>Ga0247806_10001725_pt1 | contig 10421 bp, 9 predicted proteins | sample UWRJL059202B1_FD_179935 | JGI IMG/M metagenome (GOLD analysis project Ga0247806, IMG submission 179935) | Plant litter microbial communities from Arlington Agricultural Research Station in Wisconsin, United States - UWRJ-L059-202B-1 | ecosystem: Environmental > Terrestrial > Plant litter >... | reverse complement strand
TAATGATTTTTTTTCTTTTTTATTAAACTTCTTATTGAATCTATTTGTTGAATTAATATTGTTTAAGTATTTTAAATAAATATTAAACAATATTAAAATCTTTTATATAACTTAGCTTCACTTCTGGAATTCGACGATAATTGAAATCACATGAAAAGTTCGAAATTCATTTATCCCTGCAATTTCAGTTTAACTTAAAGTACTTATAAATACCTTAATTAATAGCAATTGAAATAATATTTGATTGTGGAAGGCGATAAAAAATATTTTTTATCTATATGTACTTAATAGTATGATCATCTAAAAGCAGTTTACAGATATATTCAAATAATTAAATGTCAAAAGATAATTGATAGTTACAGTACGTAAAATATTTATTACAAATTCATATCGTAATTGTGAAACAGATTATTGAAGTATTATAACTATCATACTATAAATCAATATAGCTTCGCCAACAAACATAAAACAAATTGCTATGTACCGAAATATGCGCCTCTTAAATGATATAGTGGACAATACCCCGTTGCCCATTGCAGTTTACTCAGGAGATGAACTTAAAATAGAACTTGCCAATACCGCCATGATTAAGACATGGGGCAAAGGCGATCAGGTAATTGGAAAGAATTATCTTGATGTTTTGCCCGAAATCAGAAAAGATGATTTTTTTAATGAGGCTATTACAGCAATGAAGACCGGAATACCTTTTCATGGCAAAAACAAAAAGGTGGATCTGGTAATCGATGGTATTTTAAAAACACATTATTTCAATTATAGCTTTATACCTCTTATTGATCCTGATGGAAATATTTACGGAGTGATGAATACTGGCATAGACATAACGGATTTACATCTTGCCAAACAGCAGATTCAAAGTTCTGATGAACGACTTAGAATCGCCATTGACACTTCAGGAATCGGAACCTATGAAATCGACCTGGAGACACGAGAAATTAAGACTTGCGGCAATTTTAATTCAATTTGGTCCACTAATAATAAGAATATGTCTAACGAAGAACTCATTGCCAAATTGCATCCTGAAGATTTGGCTGTGCGTGAAAAAGCACATCAGGATGCCGAAATAACAGGAAGTATTTGTTATGAAACCCGAATCGTACACGATGACCAATCTATTAAATGGGCTAAAATTACAGGTAAAATCATCAAGAATGAAAATGGTACACCGACTACAATTATTGGTATTATACAGGATATTAACGAGCAGAGAAAATTTGAGGAAGAACTAAAAAGACAAGTTGCCTTCAGCACCGAAGAACTGCGACGCTCTAATGATGACCTCTTACAATTTGCTAATGTTGTCAGTCATGATCTTAGAGAACCTGTAAGAAAAATTAAAATTTTCAACACCCTTTTAAGAAACGAAAAGAATACAAATTTTAATGAAAATTGCAAAAAATATCTTAACAAAATAGATCATTCTACCCAGAGAATGAACAATATAATAGAAGGCATTCTGTCTTATTCAACAATTAATAAGACTAACCAGCCTATTGAAAAGATTGATCTTAATGAGGTTGTTGAAAACATAAAGACAGATCTGGAACTTATTATAAAAGAGAAAGGCGCCATACTCACTTCTTGTGATCTTCCTGAAATAGAAGGGGCTCCGATTCTTATTACCCAGTTATTCTATAACCTAATGCAAAATGCATTGAAATTCTCCAAAGCGGATCAGCCTCCCAGAGTAATCATCACCTGTGCTAAAAGTAGTCTCGAGGGTGAAGAGGCAATACAAATTATAATAAAAGATAATGGCATAGGCATTGATTCTGCTTTCGCCGAAAGGATTTTTGGTGCGTTTGAAAGATTAAATTCCAAAGACCAATTTGAAGGAAACGGTCTTGGTCTCTCCCTTTGCCGAAAAATAGCAGAAAGGCATCGCGGTACAATAACTGCTAAAGGGGAAAAAGATAATGGTGCTGAGTTTACTGTAACCCTTCCTTTAAATCAATTTAAAATGTCAGAAGCATTTCTATGAAGTTTACTGTGAAATTCACAATATTTAATATTGATAATGATTTAAGATTTTTCTTAAAGCATTGAATAATACTTCAGATTATTTCTGTATTTCTTTTTCTGATCTCCTACCTTTCCTCGATTAGTTTAACTAATTATAGCTTAATATAAAAATCGTTGAAAAAATGGATCGCGAATTGTCTGGTTATGCTAGTAAGAAAAAAGCTTTAGAGAAATCTGTGGATTTTTTCTTTTTAACCCTTTTGCCAGATTTCGTTCACAAGCGCGACCTTCTCGCCAGCTGTAGAAAAAGTATAGAACAAATAAATAATAAAAGCGATTTTACTCGAAATCTCTTTTACTTTTGCCCAATGTTAGAAATTCTTTACCAGGACGAATATATTATAGCTGTTAACAAACCAAGCGGATTGCTGGTCCACAAATCATTTTATGCGCGCGATGCAAAAGTGTATGCAATTCAAGAATTGAGAAATCAAATAGGGCAACACGTTTATCCTGTTCATCGGCTAGACCGAAAAACATCTGGTGTTTTGTTATTTGCTTTGAATAAGGAGGTTTTGAAAATTATGAATGATCGTTTTGCCACACGCGAAGTCGAAAAAAAATATTTAGCCATTTTACGTGGCTGGTCGCCTGATGAACTAACGATTGATTATGATTTAATCAATGATGATGACATCAAACAAAATGCAATAACATACTTTCATCGTTTGCAAAATGCCGAAGTTGAATTAGAATTTAACAATAAACCAACATCACGATATTGTTTGGTAGAAGCGATTCCGGAAACGGGACGTATGCATCAATTACGAAAACATTTCAAGCATATTTTTCATCCTATTTTAGGAAGTCGTCCGCATGGTTGTAACAAACAAAATAAGTTATGGCTGGAGAATTATAATCTGACCGGAATGATGCTTCATGCGCATCAGTTAGTTTTTAATCATCCAATAAAGAATGAACAACTAATCCTGAATGCAAAGATTAATGAAGAGTTCAGCAGAGTTGGTACTGTTCTTAATCTGGATTTGAGTAAGTATAAATAGGAGATTTTATAAAATTTATAATTTCGAAGAAACAAAAAAAATGCGCAAATTTCTCTGTGAGATTTGCGCATTTTTTCATGGAAATACTTCAGAAAGTTGGATTATTACCAAATTGTTATTCTGTCTTTCTTCGGCAAAAACATTTTATCTCCCGGTTGCACATTAAATGCATTATAAAAAGGCGTGGTATTCATTAGCGGACCATTAACACGCCAATTTGGTGGAGAATGCGGATTATTGTTAATCCACAAACGCAGGAATTCGTCTTTCATTTTTACTCTCCATATTTTGGCTATAGAAATAAAGAAGCGCTGGTCTGGAGTAAAACCGTCGATTTTTGTATTTCCTTTTCCTTGTTCGGTCATTTTAAAAGCATCATAAGCAACTGCTATTCCGGCAATATCTGCCGTATTTTCGCCAACTGTCATGGCGCCATTAATGTGTAAATCGCCTAAAACAGTATAGGTACTGTACAAATCAATAACCTGTTGTATTCTTGATTTAAACTGCGCATAATCCTCTTTTGTCCACCAGTCTTTCAGGTTTCCATCTTTATCATATTGAGCCCCCTGGTCATCAAAAGTATGGGTTATTTCGTGACCTATAACCATACCAATACCTCCGTAGTTAAGGGCATCATCTGCATTATTATCAAAATATGGGGCTTGTAAAATACCTGCAGGAAAAACAATTTCATTGGCAGTAGGATTATTATAGGCAGTCACTGTTGGAGGCGTAGTGTACCATTCTGATTTATCGACTGGTTTGCCCAATTTTGCCAATTGAAATTGATATGCAGCTGTAGCAGCCGAAACCATATTCTCAAAATACGTGTTCCTTGCTATGTTTACCTTACTATAGTCTTTCCATTTATCCGGATATCCTATTTTCTTAGTCATGGCTGCCAATTTTTCTTTTGCTTTTTGTTTCGTAGCCTGACTCATCCATTCCAGATTATCAATTCTTTTTGCGTAGGCTTTTTGCAGATTATTTACCAGAACTAACATTCGTTTTTTGGCATCTTCTGAAAAATATTTTTTTACATACAATTCAGCCAACGCTTCGCCTAAGTTATTGTCAAGGACATTTGCCATTTTTTCGCCACGTGTTTTTTGAACAGCCTGACCAGAAAGCACTTTGGTATACTCAAATGAGGCATCTGCAAAAGGCTTACTTAAATCGTCTGCATATCTTTCTAGAGAATTTGCTTTCAGGTAAATTTTCCAATTATTAATTGGGATTGTTTTTAAGAGCTTATTTACGGCATCATAATAGGCAGGCTGACCAACATTAATGAAATCGGTTTTAGCACCTAAATTATTTAAAAAAGTAGTCCAGTCGATGTTCGGATGTCTTTTTACAAGATCTGTCACAGCTATTTTATTATAATTTGCCTGCACATCACGAAGTTCAACTTTTGTTTTATGCGAAATGGCGAGTTGTTTGTCAATATCGTAAACCAAATCAGCATTCTTTTCAGCCTCTTTGGCATTGCTGCCGGTTTGTTGAAATAATGTAGCAAGGTATTTCTTGTACGATTTCTGTATAGCAACAGTTGATGCATCTGATTTAAAATAATAATCCCTGTCCGGCAAACCAATACCCGTTTGATAGATTTCAGCAATGTTCATACTGCTGTTTTTCTGATCTGGTGACACTCCAAAAGCTATAATAGAAGGATTGTTAACCTTTGCCTGATTCACTACAAAGTTCATTAAAGACGGTAAATCGCTAATTGCCTCAATTTTAGCAAGTAGCGGTTTAATAGGTTCATAACCACGTTTGTCAATGGTTACCGTATCCATACCTGATGCATAAAAGTCTCCTACCTTTTGTGCTATACTTCCCTCCGGATTTTTGCTTTTCGAAATACTGTCTAATATTCCCTGCAGGCGCATTCTTTGTGGATAATTCATAAACATATAAGCCCCAACTCCGGCTTGAGATGCAGGTATTTCTACAGAATCATACCATTTGCCATTTACATATTTAAAAAAATCGTTACCGGGCCGTAAGGTGGAATCTATTCCAGTGATAGCAACATCTTTTTTCCCTTGATGTTTTGAGCATGCTGTAAAAGCTAAAAATGTAATGAAGAGTATTAATGAATTTTTCATAATCTAGATTATTTCTATTAAAATGAACTGAAAAACGTATGAAGCAGTTATTTTTTAAATTTAGATATCTGGCATACTTAATTTTAGGAGAACAATATACGAATTCAGTATTTAATTCTAAAGTTTTTGTTAGAATTACAACTTACAAAAATCAGAATTAAAAGTAGTTATTTCGTTAATGAATAATAAGCATAACCTTCTGGGACTACGCTGGCTTTAAAATGAAATTAATCCCGTTATTCAGATTTGCCAGCTGAGCGATAGCGAACTGGGAAGTAAATGATTCCGAATAAGAAACCAACTTTCCATTAAGCCAATTGCCCAAATCCGTTGTAGTAGCTGTTATGCGAAGATTTATTCTTCAGCAAAACCGTAATTTTCTGTTGTTTTTAATATCCATTTAATCTTAGAATATTTTTTGCGAAGAATCTTTTCTAAGCATTCGTTTTTATCTTTACTGTAATTGGTTAAGTCAACAAAAATTGTTTTTGAATATGGGAGTTTACCAATTTCATTTTCTATATCATCACAATGAGTATCTAAAAATTTCACGTACAAGGGTGCGGTAGATTTAATAATGTAAATATCATCGTTGAAGTATCTTTGAGAGTTTTCAATTGCATCTTCAAGTTTAGTTTCGTCTTTAAATAATAACGCAATAACTTCATACGTTTTCACAATCAATTTCCCTTCTTCTGAATTTCGATTTGGATAATAAAAAATCTTTTTAGATGTTTTCTTTTCTGAAGTTTTTCTTTCTATGCAAATGTTGATTCCATCTTCTGGAGGAAGTCCATCAGCTTTTAGTTGAGATAGTTTTTGTAGAATATTTTCAAGTTCCTTAAATTGTATATTTTCAGGTTTAACTTCAAATTTAATCTCTTTTGGCAAAAATTTTCTAATACTTGCCAAATCAGTAGAATCCATAAATTTCCAAGTTTTTTGTGATACTGAATCTGCTAAAGAGTATTCGTACGGAATTGAAGCAATAATTCTCTTCGTTTTATTGTCTAATTCTATTTTAAATCCACTATAAAATGAAGGTGAGGAATAAAATACAATTTTTTCTGTTTCAGATTTTTCTTTATCCGAACAACTAATTATTGAAAATATGAACAAAAGAATAAATATGAATTGTTTCATTAAAAGTTTATGATTTTAGGTTGGTTTCTAAAATTTTCGCATAACGTCTTAGCACTACAGCGGGTTTGGGACTAAATTAAGCCCTATTTTTGAATTTGCCAAGTCATCCCAAATACAAAACTATCTTTCCATTAAGCCCACTGTCCAAATCCGTTGTAGTGGCTGTTATAAGCAAGCTTTTAGTCATCAATTTCGTTGAATTTGTTTAGTTTTTATTAATATAATCTTACCGAGATAATTTTGAGATATCATTTCTTGTGGAGTATTACCTTTATATATTTTAAAGGTTAACGTATCATTTTTTGGAATAGAAGAAAATGTTCCAACAATAGAATTTAAATAGCCTTTATAGAAAGATTCTTCCGAAAAATCAAGTTTCTGAATTTGCCATTTTCTATTAAATTGCTCTAAGGTGTTATTAGTAATTATTTTAATCTGTGTCGACTTATCGTTAATAATTTCAGCTTTTTCAGCTTCACTTCCGGAATATCTCCAAGCAGATTCTAACCAAGCAGATTTTACGAATATTGATAGTGTATCATTAATTTTAGCTGGATTCTTGAGAGCCTTATATTCTCTTAAAAAAACTTTTCTTTCTTTTGATTCTTTTATATCATTGCTTACTCCCAAACCACCAACTTCAACAAAAAAAATTACAAGAAGAAATAATGAAGCAACTAAAAATAAATATAGTTCTAATAAGTAATTTAAAATTCATAGTTATAGGATTATATGCGATTTTTTTGGTTGCTTGCTTATAACGTTCTCGCGCTACAAGCAGTTTGGGGTTAAATTAAGCCTTATCTTCGGATTTGCCAAATCTTCCAAAAACAAACCATTTTTTCCATTAAGCCTAATGCCCAAATTGCTTGTAGCGTGTGTTATGTGCAGTTGTTTTGCACAAAATTATTTAATAACAATAACTTCCTTCTCCCATCTTCTATACATAAAAATTTTATCAAATTTCGTTTCGAATTCTTTCTCAATGTTGACTTTGTCTATTTGGCTATAAAAATCACCACCTTCGCTAATGACTAACCAGTGTTGGTCACAATATTTATAATTCAGCAATGCTTTATTTTTTTTGTTTAAAATTGATTCTAAAATATCGGCAGTGAAATTTGGAACAACTCCACCTTTAGATTCAGGATGTCTCGACTTTTTAAGAACGTCATATCTACTCATTTGAATTCTTAAGATACCTTTTGGCAATTTGCGATAACCTAGATTAATAAAATGTTGTTGAACATCAAGAGTTGCCTGATTCCAATCAACATCTAATTGTTCAACATTTTTTGATTCATAAGGATTTAGGTTTCCGAATTCATTCATACAAACATTTACTATTTCATTTATTGTTGTGCTAATTTGGTTTTGTTTTAATGGATTTTTTGTATCTAAATCAATGTCTAAATGAAATTTGAATGGCATTTTCTCTTCAAGCTGTGCGATAACTTTTTCGTTAAACTTAATTTGGTATTCACTTTCTTTCATTAAGCTTTCACTATATATACATTCTGTTAATTCAATTCCTATAACTTCCCCAGTTAAGGTTGTAAAAATAACATCAGGTTTGTCCTCGAATATTGCTGTACCAAAAGGCATATTTTTGTAATTTTCTTGAAAATTTTGAAATACATAGTTTTCCTCAAGTTTGGTCATAATCAATTTAAGGTTAAATGATAGTACTGGGTTCTTAACAATTGCACATAACGTTCCGGCGCTTGGCGTGGTTGGGGAATAAAGATGCGAGATTTTTCGGTTAAACACAAATTTTCAAATACAAAAACCATCTTTAAATTCAGCCTAAAACCCCAATCTCGCCAAACGGCTGTTATGAGCCGTTATTTTATTTTCGAAGCTTTTGTTGCCAACTTGGAATTTCGGTATACATTTCATTAGCCAATTTTTCTGTTAAATATGTTTGCTTTTCGCCATGAAATTCATAAATTTTCATTACAACAAAAGGATTTCGAACAATTTTCACCCTCAAATTTTCAACATAATCAGCTCTTAGATATGTTGTGATGAATTTTTTAGATCTTCTTTCCAATCCAATAACCACAATATTTTCTGCTAAACCGGGTTGCCAACTTATTATGTAAACTTTAGTTCCAGAATTAAAATTTTTAGTTCCAATCTTAATTTCTTTTCCTTCAATTCCACTTTTACGCTCGTAAACAATATTAGCTACAACAGCCCAAATCGGTAAACTATTTTCAATCTCTGCTCTCATGTCGTGTAATGGCTCATAACGTTCCGGCGCTTGGCGAGGTTGCGAACTTCGGAACCGATTATTTTCTGTTAAAGATAAAATTTCTTGTGAAATGTAAACGTGTATTTACTACAAAATTCGCAATCTTGCCAAACGCCTGTTAGCAGCTGCTTTTATATAAGAAAATTCATCATTTCTTTGGTTTTTCCTTTCTCAAAATATCCTAAGTCTTCACATTCCTGATAACAATTTATTAGTGCAGTTTTCATTGAAGACATTTTTTTCTCTTGCCAAACTTCCTTCATGTGTTTAACCCAAATATCTAACATTTCTTTGGTAGTAAATGTTCCTTTTTTATCAACCGAAATTTCAGCTATTTGTAAAATACTTTCAGCAACGTTTTTATTGGCAACTTTATCTGGATGGGACCATTTGCATTTTGAAAACGCGTCTGTATAAAAACACAATTGTTTTAAATTATCTAAAGTTTGTCTATGGTCAGATTCTGCATCAACTATTTTCCTGAAATCTTCACCCTTTTTCGCTCCATTTACAGCCAGCTCAGGAAAAATCCATAGCGAATTTTTATCATGATGATTTCTATACTCTTTCCACTTTTTGGTTATTTCTTTTGGTTCATCTTCCAAAAGTATCGAGCGAATAATTGAAGATTTTCCAGATTCTTCAATTGACAAAATTGCTAGAGAAATTGCCCTAGCATATCTTTCATATTTAAACAACAACTTTGCGTCTTCCAAAAGTGATTTAGCATTTTCATTTGCAGCAATTATTCCTTCTGCTGCTTTTTCTGTATCTATTTTTTGTTTGTGTTGACGATCTCTCATAAAGTTGCTGCTAACGTTCTGGTACTACAGCGGGTTTGGGACTAAATTAAGCCCATTCCTCGGATTTGCCAAATCATTCAAAATACTAAACCAACTTTCCATTAAACCTATTGCCTAAATCCGTTGTAGTAGCTGTTAGTAGCCGTTTTTTCTTAATCGGTTTTTTGCTTTTACCAATATTTTATTTTCCGGATGCTTGTTGAAATTAAATTTTTATCTGCATCATATAATTTTCTTTCAATCCAGTTTTTTTTATTATCATATTGGTATTCAAAATATTGTCTGTTGCTAATTTCTTCATTTTTATTCTTTTCAATGACTTCAACCAAATCATTATTGTCATTATAGATAAAAGTTGTTTGAATAATGATAGTTCCGTCTAGGTTACAATTATATTGAACAGAAACTAAATCATTTTTATATTCCAGTTTCCATGAACGAATAAAATTTCCTTTATTATCTAATTCTTTTCCGCTATCTGGAAATCCAGAGTTTCCATTGTAATGATGAAATATTGCGCTTTTTCCATTTGAGGAACTTATTAAAGTTTTTTCAATTTGATTTTCCTTATTTTTCACAAAATGACTTTTCATTTTTTCTTTTCCTTTAGAATCAACAACAATTATTTCTTCAATAATATTATTTTTATCATATTTAAATTCGCTTTTTTCAAACAAATTATTATTAGTATACACTTCAATTGACAAAACATAATCATTTTCATTTAAGGAATAGATTGTCTTCATTTCGTAATCAGAATATTTTGTAGTTTCTTCTACATTTTGTACCCGACCTTTAAGATTAAAATCATTATTGCATTTTTTTTCTTGACTATTACAAGATATAAATATGACTAAAATTAGAATAGTGAAAAATTTCATATTTTGTTTTTTTGCTTTTCAAAAATGGATACTAACTAATATATATATATCTGACTAAGTCAGACTTATCCACCCTAAATTGGTTGGCTATATCTGATAAATGTCAGTGTTTATTTGTTTTCAAAAATAGAATTTTTATTTCATAAATCATCAAACGGACTTTTTATTTGTTGAAT
>Ga0247806_10001724_pt1 | contig 10423 bp, 10 predicted proteins | sample UWRJL059202B1_FD_179935 | JGI IMG/M metagenome (GOLD analysis project Ga0247806, IMG submission 179935) | Plant litter microbial communities from Arlington Agricultural Research Station in Wisconsin, United States - UWRJ-L059-202B-1 | ecosystem: Environmental > Terrestrial > Plant litter >... | reverse complement strand
CGAATGCGCCTACCGAGTACCCGATCGCCTGGGCGAAGCCGCTGAGGGCGACCGATCCGGTGTGCGAGCGGGTGCGGGTGTTGATGAGCACGAGGCACACCGGGAAGAGGATGGGCCCGAGCCCTAGCAGCAGCACCCACACGACGGTGAGCGTGCCGGGGGCCGCCAGCAGGCCGATGTAGCCGACGAGGAACGAGACGACACCGGCGACGATGATCCAGGCCGGGCTGCGCAGGCGGCTCACGAGGATCGGCGCGATGATCGACGCCGGGAGGCCGGCGATGCTGAAGACGGCGAGCAGGGTGCCCGCGGCGCCGGGGCTGACGCCGACGATGTCGATGAGGATCTGCGGCAGCCAGGCGAACAGCGCGTACACGTTGATCGTCGAGACCGAGAAGGTCACGACGATGGCGATCGCGACGGGAGAATGCCAGAGACGGCGCTCCAGGGCCGCATCCGGAACCTCGACGGCCGACAGGTCGTCTGCCGCCCGCTCGGCCGACGCCCGCCGCTGCCTGGCGAGCAGCACGAGCCACGGCAGCAGGGCCACTCCGGCCAGCGCCGCCCAGATCGCCAGCGAGAACCGCCAGCCGAGCGAGTCGCTCACCGGGACCGCGAGGAGCGAGGGCACGGCGGTGCTGATCGACATGATCGTGGCGTAGGTGGCGGTCACCAGGCCGATCCGGTCGGGGAAGTAGCGCTTGACCACCGGCGGCAGCAGCACGTTGCAGATGCCGACGCCCATCAGGACGAGAGCGCTGCCGATCAGGAGGATCGTGAACGACCCGGATGCGGCGCGCACGAGATGGCCGGCCGCCATGACCGCGATCGACACGACGATGGCGAGTTCGAGGCCGAGACGGCGCGAGACGAGCGGGCCGACGAAGCCGGAGAGGGCGAAGAAGATGGGCGGCAGCATGCCCAGCAGACCGATGCCGACGTTGGTGAGCGGGATGTCCTCGCGGATCTCGGCGATGATCGGCGAGATAGAGGCGACGGCGGTGCGCAGACTGAGGGCGACGGCGATGACGGCGAGAAGCGCGACGGTGCGGCCTCCCCAGAGCGGAAGAGGGCGGGTCGGTGGCACGCGATCAGTCTAGGCGCGGTGCGTAAGGTAGGTGGCATGAGCGACGTGTCCCGGTACCTGCCGCTGAGCCAGCGCCCGAAGCGCGACGAGAGCGGAGTCTCCGGCGACTGGTCGGCCGCTTTCGCCGCCGTGCTGCGGGCGATCGCCGGTCAGTTGCGGGACTCGGCCGGCACGACCCACGACGCCGGGCTGCGCGCCGTGGCAGGCCCGCTGGTCTGGAGGCTGTCGACGACGAGGCTGGGCAGGGTGTCGGCCGGCCTGTCGAAGCGCGCCGCGAGCAGCGGCGCCGAGCGGCCGGCCGCCGAGCTGGCGGCCGAACTGGACGCGATGGCCCTCGACGCCCGCCAGACCCGCATCCCCGAGCTGTCCGCTGCCGTCGTCGCGGCCCTCGACACCGCCGCGGTCACGGGCACGCCGGTCGCCGTCGATCCCATCGCCCTCGGCGCCGTGGCCATAGCCCGCGCGCTGAGCGCTCCCCTGCCCATCCGGGCGGTGCTCGGCGGCACGACGCTCGTCGCCCTCGACGGCGACTGGCAGGTGGGCCGCGGCTGGTCGGTCGTGCACGCTCCGGGAGCGGAGATCGCGGCGTTCCTGTTCGGGCGCGCCGGGGTGCCCGCCGACGCAGCGAATACGATGGAGGGCGGAACGACGAAGGAGCAGGACATGGCTGGCAGCAAAGACGGCGGATTCGACCTCGGAGGACTCGAGGGGGTGGTCGGCAACCTGTTCGGCGGCAAGCACTTCGACATCAAGGCCCTCGAGCCGATGTGGGCGCAGATCCAGCCCTTCCTGCGCGGCCTGGACAGCGACGAGATCGTCGACAAGATCGGCTCGTGGGCGAAGGAGCTCGAACTGCCGATCGTCAAGCACATCCCCGACGACGTGATCACGAAGATCCAGAACGGCGTGCGGGTACCGCTGGCGAACCTGATCCAGCGCTGACGCGGGCCGGCTCTCCTAGGCGACGACCTTGTCGGGGTAGCCGAGGATGGTGCGCACCTTGCGCTCGTCGTCGGCGATCTGGTCGATGAGCGCCTCGACGGTGGAGTACTTCACCTGGCCGCGGATGTACTCGACGAACGACACCTCGACGGTCTTGCCGTACAGGTCGATGGTCTCGTCGAGCACATGCGCCTCGACCTGCTTCTCGGGCACGCCGTGGAACGTGGGGTTGTTGCCGATCGAGACGGCGGCGCCGTAGCGACGCCCGTCCACCGTGAACCAGGCGGCGTACACGCCGTCGCCGGGGATGAAGCCCTCGTTCTGGGGCGAGAGGTTGGCGGTGGGGAAACCGAGCTCGCGACCCCGCTGGGCGCCCATCACCACGACACCGCGCACGCTCGGCAGGTGCCCGAGCACGACGGCGGCCTCGGCGACGCGACCCTCGGCGAGCAGCTCGCGGATCCAGGTCGACGAGGCGCGGCGGGTGTGCTCGGCGCCCGGAGCGGGCGAGACGACGTCGTCGATGAGCTGCACGGCGAAACCGTGTTCGGCGCCGAGTCGCTGGAGCAGCGCGACGTCGCCCGCTCCCCGCGCCCCGAAGCGGAAGTCCGCGCCGACCATGACGACGCGGGCGTGCAGGGCCTCGACGAGGATGCTGCGCACGAACTCCTCGGGCGAGAGCCGGCTGAACGGGAGGTCGAAGGCGAGCATCAGGGTCGCGTCGACGCCCGACTCCTCGAGCAGCTCGACCTTCTGCGCGTTGCTGACCAGCGGCGGCGGGCACGCCTCCGGGCGGATGATGCTGAGCGGATGTCGGTCGAACGTGACGATCGTCGACTCGAGCGAGTCCCGCTCGGCCACGGAGCGCAGCTCGTCGATGATGCGGCGGTGGCCGGCGTGCACACCGTCGAACTTGCCGATGGCCACGGCGCTCGGCCCGAAGTCGGCGGGCACCTCGGCGAGCGAGTCGAAGAAGATCACCCTCAGACCGCCCGGGGTTCCGCCGCGGCGGCGGCCGTCGGTCGGGCGCGGTGGCGGTACAGCCAGAGCATGCCGAGGATCGGCAGCACGAGCGGCACGAAGCCGTAGCCGCGCCCGAACATCGACCACACGGTCTTGGCGGGGAAGAGCACGGGGTCGAAGATGCTGAGCAGCCCCACGACGAGGACGCCGAGCAGCTCGAAGCCGATGGTGATCCAGGCGACCCGGTACCAGACGTCGCCCGGCATGATGAGGGCGACGGTCGCGACGATGTAGACGACGGCGGCCAGCGCCGACAGCGAGTAGGCGACGGGCGCCCGGTCGAAGTCGTCGAAGAGCTGGAAGACGCTCCGGCCCGTGGCCGCGAGTGCGAGGAGGCCGTAGACGGCGATGAGTACGCGTCCGACGCCGGTCGAACGCGAGGAAGTCGTTGTGGTCATTGCCTTTAGATTACGCGACCTGGACGAACCAGATTTGATACATGCGGTACAGCATCACCGCGACCGCGAGGCAGGCGACGCCGAGGATGGCGGTGCTCCACCGTGTGCGGTCGACGAGGCCCCAGACGATGGCCAGCGGCGGGATGATCAGCGCCGTGACGAGGTACACCCAGAACTCGAGTGCGCTCCCCGTCGCAGTGTTCCCGAAGGCCGGGGCGAGCAGCGAGACGACGACCTGCACGACCAGGAGCACCGTGACGAGCGCCGTGGCGCCCATGGTGAGGTCGTCCGGGGTGCGGCCGAACAGGCCGAGGGCGACCGCGAGCAGGCCGGCGACGACCGCGACCGCGATCTGAGCCCAGGTGAACCACTCGATCATGCGGGAACCCCGTTCACGCGAGCACCTCGTCGGTCGGGAAGTTGACGAGCGGCTTGACCGTCGCGCCGTTCGCGACCAGCAGCCCGACCAGCCGACCGTCCGGGCCGAGCCCGGCGATCGGACCGTCCGTGCCTGCGAGCTCGGGGATCTCGAGCCGTTTGCCGTGCACGAGGTCGATGACGCTCTGCTCGTCGAGCCTGTGAGCGGGGAAGAGGGTGGTGGCGACGCTGGCCGGCGTGAGCAGCCGGTCGTTCACCACGAGGTCCTCGAGCGTCGACGCCTGGGCGACGTCGAACGGCCCCACCTTCGAGCGTCGCAGGGCCGTGAGGTGGCCGCCGACGCCGAGGGAGAGCCCGAGGTCGCGGGCGAGCGCGCGGATGTAGGTGCCGCTCGAGCATTCCACCCGCACGTCGATGTCGACGAAACCGTCGACCTCGCGCGTCTCGAGCACCTCGAAGGCCGCGATGGTGACGGTGCGGGCCCTCAGCTCGACGTCCTCCCCCGCCCGCGCGAGCGAGTAGGCGCGCTTGCCGTCCACCTTGATGGCGCTGAAGCTGCTCGGCACCTGCGAGATCTCGCCGGTGAGCGCCGCGATGCCCGCGGCGACCGCTGCCCCGCCGACCCCGGAGGTGTCGGCGGGCTCGCCGAGGGTCCCCTCCGCGTCATCCGTGTCGCTGGACTGCCCGAGCCGGATCGTGGCGAAGTACTCCTTGCCGAGGCCGACGAGGAAGGTGAGCAGCCGCGTCGAGCTGTTCATGCCGAGGACGAGCAGCCCGGTCGCCATGGGGTCGAGGGTTCCGGCGTGGCCGATCTTGCGGGTGCCCGCGATCTTTCGGGTGCGCGAGACGACGTCGTGGCTGGTGAGACCCTGCGGCTTGTCGACGAGCAGGATGCCGCTGGCCGGGTTCGTCGGCGGCTTCACCGGGCGGCGATCGACGACGGATGGCGCGAAGGATGCATGAAGTCGATGGTAGCAATCCGCGGGGTGCGCCTTCCCCGGGTGCGGACAGCGCGAGCGCCTAGGCTTTCCCCATGCGAATCGCTGTGATCGGAGCCGGGGCCGTGGGCGGAGCCATCGCCGCGCTTCTCGCCGGCGCCGGCCACGACGTCGAGGTCACCGCCCGCGGCGCCCACCTCGACGCGATCCGCGAGCGGGGCATCCGGCTGCGCGGCGCCTGGGGCGAGGCGACTGCTACGGTCACGGCTGCGGAGCGTCTGTCTGCTCCCGCCGATCTCGTGATCGTGACGACCAAGGCGCAGGACGCCGTCGCCGCCATCACCGACAACCTGGCGTTCATCGGCGACTCTCCGCTGCTGGTGGTCCAGAACGGCCTCGACGGCATCGCCAACGCGCGCGCCGCCGCACCCGGGGCCCGAGTCGTCGGCGGGCTGGCGATGTTCGCCGCCTCCTACCTCTCCCCCGGCGAGGTCACCATCACCACGCCCAACCCGACGTTCATCGGCGGCGACGACGACGCAGCGGCCCGCGAGTTCGAGAGGGTGCTCTCGCCGGTGCTGCCCGTGCGGCGCATCGACGACTTCGCCTCCGCGCAGTGGACCAAGCTGCTGATCAACCAGGTGAACGCCCTGCCCGCGGTCACCGGACTGAGTGTGCAGGAGGTCATCTCCCACAGCGGACTGCGCCGAGTGCTCGTGCAGAGCATGCGCGAGGGCGTCCTGGCGGGGCACGCGCTCGGCGTGAGGTTCGCGAAGCTCGGCGGCCTCGGCGACGCCTCGCTCAGCGCCTTCGCACGCGCACCCTACTGGGCTGCGCAGCAGCTGCCCCTGCTGATGCGACGCCGAATGGGCGCCGTGCCGAACCCCGGTTCGACCCTGCAGAGCATCCGGCGCGACCAGCCGAGCGAGATCGACTACCTCAACGGCGCGGTCGTCGCGGCGGGCGAGCGTGGCGGCGTGGCGACGCCGATCAACGCCCTCATCGTGCGGCTCGTGCACGAGGTTGAGTCGAGCAAAGCCTTCGTCGTGCCGGAGGTCGTCGTGGCCAGGGCCGCGACCGCGTCCTGAGAATGGCGTCTAGCAGCTGTCGGCGTCAGCAGCTGTCGGCGAACAGGCGACGGGGCACGTCGACGTCGGTGTTGTCGATGATCGCGGTAGCGCGTGTGCGGGGTGTGGACTCGACCGCGTAGAGGGCCTGGGCGCCGCTGTAGCGCAGGTGGCGCTCCGGACGTGGGTTGGGCGAGGTTCGGTCGCGGTCGATGCGTCTCGCGTCGGCCTCCGCCTCGGAGACCTCGAGCCACACCGAGTAGTTCCACAGCCCACGCAGCTCGGGGCGGTTCAGGAAGTTGCCGTCGACGACGAGCACGGCGTCCGCCGGACCGCTGAGCCACACGGGCTCGACCTGCGCGTCGCGGCGGACGTCGAAGGCGGCGGCGACGAAGCTGGTGCTGCCTCCCATGCGGAACGGTTCGACGAGGGTGCGCTTGAAGGTGCGGTAGTCGTAGGAGTCGCGGTAGAAGCCCTCCGGCGAGTCCCTCCCCCTCGCGTACCGCAGCGCGCGCGGGCGGTGGAATCCCTCGATCGAGGCTCGGAACACGGTGTGGCCCTTCAGCCGCATTGCTTCGGCGAGGTCGTCGGCGAACTCGCCCGTGCCCGCGACGTCGATTCCGTCGACCGCGACGATGGTGCGTCCCCGGCCGTAGTTGTGCAGGATCTCCTCGGCGAGGGAGGCGAGAACGTCCTTCTTCTGTGGTGCCCAGCGCGTCATCCCGTCAGCCTACGCCTCGTCGGTTTGGGCCGAGCCTAGAGTGGGGGTGTGAGCATTGCACCCGCGACGAGCGACTGGTTCGAGGGCAACGGCCGGGATCTCCCGTGGCGACGCCCCGGGTTCACCGCGTGGGGCACCCTGGTCAGCGAGTTCATGCTGCAGCAGACCCCCGTCGTTCGGGTCATCCCCCGCCTCGAGGAGTGGCTCGACCGCTGGCCGACACCCGCCGACCTCGCCGCCGCGCCGTCGGGCGACGCCGTGCGGGCGTGGGCGAGTCTCGGCTACCCGCGGCGCGCGCTGGCGTTGCACGCCGCCGCGGTCGCCATCACCGAGCGCCACGGCGGAGTCGTGCCGCACGACGTGCCGTCGCTGCTGGCCCTGCCCGGGGTGGGCGACTACACCGCGCGGGCGGTCGCCGTCTTCGCCTACGGTCACCGGCACCCGGTCGTCGACGTGAACATCCGCAGGGTCATCGCCAGGGCAGTACACGGACAGGGCGAGCCAGGACCGGCCGCCAAGCGGGACCTCGCCGACATGGAGGCGATCCTGCCCGAGTCGGTGACGGATGCCCGCCGGGCCAACGTCGCCATCATGGAGCTCGGGGCGGTCGTGTGCACGGCGAGGTCGCCTCGCTGCGACGCCTGCCCCATCGCCGACCAGTGCGCGTGGCGCCTGGCGGGCTACCCGGCGTTCGAGGGGAAGCGGGCGCCCGTACAGAAGAGGTTCGCCGGGTCCGATCGACAGGTGCGCGGCCTCATCATGGCCGAGCTGCGTGCGAGCGACGTGCCCGTGACCGCCGACGAGGTCGCGCTGGTCTGGGCTCTCGAGGAGCAGCGCGGCCGCGCTCTGGCGGGGCTGCTCGCCGACGGACTGGTCGTGGCCGTAGACGGCGCGTACCGGCTTCCCGACTGACCACGCCGCACTCGGTAACCATGAGAGGGTTGCGGAGTGCCCCTCATCTATGGAAATGACACCAGCCCGAAGCATCCGGTCTCCAAGCTCACCTGGGTGGCCCTCGTCTCAGACGCCGTTCTGGTGGTGTATTGGGCGTTCATCGTCTGGACGCTGGGCGAGCCGTTCGACCGGCCCGAATGGGTGAACTCGGCGGAGACCGGCTACAGCATCCTGTTCTCCTGGGCGGTCTCGTTCTTCGCGGGCCTCGTCACCATCGCGGTGGCGATCGCCGGGCTCGTGCGCGCCAAGAAGGCCTATTCGGGCGAGGGCGGACGCAGCAACGTGCCGGGCGTCGTCGCGCTCGTCGCCGCGTGCCTGCTGAACACCGCGATCGTGCTGCCGATCCTGCTGGTCGTCGCCAACGGCTGACGACGCTACGGGCGGGGTCCGGCCTCGAACACGGCGTCGTCGTCGTCTTCGTCATCGTCGACGTCGTTCTCGTCGCCCACGAACGCGCGGGGCTTGACGTAGGGATCCTCGTCGCCGGCGTACTGCGCGGTCTTGGCGAGGGTCTCCGACTCGGCATCGCGTGAGCGGGCCTCGTTGAGCAGCGACTCGATGAGCGCGGCGTTCTCGGGGATGCCGTCGGCGATGAACTCGATGCTCGGCGTGAGGCGGGCGGTGATGTTCTTGCCGACCTCGCTGCGCAGCATTCCGGTCGCGGACTTCAGCGCGGCGGCGGTATCGGCGCGCTCCTCGTCGGAGCCGTAGACGGTGTAGAAGACCGAGGCGTGCTGGAGGTCTCCCGTCACGCGCACGTCTGTGATGGTCACGAAGCCGAGCCTGGGGTCCTTGACGCCGCGTTCGAGGGACTTGGCGATGATTACCTTGATGCGGTCCGCCATCTTGGCGGCGCGAGCCTGGTCGGCCATGTGTTGCTCCTTAGGTGGTTAAGGCGGTGATTGGGCAGGCCGCGAACGACCTGCCCAATCACCGATCCCGCCGGGGTGTTAGACCCGCGGCTTTTCCTTCATTTCGATCGTCTCGATCTCGTCGCCGATCTGGATGTCGTTGAACTTGCCGAGACCGATACCGGCCTCGAAGTCCGTACGAACCTCGGTGACGTCGTCCTTGAAGCGGCGCAGGCTCTCGATCGCGAGGTTGTCGCCGACGACGACTCCCTCGCGGATGACGCGGGCCTTGGCGTTGCGGGTGATCGTGCCGGAGCGGACGATGACACCTGCGACGTTGCCGAACTTGGAGGAGCGGAAGATCTCGCGGATCTCGGCGACACCCGACTGCACCTCTTCGAACTCGGGCTTGAGCATGCCCTTGAGGGCGTTCTCCACGTCTTCGAGTGCGGCGTAGATGACCGAGTAGAAGCGCACGTCGACACCCTCGCGAGACGCGCGGTCGCGCGCCTTCGGGTCGGGGCGCACGTTGAAGCCGATGATGATGGCGTTGTCGACGGTGGCGAGGTTGACGTCGCTCTCCGTGACAGCACCGACACCGCGGTGGATGATGCGCAGCTGGACCGACTCGTCGACCTCGATCTTGAGCAGCGACTCCTCGAGTGCTTCGACAGCACCGGAGACGTCACCCTTGATGATGAGGTTGAGCGATTCGACCTTGCCGTCTTCGAGGGCCTTGGTGAAGTCCTCGAGGCTGATGCGCTTGCGGCTGCGGGCGAGCAGGGCGTTGCGCTCTGCTGCTTCGCGCTTCTCGGCGATCTGGCGGGCGGTGCGGTCGTCGTCGGTCACGAGGAACGTGTCGCCGGCGCGGGGAACGGACGTGAGTCCGAGCACCTGCACGGGGCGGGCGGGCGTCGCGAACTCGACGGAGTCGCCGTTCTCGTCGAACATCGCACGCACACGGCCGTAGGCCGTTCCGGCGACGATCGGGTCTCCGACCTCGAGCGTTCCCGACTGGATGAGCACGGTCGCAACCGCACCACGGCCCTTGTCGAGCTTCGCCTCGATGGCGACACCACGGGCGTCCTTGTTCGGGTTCGCACGCATGTCGAGACCGGCGTCTGCGGTGAGCAGCACGGCGTCGAGCAGCTTGTCGATACCGACGTTGTTGAGCGCCGAGACGTCGACGAACATCGTGTCTCCGCCGTACTCTTCCGCGACGAGGCCGAACTCGGTGAGCTGCTGGCGCACCTTGGCCGGGTTCGCACCGACCTTGTCGACCTTGTTCACCGCGACGACGATCGGAACGCCGGCCGCCTGCGCGTGGTTGAGAGCCTCGACCGTCTGCGGCATGATTCCGTCGTCGGCCGCGACCACGAGGATCGCGATGTCGGTGACCTGGGCACCACGGGCGCGCATGGCGGTGAACGCCTCGTGGCCCGGGGTGTCGATGAAGGTGATCTTGCGCTCGACGCCCTCGTGCATGGCTTCGACCTGGTACGCACCGATGTGCTGCGTGATTCCGCCGGCTTCGCTCGCGACGACGTTCGCGTTGCGGATGGCGTCGAGGAGGCGCGTCTTACCGTGGTCGACGTGACCCATGACGGTGACGACGGGGGGCCTGATCTCCAGGTCTTCGTCGTCTTCGTCTTCGAGCTCCTGGTCGAGGTCGATCGAGAAGCCGCTCAGCAGCTCGCGGTCTTCGTCTTCCGGCGAGACCATGTCGATCTTGAAGCCGAGCTCGTCGCCGAGGATGCCGAAGGTCGCCTCGTCGAGGGACTCGGTCGCCGTCGCCATCTGTCCGAGGTGGAACAGCACGGTGACGAGGTTTCCGGGGCTGGTGTCGATCTTGTCGGCGAAGTCGGTGATCGACGCGCCGCGACGGAGACGGATGACCGTCGAGCCGTCGCCACGGGGAACACTGACGCCACCGAGCGACGGGGCTTCGCGGAGTTCGAACTCGGCGCGCTTCGTACGCTTCGACTTGCGGGCCTTGCTCTTGCCGCCACCGCGACCGAAGGCGCCTGCGGTACCGCCACCGGGACCGCGGCCGCGACCGCCGCC
>Ga0247806_10001722_pt1 | contig 10431 bp, 6 predicted proteins | sample UWRJL059202B1_FD_179935 | JGI IMG/M metagenome (GOLD analysis project Ga0247806, IMG submission 179935) | Plant litter microbial communities from Arlington Agricultural Research Station in Wisconsin, United States - UWRJ-L059-202B-1 | ecosystem: Environmental > Terrestrial > Plant litter >... | reverse complement strand
CCCGCCTGGATCGAGGTGGTCGGCGAACCGCCGGCATTCGCCCTGATCCAAGATAGAGCGGCCATCGTTCGACGAATATTCGAAGAGACGGTCGCGGGCTACGGCAAGCACAGCATCGCGAAGCGGCTCAATCAGGAGGGCGTGGCGACCTTCGGTCGGGCCAGTGGGTGGCACGCGTCTTACATCCAGAAAATTCTAACCAGTATAACGGTCCTCGGCGAGATGCAGCCAGGACGGAAGGCTCGTAGCGCACCGCGCGAGCTCGTCGGCGATCCGGTGGTTGGATACTATCCCGCAGTTGTCGACGCAGACCTTCACGCCCGTGCCAAACAGAGTATGGCAGGCAGGACGCGCCGCGTTGCCGGCCGTGGGCGTCGCCTGGTCAACATCTTCTCGGGCCTGGGTAAATGCGCGGGGTGCGGGGAGCGCATGACGTTCCGTGGCAAGGGCGAGAAGCTCCGGGCCGATGGCCAGACGGTCAACGAGGACTATCTGGTGTGTGACAGCTACCAGCGCGGCCGAGGCTGCACCAACAGGCAGCACTTTAACTATCTCGCGTGGGAGACGGCCGTTCTCAACGCAGTGCTGGCGCAAGCCATGGGGGATGAGCAGTTCGCGTCGCAAAGAGAGGTGCGCGCGCTCGAAATCGAGCAGGCCGAACTGATGCGGCAGCGGGAAGCCGCTAAGCGAAAGGCCGACGCGGCTCTGTCGCTCTTCCTCGAAACGACGCGCCCTGAGGCCAAGACCGCTTGGTCGAACCTTACGGCCGAGGCGGACGAATGCCAGCAGGCGCTCGCGATCATGAAGAAGCGCATTGCGGCCGCCCGTGGAGCTGTGACGCCTGCGGAGCATCAGCAGCGCATCGTTGATCTTTTCGATCAGATGCTCGACGCTGACGAAGATCTGCGATTCGAGGCAAGATCACGCATCATGGAGGCGATCAACGAGTTGATCCACACTATGCGCTTCGATGCAGAGTCGCTCACGGTGGAGGTTGTCACGAAGGGCGGTCTCGGCGCGACGATCGAGTGCGCCAGCGGCAGAGGACCGGATGCAGAATTCTTCTATCGATACGATCCGGGCTTCTTCGGTTGACCGGGCGGAACGGCGCTATGCGCCGCCGCCATAGGGCCGCAGGGTAACCCCGCGGGGCGGCGTAATAGCGCGCTGGGAAACCATTATCCGCCGAACTCGACGCCCACAGCGCGCACGAGCCGTTCCATTCCTCCGCGCTCCTTCTCCACCGCCTCGTCGATCGCCCCGAGCTGGACCCCGTCGCGCTGTCCGAACGCGTCGAGCAGGCGCTCGCGGCTGTCGGTGTAGAGGGTGGCGGTGCTCCTGGCGCGGCTGATGGCGACGTAGGCGGCGCTGGCATCGACGGTGTTGGCGCGGAAGCTCTCCAGGTGCGCCATCACGCGGTCGGCCGTGGCACCCTGGGCGGAATGGATCGTTCGCACCCAACCGGGGCGGATATGCCGGTCGGCGAGGTGCGCGAGGTCGAGCTGCTGTTGCTCGCCGTCCGCCTTCTCGATGACAATGGCGGAGCGCTCGGCATCGACCGCAACGACGGTTGCGGTGGCGCCGTTGAGGCGCCCGGCGCGGTAGTGGTTGCGGGTGAACTGCACCTGGTCGCCTGCGCGAAACTCCTGCTCGATCTCGGTGAACGCCTCAGCCTCGCTGGCGCCCCAGCGGGCGGGTCGCCAATCGATCGTGTGCCCCTTCTCGGGCACGAGCTGCACGGTGCCGGCGTCAGCGTCCACCTGCTCGACGCGGTAGCCGACGCCGGGCCGGGGCTGCCCCTTGGCGCCCTTGCGGAACGTCACAATCTGCCCCGGCTGATAGCTGGCGGCGCGGCCCGCTTCGGTGCGGGTCAGTCCGACCGGCTCCAGCACGGTGGCGGCCACCGCCTCCTTGTGCAGCGTGCCGTCGTGGATCAGCACGGCGCGGATCGCATCGGTGAGCCGCTGGCGGCCTTCCCGGGTCGGGTCGAGGACCAGCGTGTTGGCCCGCTCTTGCGGTGAGAGCTTCGCAAAGTCCTGGGCGATGCGACCGTGCCGCACGTCGTCTTCGTTGTGCTCGATCACGGCGCCGCCGCCGGCATCGAGCGCGGCGAACGCCCGCTGGGCATCGCCGGCAAGCATGGCCTCCACGGCTTCGCGGGTGTGGGCGTTGGTCTGGCGCACGATCTGGTCGAGGACCAGCGTCGGCATGCCGGCGTCCTGGAGCTGGCCGAACGCGCGGCCGGCCTCGACGGAGGCGAGCTGCCTGACGTCGCCGACGAGGATCAGCCGGGCCTTGGCCTCGTGGGCGCGGGCCAGCAGCGCCTCGGCATCGCGGGCGGACAGCATCGACGCCTCGTCCACGATCCACGCCTCGCGGCCGGGCTCGATCTCGGCGCGCTCGTCGGTGAGCAGCTTGGCGACGGTCCTGGGCTCGGCACCGATCGCGCGGCCGAGCTCGGCGGCGGCGGTGGCGGTGGGCGCCAGCGCGCGCACGGCAAGGCCCTGCTCCCGCGCTGCCCCGGCATAGTGCTTGAGGACGGTGGTGGTCTTGGCGGTGCCGGCGGCGCCCTGGATGCCGGTCACGGCGGCCGTCGAGGTGAGCAGGCCCTTGGCCGCCTCGCGCTGCCCTGCGGTCCAGGAACGGCCGTGCGGGGATGCCAGCTCGGCGGCGGCGACGCTGCGGGCGGCGCCGATGCGGTCGTGCAGCGGCGCAAACCGGGTGCGGCCCTCGGCCTCCAGGCCGAGCATGCGCTGCTCGGTGGCCACGCCTTCCCTGGTGGCATAGCCGGCCATGCCCTTGGCTGCACGCGGCGCGGCCCGCGCGACCAGCGTCTGGCGCTGCTCGGCGCGCTTGATCGCGGCGAGGATATCGGCGTTGGTCACGGTGCCGCGAGCGGCATCGCCGGCCTCGCGTTCCAGGGCGGCTGACGAAAACACCGCCTCGCGCTCGGCGATCTTGGCGGCGGCGAACGCCACGGCCCGGTCGGCCGTAAGGCTGCGCATCTCCGCGTCCTGCGCTGGTTGTGCCTGCGCCTCGGCCTCGGCGACGATGCGGCGGCGGGCGGCTTCGTCGAACCCGAGCGCATCGGCCTGGGCGCGCCAGATGGCGGTGAGCGCGCTGTGGTCGACCTGCTCCTTGGGCGCGCGGGTGTCGAGGGCAACGACCGCCTTCTCGGCCGCGCTGGCGCTCTCGCGGGTCTGGCCACGCCTGGCGAGCGCCGCCTCGATCTGGGCGGAACGGGCGGAAAACGCGCGGGCCACCTCGGCCGATACGCCGTCCACCTCGAACGTCGAATCCGGCGCGATCGTCACCGTGTAGCCGAGCGCCTGCACCTCGGCGGCCAGCTCTTGGTGATAGATGGCGCCGATCGACTTCTGGAGCTTGTAGAGGGGTTGGCTCTCCAGCGAGCGCCATGTGCCGTCCTCGCGCTGGGTGGCGTTGAAGAGCACCGAATGGGTGTGGACCTGGGGCGCGGGCTGCTGGTCTTCGGCGGCGCGGGCGGTGAAGTGCGGGAACGTCGCCACGGCGAGGTTGCCGGTGCCGACGCGCTCGACCTTCTTGCCGTGGCGCTCGCGGGTGACGGCGGCGTGACGCTCGGCATAGTCGAGCGCGCGGGCCACGGCGCGGTTATGGGCATCGAGCAGGCGCCGGTCGCCGGCCACCAGCGCCAGCACGGATACGGACTTGGGCGCGGAGAAGGTCAGGTCCCAGCCCAGCTTGTGCTCGCGCACGCCGTTCCGCGTGGTGCCCAGGACCGTGCCGCCAGGCAGTTCGCCTCGGAGCATCTTGGCGAACGTGTCCGGGTCCACCTCGCCGGAAAGGCCGAGCGCCCCGGCGCCCTGGCCATGCCAGCGCGACGGGGCCTTGGCATCGCCGGTGTAGTAGTCGTCGGCTTCGTAGTAGCTGGCGGCTTGCTCGGGATCGGTGAGCTTGGAGAGGGTGGCGACCATCAGAACGGACCTCCTAGAGACAGCCAATCCTCGCGGTCCTCGATGCGGGTCGGCGGTGTGGGTGTGGCGGCGTCGGCGGGAGCGGGCGACGGCGCTGCCGGCGCGGGGACGAACGCGGGCGCGATGGCGAGCCTGGGCGCGCCCGGCTCGATCCGCACCCTGGCGATCGGATAACCGGAGAGGCGCAGGAACGCCTCGCCGATGCCAAGGCCCATCAACTCGGCATCGATGACGAGGCTCTTGCGCTCGCGGTGGCTGGCGAGTGAACCGTGCCCCTGCTTGGCGGGCCCAAGCGTCTCACTCGCCCGCTGGTGCTCGACTTCGATCGTGCCGAGCAGCTCGACGCCCCACTTGGCACTGGCCGTGTCGCCGACCGCCATCAGGAGCTGGGTGGCGGTCTGGCCGGTGATGACCTCGGCACCTTCGTTGCCGTAAGCTTGGCGGAGCTGGGCGATGGACTGAAAGGCGATCACGACGCAGGCGCGGTGCTTCCTGCCCTCCGGGAGCAAGGTGAGCAGCGACTGGATCGGCGGCAGCGAGGCCAGCTCGTCGAGGAACAGCCAGGCGTTGCAGCGGTTGCCGGGCTCGCGCTGGAGGATGGCGCTGGCGGCGGCGTCGATCATGGCGGCGACGATCGGCGCGGCGACCTCGCGGTAGCGCCGGGGCGCGGCGAGGAACACGAAAGGCTTGGGCAGCCCCTCGTCCTCGGCGAGGCCGGCATAGAAGCGATCGAAGCTGAACGCCGGGGCGCTCTCGGGCACGGCGGCAAGCGTGGACACGGTGCGCGCGGCGAGGCCCATCATGAACAAGACCGATGCGGTGGCGCGCTCGCCATGCGCCTCGAACACGCGCGCTGCCGGGGTGGCATAGGCGATGGCGCGCAAGTGCTCGGCCGAGGCGCTGTTGAGAGTGGCGGCGAGCGCATCGAGGCTGGCGCTACCGGCGCGGGCCTGGTGGTCGAGGATATGGGCGAGGACCGTGCGGGCCTGGTCGTACCAGACCCCTGCCTCGCCCACCTGCTTGGGCTTGGGGAGCAGGACGGCGGCGATGCGGTAGGCGTCGGCAAGGCCGGCAACGTCGGCGAGCGGGTTCCAGCGCGCGCTGCGGCCATCCCATGGGTTGAGGATCACGTCGCCGCGCTCGGGCCTGTAGAAATGCTCCGTATAGGAGCCGTCCGGATCGAAGATCAGCCCGCACTCGCCGCGCGCCTCGATCTGGCCGGCGAGCGCATGCAGCGCGGTGGTCTTGCCGCTGCCCGACTTGCCGGCGAGCAGCATGTGGCGAGCCTCGTCGCCCGGCGGGATCGGCACGCCGCCGAGACGCAGCGGCTGCCCTTGCGGCTTGCCCCGCGCGACCAGCGCGGCCAGTTCCTGGGCGGTAGCGATACGGCTGCCGCGCAGGATCTGGTCGAGCACGGCCTTGCGCGCGGTGGCGATCCAGCGGCTGCGCACCAGCATGGTGACGCCGGCGGCGAGCGGAAGGGCGATCAGGGCGCCGGCGGCCAGCATCCTGCGCAGCATCTGCATCGCCGCGATCTGCTCGGGCAAGACGAACGCGGGCGGCAATCCGCCCTGCTGGGCCTTGAATATCCCGACCGGGTTGAGGTGGTCATAGGCCCATGCGCGCGCCCATGCCTCGGCGAGCTGGCGATCGGCGGCGGCGGAAGTGAACCAGACCAGCGCCGCCCCTGCCGCCATGCCGATGAGGGCGACCGCGACCGCCACGCGGGCAAGCGTGAGGATGGCCCTGGCGCGGCGGGCCTCGATCGCGCGGCCCCGGCTCGCTTCGATGGCGCGGCTCACGGCTGCACCGCCGTGAGCTTCTCGACATAGGGCTGTTGGCGGTCCGCCGGCAGCAGCATGAGCGCGCCGAGCTTGGCGGCGGCATGGGCGGCTGCCGCGTGCCTGGCCGCGCTGCGGCTTGCCTCCAGGTTGACGTCGATCCTGGCGAGCAGTGCGCCCAGCTCGTCGGCGATGCGATCGAGCAGCGGGTCGGCCGCCGGGATCGGGGCGATGGCCGCCGGCTGCGGATCGGCGAGCGCGCCCTCAAGCAGGGTGCGCAGCAGCTCGGCGCGGGTGATCCCGTCCTCGGCTGCGCGCTTGTCGAGCGCCTTGACGAGGCCGGAAGAGAGGCGGGTCTGGACGACGGTGGTGCTCATCTGTATCTCAGGAAATATGAATGTATATCAGTCACTTAGCGACTGACCGTACGCGCGACGCATACACGGCGATACGACTAAGCTGTTGGAAACGCTGGAAGTTGACGCCTGCACGGGTGCGTGAGGTGTGTAGCCTTCCCTTCACGAGGCGCAGCCTCGTGCCCCGGCCAGTTGCTGGCCGGGGACGGCATCATCACAGCATGCGCAGGGTTGAGACCTCGAACCCGTCGGGCTCGTCGTTGTCGTCCACGATCGCGCTGCAACGGCACACCAACTCGGCGACGGTGTGCGGGCGGTCGGGCAGCAGACCGTCCCCAATCAGCGCCTGCTCGGCGTGGTCGAGGAAATGGGGGCGGCTCCCGTAGAGGTCATCGATCAGCCGAGCGAGGACGCACTTGACCAGGCCGTGTTCGGTGGGGTCGTCGGGATCGGCGGACTCGACGCAGCGGAAGAGCGTATAGAACTCTGCCGACGAGAGGTTGGCCGGCTTGTTATGGGTCCAGGCGTTGAGCGCGGCAGCCGCGCCCAGGACCAGGCGATAGAGCCACTGGTCCTGCCACAGGAAGGCCAGGTTGACGCCGGTCAGGAACGAGAGGTGCGCGGCGATGGGCAGCGAGAGATGCGTCTCGGAAGGCCGGGGGTTGATCGCCTTGGCCATCTTCTCGTGGAAGGCGCCGGGCGAGCGGCCGTGGAAGGCGTCATAGAGGTCAGCGTCGAAGCCCACCCCGCGCTTATAGGCGCGCCCCAGGTTGGCCAAGGTCTCGAACTCGGCGGCGACGAGCGTCTCGACCGCTTCTTCGCCCTGGTTGGCCCTGAGGGTCTCGACATAGTGCTGCAGGCACTGACCGAGTTGAGACGCGGTGAAGCCGAAGATGGTGCGGCACACGCGGCGGCCAATGGTGCGCGCGCTCTCGGCCGAGATGGGCGAGGTTGCGTACTTCCCCAGCATCGCCAGCGCTTCCTCGGGCGTCTTGCCGGCTGCGCGCGCGATGTGGAATGCTCTCAGACTCCAAGCGCACAGCGTATCGTGCATGAGGCGCTGATCCTCGCCAAGCGAGCGGCGTCCCTTCCCAGGCGCGGCATCGGGTTGCTGGACCGGCACGGCGAGACAGCCATTGCCGGCTGAATCGAAGACGGCGAAGCCGCCATAGATGTTGCTAAGCTCGGGGTAGTCGATGATATCGGGATCGACAAAAAGGTTGGCGTTCATCGCAATCTCCTCTGCGGGTTGACTGCGCAGAGGTTGCCCAGATCGGCGGAAGAGCGCGAAGAACTTAAATGCAAAGGCCCCGTCGCGTCCAAAATCCGTTGGGTGATGGCGCTCCGTCGAGGTGGGGCGTCGTCCTTCCTTCAATTTAAGGACCTGCTGAAATCCTTGCAAGCCTTCACTGAGGAAATGCGCCCTTCGATTGTGTCCCTTTAGCAATGCTGTAAAGTTGAAGGATGGCGAATGAAAAAGCTTTCGACGCGGTCCAGCCCGCCCCCGTTAGGCCACCGCGGCCGCAGACCGTCCCGACCGACTCTCTAAGGGCCAACCCGCACAATCCGCGGGTCTTGTTTGACGAAGCGCCGCTGCAAACGCTCGAGGCGTCGATCCGGAAGGTGGGCGTGTTGGTGCCGCTCACGGTCTACCGGGCGGCCGGCAGCAAGAATTACACCATACTTGACGGTCAGCGCCGCTGGATTTGTGCGCACCGGATCGGTTTGGCCGAAGTTCCCATCAATCAAGTGACGGAGCCGACCCTCGCGCAGAACATCGTCACGATGTTTCAGATCCACAAGCTCCGAAAGGACTGGGAATTGATGCCGACAGCGCTGAAGCTCGGCGTTCTCATCGAGGAGCTCGAGGAAAACCGAGATAAGGCGCTCGCCGATCTCACCGGTCTCGACGTCGCAGTTGTGACGCGGTGCAAGAAGCTCCTATCTTTTGACCCGGAGTTTCAGGACCGAATGCTTGATCCGGATCCTGAGACTAGGCTCAATGCGGACCTGTTCATCGAGATGTATCCGATCATCAACGATCGCACCGTGCGTTCGGCCAGTTGGTATAACCGCCACGCGCTAATCGAGGCGCTGATGGACAAATATCTCAGCGGCAAGTCAGGTTTTCGGTCGGTGACGGACTTCCGCAAAATCAAGGCCTATCTCACCGCCGCGAGGAAGACTGGGGCCGAGGACCAGCTGCTGGCGAAGCTGCACCAGTTCATCAGCGACCCAGATATGGTGATTAGTGACCTCGAGGTTGACGAGGCGCGGATCCATACTGAAGCGGACAGCATGTCGCGTCAAATCAGCCGCTTGCGTTCGATGATCACTGCGCTCGATGCCGAAGAATTCATCGCCGAGGAAGGCCTGTGGGAAGAGCTCGAGGCCCTTTTGCTCGATGTCCGCGCAATACTCGAAGCCGGCGAACGGCGGTCGCTCTGATGGCGAATGAGGGAGAGGCCGAGGTCGAGCAGCTGGCGTCCGACGAGCAGCTCACGGCATGGGTCGAGCGCTTTGCAGGCTACCGGCAACCGCCGACCAAAGACGCTTTGTGTAAATGGCTAACTCGCTTCAAGCCGGAGCACCTCGGAACGGCCCACAAGGTTCTTGATGCCGTCATCGTGGTCTCCGAGCGCGAGATCCATCAGGGCTACCGTGACGCGCTCACAGCCTTGCCGGGCTGGAGCAAGTCGGCGGCGGCACGCGAAGGGCGTTGGTTCTTCGTCGGTGTCGGCGGAGCTGGGGAGAGCGGCCCGGCGATGTTGCGCATGTTCCGTGAGGCCAACGGCCTCGCCTCGGCGCAGTGGCAGGACTTTTTCAAGATGCCGCGTGAGCTGCCGCGGCTTGCGCTGACGGCCTATGATCATGTCGTCTTCGTCGACGATTTCGCCGGGACCGGTCGGCAGATTGTTTCTTACTGGCCGCTGATGCAAGAGCTCCTGGCCTCGGAAGCGACCTGCTATCTCCTGCTGACGGCGCTGACCGAGGATGCAGAGCACAACATTCAGGAGAATACCGAGCTACACGTCAGCGCGCGGCTAAGGCTCGACGCGAAAGCCAATGTTTTTGCGGCGGCATGCGACCAGTTCGACGATGAGGAGCGACAGGTGCTGGTGGACTATGGAAAGACAGCCTGGCCGGCATGTCCCAAGGGGTTCGGGGACTGCGGGCTGACGCTGGTCCTCAGCCATAAGACCCCGAACAACACCATCCCGATCCTCCATGCCAATCACAAAAAGTGGGAAGGCCCGTTCCCGCGCCATCTTTTGGCAGCTTAGTGCACAGGGGAATCTTGTCCTGGGCCCCTCCTCCTCGACTTCTCGGACGATTACCCGGAAGAAGCGTCCGCCGGCTCAGTGTTTGAGCTTGCTAAAAGGCGCCGTGGATCCGATTCTTCCGGTGCGCAGAGGTATGAGATGAGCAGTCGCATTAGCTACATGGGGACCAAGCATGACCTCGCCGATCGTGTGGCGGCGGTCATCGCTGATTGTCGTCCCGGGCGCCTTCTCGACGCCTTCGCCGGCATGGGCGCGGTCGCAGACGCACATGCTGGTAAGAGGCAGATCTGGACCAACGACGTCCAACATTTCGCTTACCTGGCGGGCCGGTGTAGGTTCACGGACCCGACAGGCCCCTTGCCAGTATCTCGCATGCGCGAATTGGCCACCCCGTTCTTCCAGCACAATATGGATGTACTCGAGGAGCAGAATAGGACAGCCTGGGGTGCGACCGGGAAGATGCCTGCAGCGTCCGCCTTCGAGGAGTTCGAGCGCCTGTTCACGATTGTCACGGACGAGCCTATCGCTCACGAGGGGGCCTACGCCTGCTTCACCGCGACTTACGCGAACGCCTACTTCTCGCTAACTCAATGTGCAGAGATCGACTCCATCCGCTGCGCAATCGACACACTGCGCGGCCGCGGCGTGCTTACGCAAGCGCAATTCGATTGGGCGTTGTTGGCCTTGGGCCATGCGGCCTTGCGCGTGGCGAATACAACTGGACACTTTGCGCAGTTCCTGACGCCTAGCGAGAGGAATTTCAGGCGGGTTGCACAGCAATTTGCGCGATCTACGTTTGACCAGTGGCTAGCGAGTTTGGATTCGCTGAAACCGGCAGGCACGGCTGAATGGCGAGCCGAGAATCTCGCCACGAGATCCGATTGCAGCGCCTTGCTGCGGACGGTGAGCAGTGCTGGCGACGTTGGTGTTGTCTACTGCGATCCGCCCTATACGGACGACCAGTATTCTCGCTTCTACCATGTTTGGGAAACACTGGTCCTGAATGACTATCCCACCGTGTCGGGCGCAGGTCTTTACCGGCCTGACCGATTTACGA
>Ga0247806_10001721_pt1 | contig 10431 bp, 7 predicted proteins | sample UWRJL059202B1_FD_179935 | JGI IMG/M metagenome (GOLD analysis project Ga0247806, IMG submission 179935) | Plant litter microbial communities from Arlington Agricultural Research Station in Wisconsin, United States - UWRJ-L059-202B-1 | ecosystem: Environmental > Terrestrial > Plant litter >... | reverse complement strand
CGAGCAGCGGAAAATCAAGTACCCACAATGGTTTGAATACGTTAGGGTTGCGCAAACCGAGCTCATTGCCCATGTGCAGACGCAATTCATTCATCTGCTTGCGGGTCTTGTCGAGATCGCCGCTCAATACGAGCAACAAATCACCTGCCGCCGCACCTGCTGCATTGGCCCAGGCCGCAAGGTCTTCCTGCGTATAGAATTTGTCAACGGAAGATTTGTAAGTACCGTCTGCATTGCATTTCACATAAACCAATCCTTTCGCGCCGATCTGCGGGCGTTTTACCCATTCGGTCAGCTCATCGAGCTGCTTGCGCGTATATTCGGAACAGTCGCGGCAATTGATCGCCAATACGGCTTCTGCGGCGTCAAAAACCTGGAATCCTTTGTTTTGTGCGAGTGCTGTGAGGTACACAAACTCGAGGTCGAAACGGATATCCGGCTTGTCGGAACCATAGCGCTCCATCGCTTCGGCATAGGTCATTCTCGGGAAAGCGCCTTCGAAGGTTACGCCGCGCACGGTCTGGAACAGGTGTTTGATCAAGCCTTCAAAAGTCTGCAGGATATCCTCCTGCTCCACGAAGGCCATCTCGCAGTCGATCTGTGTAAATTCCGGCTGTCTGTCGGCACGGAGATCTTCGTCCCGGAAGCATTTCACGATCTGGTAATAACGGTCAAATCCGGAAACCATCAGCAATTGCTTGAAAGTCTGTGGAGATTGCGGCAGGGCGTAGAATTCGCCTTCGTTCATGCGGCTTGGCACGACGAAATCGCGCGCACCTTCCGGGGTCGACTTGATCAGGTATGGCGTTTCCACGTCCACAAAATCCTGATTGTCGAGGTACTTGCGTGTTTCCAGCGCAACCTGGTTCCGGAGTCTTAGCTTTTGCTGTACAGGACCTCGTCGGAGATCGAGGTAGCGGTATTGTGCACGGAGCTCTTCCCCGCCGTCTGTATCGTCTTCTATCGTGAAAGGAGGTGTTTTGGCTGCATTCAGAACCGTCAGTTTAGTAACCTGGATCTCAATGTCACCGGTCGCCATATTGCCGTTTTTGCTGGAACGTTCAATGACCATTCCTTCGACCTGCACCACGAATTCGCGGCCCAGCTTGCGTGCCTGTAAACAAAGGTCAGCATTGTCCTCGAGGTTGAACGCGAGCTGCGTCAATCCGTAGCGGTCGCGGAGATCCACGAAGGTCATCCCTCCTAAGTCCCTGGAACGTTGTACCCAACCGGCGAGGGTAACTTTTTCACCTGTATTTTCAGCACGAAGTGCTCCACACGTATGCGATCTGAACATTTTATTGAATTTGAGAATGCAAAGATATAAAAGAATAGAGAATGCGCAGTACGCGCCGCTTAATACCTCAGCAGCCGGATGCGGGCAGGGATCACGGCAAACGAAACATCGCCTTCACCGCAGGTTTCCCCGTCGAGCTCCAGGGGTGCGCTGCCGGAAAGGATGGAAACAGCAACAGATTCACAGGAAATGTACAGGACTTCCGGATGCTGGATCGGAATGCCTTTTTTGAGCTTCCGCAGGTACCAGATGTAATCGATCAGCGACACTTTGCCGAAAATGCTGACATGGAAACGGGCATCGTTCGTCCGTGCATGCGGATTGACAACAATGCCGTGCCCAAAGGTTGAACCGTTGCAGACGGCGAGCAGCAGCAGACTACCGGTGTAAATCTCGTCGTCCATAACGATGCGCACCTGCGGCTTGCGAAATCCGAAGAAGGCCCGCAGGATCGCGAGCGAATACGAAAATTTACCGCCAATGGCCCAATACCTTTGCTTTTCGAGCGTGCGGATCACATAACCGCCAAAGCCGACATCTGCAATGTTGATAAAATAATGCATGCCTGTGGATTGCCTGACCTCGCCGATATCGATGCGGTGATGCTGTTCTGCGTATAAAGCATCGAAGAATTTAGCGGGCGTGAAAACCAGGTCTTCGCCGAGCAGAAAGTCGTTGCCTGTGCCGTTCGGGATCAGCGCCAGCAAAATATCGCGGTTGCCGGATTGCATAATTCCCTGCACGATCTCGTTGTAGGTGCCGTCGCCGCCAATGGCGATCAGCACGTCTTTGCTTTCTCGGCAGGCAGTTTCCGCAAGCTGGGACGCATGTTTCGGATAGCGCGTGCGCAGGATTTCCAGCTCCGTATTTTCAGTAGCGGCCAAACGCGACAACAAACCCCCGATCTCGGCCGGGAGTTTGCGTCTGCTATTTATGATGCATGTAATGCGGATGGTCAACTATTTATTTTCATTTCAAATGTAGCAAACCATTTGTGTCCGCGCAATCTTGCTGTTGTGAATCACCTTTCTACAGGCGGATCAGTGTCAGGTGTCCTGTAATCTCCTGCCGCGTCTGGTTCGCATCCATGAGATCGATGCGGTAGATATACATACCCATCGGACATTTGGCCCCACTTTCGCCTATCGTTCCGTCCCAGCCGACATTGATGTCGTTGGATTCGAAAATGACCTGGCCCCAGCGGTTGTAGATCGTCATGCGGAATTCACGGAAGGAAGTCCCTTTGGCCATGAACGTCTGGTTGAACTCATCGCCGTCGGGCGTAAAGCTGTTCGGTACATAGATCGTCGTCTGATCGCGCACCAGCAGGCATTTGATGACCGTATCCACACAACCATCGATCGAAGTGGCTTGCAGCTCGATACAATAATAACCGGAATCCTGGTAGTAATGACCAAAGACCGTTTCTGTCGTGCTGTCGCCGTCACCGAGGTCCCAGTCCCACGAAACAGCGCCTTGTGATTCGTCGTTGAAGCGGATGTACGTATTGTAGATCGTGACCTCGTTTGCGCTCATTTCAAAATCAGCAACCGGGAACGGGAAGATCGTCAGGTAATCCACGATGGAGGCTGAAGCTGCACATCCGCCTGCGGAAGTTGCTTTCAGGTTGATCGTATATCGGCCTGCTACAGGGAAACACTGCAATGGGTTCATGACATCTGAGAACGGAATTCCGTCTGCTGTCCACTCCCAGGCCGTGATCGTCGAATTCGCAACGGTCGTCAGGTCTGTGAAATTGACACAATGTCCTGCGCAGCCATCTACATCATCCGCTTCAAAATTCACGACAGGGATCGCATGGATAATGACGGGATGCAAGACTGAATCCACGCATTGCATATCGGTGGTTACAATGAGCTTCACCGGATATGTACCGATTGTCGTGTAAAGGCGTGCCGCATCTTGTGTGGTTTCCAACATGCTTCCGTCACCGAAATTCCAGCTGTAGGACATCGTTCCGGTCGCAACAGTAGACAGGTTCGTAAATTCATTCAAAATCCCGATACATTCGTTGCTGAACGTAAATTCCGGCATCGGCATCGGCGAGACAACGACCTTCACTGAATCTTTGTCAACACAGTTGTGCGAATCCCGTACGGTAACTTTGTAAATCGTCGTCACGGTTGGCGTCACGGTGTGCGCATCGTCGGCTGGCAATCCTTCCGACCAGGCGTAGGTATGTGTTCCCGTCCCGCCGAGTACGACTGTTCCGAGGTTGGCCGATTCGCCCATGCAGAGCAGGGAATCCGGTGCGCTCAGGTCGATTTCGAGCAATGCGGGCTGATCCAGCACGGCTGTATCTGTAGTCGTACAATTGTTGGCATCCGTCACGGTTACATAATAGGTGCCGCTGGATAATCCTGTGATCGTATCGTTGCTACTGCCCGTCGACCACAAATAGGTGTACGGTGCAACTCCACCGGCAGGCGCGACGGACATCGATCCGCCGTTGATCCCGTTACAGGTGACGGTAACGGTCATGGGCGCCCGCAGGCTGTCGGGTTCATGGACGACATAAGGTTCGACGGTTTCGCAACCGATTGTATCTGTGATCGTGATCGTATACGTTCCCGCCGGCAGGTTCGTGATGTCATCCGTTGTTTGTCCCATCGGGCTCCACGCATAGACATAAGGTCCGCGCTGGCCTGTGATATCAAGGAAAACAGAGCCATTGTGCTCATTGTGGCACACGACCGGATTGATTGAATCGTGGATCGTGACCACATCGCCGGGTGCTACCGTGACCGTCGTCGTATTCGTAACACAACCGCCCGGTGTACCTACTGTAACCGTATAGTTTCCGGCGCAAAGGTTACCGGCCGTAGAATCAGTTCCTGCGGAGGAAGGCGACCAGACATAGGTGAAAGGCCCGGCTGGTCCGGAAGGTGTAACGGTTACTGTCCCAGAGCAATTTCCGCAGGAATCCGGGGTTGCAGCGGCAGACAATAGAATAGGATCCGGCGGCGGCGGCGGTGTACAGGCTACGCAGGTGGTCCTGTAGTAAAGTCCGGCCATCGCGACCGTGTAGCAGTCACCGCTACCGATGATCGAAAAATCCGCAGTAGTCTGTCCCGAGGTTATCGGCGTACCAGTCTCAATGTAATTCCACCAATCCGGTGTTACGGGTGTAGCAGTTCCGTTCATCGTCAGACCGATATCCATCTGCACATCGCCGATTGCGCAAAAAACTTTTGCGTTGGTGGTTGGGCCACACACAGCTGGCATCGTGATCGTATGGTTACCAGCTTCTCCCAGTTTCGTAATATTTCCATCTTCCAGGATGATCGTTCCGCGGTAAGTCGCTGATGGATCCGTGTAAATAACCATCATGCTCATACCGTCGGTGTCATTCGTAACAGGAAACCCGGTATTTGTCGGAAACCCGGAAATCATGTAATTACCGGTTTGGGTAACGATGCTGGTTACTTCTGCGCGATAGGTGTAAGCACCATTATAGCCCCAGCATTTGTCAGGACCCGAACCAATCAGCGTCATTGGAAAAACGGCGCTCGCCCCGGAAGGATTGACAACTGTAATCGAGAAGGCAGCTCCATTTCCGGAAGTTGAGCACCAGACATAGGATTTGAGCACATTGACATTGGATGAGGTAGCGGCGCAGGGAATCACGACAATCGGAACGGTTGCCGGTTGGGGTTCGCCAGGTGGATCAAAACGTTGCCCGAGCTTCCGGGAAACGACCGAGTAATTCAATCCGCAGGCCGTATGACTGTAGAGCGGACCTAAAACGCCATCGCCGTTTTTGGGTGGTTTAAAATCTGTTCCCGACAGTCCGCCTCCTCCGCGCGGATCGTGTTCTTCAACCTGTGAAATGCCTGTAAATGAAATCCCGAGAAAAAAGGACAGAAGAATGCAGGGCAGGAAAATCTTTTGGAGTGTAAGTGTGAGGATTGGAAAGCGCATGTTGAAGTAGTTTTAAACTAAGATAATTTCTTTTTTGGACAAGACGAAATAAATTCGTATCCGGTTGCTCCTGGCAAAGCAATTGTACCTCAGTGATTTATTCGGAGATCCTTCTGAAAAGCCGGTAAACAGGGAAGAAGGCAGGTTGGTGTTGCGGTATTTGTTTTTTAACCTGTGGCTAATGTTGTGTTATCTGTATGTTAAACAGCATGAGCGCGTCCGTTGTTTTGTGCAATTATTGCAGGAGATTGCTCGGGAAAATATAAATCGCTTACATAATCAAAACGAAAAATTAAGTGAATTTAAAATTTTCGTTGAGACAACCCTGCTATCGGAGAAGTGCATCGTGTTTATTGGGAATCGGACCAATTTTAAAATAAAAGATCAATACAATTTATTTAAATAGCCGCTTCTTTTCACTTTTACCCACGAGACTCATGTAGGCCAGATAACAAATATTGACATTCAATCTCAATGTGATGCTGTGGCATGTCGGATCGTACCCTGAAGCATTCAACCTGAAGTAATAACCATAATTCAACGAGAGAAAACCGTACAGGTTGAGTCCTGCTTCCGGTAACAGAAATGTGGAGTTCCTGCCAAATAATACGGAGGCATGTGTGTTGAATCCAATTGGGTTTTTCGACCACTGGTAGATTCCTTTTAAAGCAATACCTCTTTGATTCTGCGATTCAAGGGCAATCCATTTATAAGAGGCCTCAAATCCAAAATAATTGATCTCATCTGTTACCAGCCGTCCCCGCGTAGCGAAGACGTTGACACCCAATTCCACCGAATTCAGATCGACAAAATTCTTTTCCGCACTTGCACCAACAAAAAAACCCATTTTGTCTACAGCAGTCTTTGCCTGGCTGAATAATGTGAAAGGGGCCATTAAAAATGCAGTTAATACTGTTTTCCTTAATCCTGTAATTATGCTTTTAACGGTCATATCGGGGTTGTTTTTCTGGTAGTTGAATGTGAAAATACATAAAATTAGCAAAGGCGGACATTGTCCATCTTTGCTAATTGATAACTTAATATCCTGCTCATTTTCAGCAAAGCATTTCAGCCGCTTATCCAGCATCCATCCCGGAAATGTTCAGTTAACCAGTTTTTAAGCCCCTTCCAGCGCATGTAAAATCTCATTCGCCAGCAAGCCGCTTCCGCCGCCGTAATGCTGAACGACCTTCACCTGCGGATTTACGGTTGCGAAGTAGCTCCGCAATTCGGTCTCTGTATTTTCATCCAGTCCTGCGCCGAGCAATACGAGGTCGGTATCTGTCTGTGAGAACAATTCCCGCGCTTCTGCCACATCTCCCGTGCCGGTGCACTTCCATGCCTCGTTGTTATTGGTGATGCGGACCACCGTTTCCCGGATTTCCGCATGCATACCAATGTACAGAATGTTTATCTTTTTCATGTTGTTTCTGATTGAAGTGTTCTTTACATGCTCATTGGAACTTCCATCAGCAGGATTTCCGCTTCCTTTGCGCCGGTGATGAGCGAGATCTTGTCAGTATCCCAGATGCCCAGGCCGTCGCGGTCGCTCAACTCGATGCCCTGTACGGTGAAATCGCCGTTGATCACAAAAGCATAGACACCGTTTCCGGCTGCTTTCAGCTTATAGTCGATCCTGAAATCCGGGTCAAACTTCCCAAGGTGGAACCAGGCATTCTGGTGGATCCAGACGCCGGCGTCATTTTGGTTCGGGGAAAGGATCTGCTGGAAAGTATTGTGCCTGTCTTCCTGCTTCAGCGTGATCTGGTCGTAACGCGGCGTCACGTTCTTCTGGTTCGGGTACACCCAGATTTGCAGGAATTTCGTGAGTTTGTCCTTGTTGTTGTTGAATTCACTGTGGTAAATGCCTGTACCGGCGCTCATGACCTGGATATCGCCCTGTTTGATGACTGCGACATTGTTCATGCTGTCCTTGTGTTCGAGGTCCCCCTCCAGCGGAATGGAAATGATCTCCATATTGTCGTGCGGATGCGTGCCGAAGCCCATGCCCGGGTCTACACGGTCGTCGTTCAATACACGCAATACACCGAAATGCATGCGCTCCGGATTGTAATAGTTCGCGAAGCTGAAGGTCTGTTTGGAATCCAGCCAGCCGTGGTTCGCATGGCCGCGCGTGCCCGCTTTGTGCAGAACGGTGCTCGCTTCGACCTTCGAATCCGTGTTCGGCAGGTGGTTGAAACCCAGTGGCTCGAGCGGTGTGATTTCGTCGATGTCATTTTTGAGCACATCACCCAGCGCTGTTGAAGTAATGAATATGCCTGTGCCGAGGATACCTTTTTTGAGGAAGTTCTTTCTGTCCATGGTGTTTGTATTTACATTGTTAGGATACAAAGATCCAACAGAAAAAATCGCTGTGCATTGAACTGGGTTAAGAAAAAGCAAAGCTTTTGATGCATGTAAGCGTTAGCGCGCACCTGCTTAAAGTCTTAATCGAAGATTGCAAACACTACTTTATTGCCTAAACACTTCATCCTTTGACGCTAACCGGACAATCAATGGAAATACAATCGCATTTCAGGCTCCCGATTAATCGATACATTCGTCCAAACGCAACAACATGCCTTACCGACCACGTACGCCGAAAATTTATTATGCAACGGGGGTTATCAGCCTGATCCTGCTGCCCTTGTTTTGCCTGCGGCATCTCCAGGATCAAAAGGCATTTGAGGAGCTCCGCGTGATTCATAAAAGAAGCCAAAACCCAAGCCTTCCTGGCCGTGCTGACAAGTGTCCAGACTTATGGAGCGCCGGTATTACTTTACGCTGGTCTGGTTTTTCTGACATTTTGGAAGCATACCCGGAAAAAGGAAAGCATTTGAACTTTCAATAAGATCCTCGTAGATCTTATTGATCTTCCGAACTCATAATTAGCTACTGCTTCGCGAGCTTCGTGCGCACCTTGCTGAGGAATTCGGCGGAAATACCGAGGTAAGAAGCGATGTAATGCTGGGCGACACGTTGCGGGATCGTCGGATATTTCTCCAGGAAATCAAGGTATTTCTCCTGTGCCGTCCTGGAGATTGTGTTGATGAGGCGGTTTTGGGTTACGGATAAATTGCGCTGCACCATCAGGCGGAACATCCTTTCGAATTTTGGGATCTCTGTCAGCAGGGTTTCCTTCGTAGCCGGTGTTAGCAACAGCAATTCGCAGTTTTCCAGTGTCTCGATGAACAAACCGCTTGGCTGCTGTTCGTGGAAGCTCGCAATGTCGCTGATCCACCAGTTTTCGATTGCAAATTGCAGTACGACCTCTGAGCCATTCGCATCGATGTAGTACTTGCGCAGGCAGCCTTTGATCACAAAAGCTTCAAAGTTGCAGATCTCGCCCTGTTGCAGGAGCAAGGTTTTTTTCGGTACTTTTTTGTACGCCAGCAACTGGTTAAAGGCGGATAGCTCCGCCTCTTTAAAAGCCGCATACCGGCCTACATATTGATTGATCTCTGCAAACATCCTGGGTCAAATTAGGAACGCTCTCAAATATAGTTAAAAACACATTGGATTTAACGATTTCATCCGGGAGCGTTCCGTCCCCCTGTTTTAAGGCCTGACGAGCTTCAGCGTTTGTACTGTTCCGGTAGCCGTTGTGATCGTCAGGAAATAAGTTCCTGCTGCCGGCAGTTCGAATTGCAACTCCTGGAGTCCGCTGAATGCACGGGTTTCGATAACCTGCCCGCTGGCGGAGGTCAAGGTTGTTTGCAAAGCGCCCTGGTTTTCGCGGAAATTTACCGCTACTTGTCCGCTCGCCGATGGATTCGGGTAAGCTGTGAAATGGTTGGTTGCAACTTCTTTCAGATCTGCAACGGCATACTGGCCGGACAATGCGCGGGTTTTGACCTCATCCGGGTTGGTTCCGTTCACGAAATGACGCGATTCGATTTCCAGGACAAGTCCTTCACTTTCGCTGACCCATTGGAATTTCTCGATGATGACCTGCTCGTATACAGCATCATTGACAATGTAATCCACGACGCGCGAAGTTTTGAGCTTGTAGATGAAGTCGTGTGCGCCATTTGGCAGGATCAGCGTCCCCGTTCCCTGCAATTCCGTATGGGAACTTCCCGCGACTTCCACCAATGTGGTGCCGGAATAGTAAGATCCATACTGGTGATCTGAGAAACTGTATCCCGGCGTCGTGATCGGGTAAACATACATCACCGAAGGATCCGTATACAACAGGTTCCCCGTGCTTCCGTACCATACCAGCGAATCCGCAGAGGCGGCAATGAAGTCCGTTCCTTCCTCGTCACTTACGACAGCGAGGTTGGCCTGCGGATAAGCAATTTGTTCTTCAGACGTCATCAGGCGGTAGGTAGTAGTGAAAATATCACCAGGTCCTGCATTGGTGAAATCCCAAACCTGGTTTTCGCCGATCGCTCCGGAATCTGCCAATTGCAAGCTGATGTTTTCATACTCGATGGCTGTTCCTGCAACCGGGTTCAAAGAAGTGATCTGTGCATTTGTTGTTGCGGCAAAGCCGAGGGTAATGACTGAAATGTAGACGATTTTTTTCATAACTTTATTTTTAAAGGTTATTTATGGATTGATTTCTTCAGCAAAGTTACGCCGGCTTTTCCCTGGGCTGAGTTAGGCAAGGTTAAGGAGTGTTATCTAGTGTTATCAGCCTTATGGTCGAAAGCCAGAAGCCGAAAAGTTCAAAGGTTGACGATCCCGGAAAGTGAGCATGCTTCAAGGAAGTGCACAAAAAAACGGGATGCGATCTGCTCGCACCCCGTTCCGGTTTTTATCTGTTGGATGTATGTTTACAATTTCTGGCCGTCGTGGATCTCTTCACTAGCGATGGTCACGAGCTGATCGCCCGGTTGCAGGTCTCCGAAAATCTCTACTTTGTCTTCGACCTCACGGCCTTTTTTAACTTCGACCCTTTGGGTGGTACCCTGCACAACGCGGATCACGAACAAGCCTTCGGAGGCATTCAGAAGCGCTGTTTTCGGGATCACGAAAGCGCTTTCGCGTGCAACAAGCGGCAGCAGGACTTCCGCCACCATGCCTGGCAATAGTTGTTTGCTTTTGTTGTCTACATCGAGCTCGATGCGCTCTGAACGCAGCCTGAGATCCAAAGCTCCGGCCATGCGGGCGATTTTTCCGGTAAATGCAGCGTTTGGCAGGGATTTAACGACGAAGCTCAGCTCATCGCCCTGGTCGAGGTAACC
>Ga0247806_10001719_pt1 | contig 10440 bp, 9 predicted proteins | sample UWRJL059202B1_FD_179935 | JGI IMG/M metagenome (GOLD analysis project Ga0247806, IMG submission 179935) | Plant litter microbial communities from Arlington Agricultural Research Station in Wisconsin, United States - UWRJ-L059-202B-1 | ecosystem: Environmental > Terrestrial > Plant litter >... | reverse complement strand
TTTGCTGGCTGTCGTTGTTCATCTTCCAGTTTCCTGCAACGATTTTTTTTCTCATTATTTTAGGTTTTTTAATGTCTCAATTAGTTTGGCATCATCTGCCTCGATGGCTTTAAACAATGCTATTTTTCCGGTTTTGTCTATTACCATGTAGCGCGGAATCCAGTCCAGGTGTACCGATTTGGCAAATTCGCCCTGTTTCATATTGGTACCCACATGGTAGTTGTCACCTTTGGTGCCAAAGGTTTCAATGCCCTTAAGCCATTTTGCGTCTTCCCTGTCGTAAGATAAAAACAGGTACGATACATTAGGGAACTGCTTTTGCAGCTCGTGGACTTTAGGCATGCCTTTTTTACAATCCGGGCACCATGAAGCCCACACATCTATAACAACGGTTTTACCTTTATACTTGGCAAGGATGTCTTTAAAAGCAACCTCTTTACCATCGGTTGTTTTCATTTTAGAGTTAAGTGCCTCTGTAGTAAAAGTGGTTGGCTCCTGTGCCTGTGTGCAAGATATCATGGCAAAAAATAATATGGGTAAAAAAAGTAATTTTTTCATTTTTCAAATTTATAGAGTAACAAATTTACGATAACCTGAGTTACAATTACAGGGCCAAAGCTAATTATTTACCCTGCTATTACCATTTATTTAAGTAATATCGGGATGCAACTCTGTTTTAAGTGCTTAAAACATTCTCTAAAAACAAGGTACTATTTACCTTAAAAAAAACTCACCAAAATGCAACAGCACTCCCGACGGATCATGCAAAAAACATTCTTTGCCCCAATGCTCCACACGCATCTCTATAAGCTTTACATCTTTATATTTTTCAGGCAGGTTCAACACTAACAACTCATCATACACCTGCTGGGTATTTTCTACCTGAAAAAACAACATAGTATTGTCTATCCAGTCTTTTAAATAATAGTCCTGCAAGTAAAACCCAAGTTCTCCCCATGTAAATAAAGATAGCACCGGACTTATAACAATCTCTTTAAAACCGATATCCTTATAAAAGTTACCGGATTCTTTAAAGTTTTTAGCCCCTATAAAAGGCCGTATAGAAACCGGGTTTTGTGTCATCTAAAATTGCTTTAGTTGTTATTTACTTCAAAATCGAATGTGTTTAAATTTGCGCATGTGCTATTCCAATCGTATCCTTGGGTCGAGCCATGCATAAATAATGTCGACCAGTATATTTATAACCACAAAGGTTGCAGCAATAACCAGTACCGATCCCATTATAACAGGCAGGTCGAGTGTATTAAGCGCTTCCACCACTTCTTTGCCAAGGCCGTTCCACCCAAAAATATATTCTACAAACACCGCACCGGCAAGCATACTGGCAAACCAGCCTGATATGGCGGTAACCACAGGGTTCAATGCATTTTTAAGCGCATGTCTGCGAATGATATTCAGTTCGCTTAATCCCTTGGCACGGGCGGTACGAATATAATCCTGACCCATAACCTCAAGCAGCGAGTTACGCATAAGCTGTATTACCACCCCAAGCGGACGGATGCCCAGTACTATCGCCGGTAAAATAATGTTTTTCCATTTAATATAAGAGCCTTCGCCAAAATCGTCTACTTCATAGAGGCTTCCCGTCATATCCAGGTGGGTATATTCATGCAGCAAAAAACCAAACACCCACGCAAACAATATTGCCGCAAAAAACGAAGGCAGGCTCATGCCCAGTGTACTCACAAGCGCAATAACCCTGTCTATCCACGTATCTTTATACAATGCCGAAACAATACCTAATGCAATACCTATAAAAATGGCTATAATTATGGCAAAGCAAGCTAATACAACGGTATTGGGCAATGTATCTCCTATCACTTGTGTTACTTTCTTGCCGCTTTTTTGGAAACTTTCACGCAGGTAAGGCGCTTTAACCACCGTTGTTGTACCGCCAATGGTAAAGAGTTTCGCAGCAGTATATTTACCTTCGGCCAAAAACGTATAATCGTCAGGGTTGGTACTGTGGAAGGATATGGGCAGCAGGTCGTTTATATAAAAAAGGTACTGCGTGCTAACGGGTTTATCAAACCCGTACTTTTTCTTAATGATGGCAAGCTGCTCGCTGTTTTCATTCTGGTCGAGCATCATGCGGGCAGGATCGCCGGGCAGTACCGTAAACAAAAAGAAAATTACCGTTACCACCCCAAAGAGCGTTAGCAGTGCATATCCTGTTTTGTATAGTAAGTACTTTAGCAAGTTTGTTGTTTATTTTATTGGTGTTGTTCGTTATGATAAAAGGGCAATGGTAATATTATTGAGATTCCTCAACTCCGCTGCACTACGCTCAGAATGACAAAGCATTTGCTTACATTTCGAAAGGAAAAATATTTATTTTAATTAATATGAGATTCTTCAACTACGCTCAGACTGACAAACCGCTTGCTTATATTTAGATGAAGAAGAAACCATTATTTTTTAATATGAGATTCTTCGACTCCGCTATGCTGCGCTCAGAATGACAAATCGTTCGCTTCCATTTCGACGGAAAAAGAAATCTCTTATTTTTTATAGGGCTTATTGATAGCCTTAAGTAAATCGGCAGCCACAAATTTATCGTTGGCAATACCGTTCCATTCGGCAATTTTACTACCATTCCACAGGTAAAAAACACCCGGGGTATCTTTGCTGTTACCCAATGTTTTCCAGAAGGTACCTACGTCTAATACTTTGTAAGGATATTGCTTACCAGCAAACTTAAAGAAATCAGGTATCAAATCAGCTTCTTCATCCATAAAGGCAATATATACATCAGGGAAATTCTTGTCTTTAGCTTTCATTTCTGTAAGCTGCTTTGCGGTTTCGCGGCAATGCTCGCAACCCGGTGCAAAAAATGCCATTATCTTTTTGCCTTTATCTGCAGTTGGGAAAAGCTGCGCGTAACCCGACTGTGCCTGTGCCGGTTCGTTACTAACAGGGGCAGCAACAGGTACTTCGGCAGTTGGTGCTTCGGTAGTTACCGGCTGTGTTGTGGTGGCTGGCAGCTCAGGTACAGGGATGCTATCTTCAGGCTGCTCTATAATATCAAGTGTGGCACCAGGTGTAAATATGGTGTTGCTCGTTGTTTTTCTTGCAATAGGTGCTATCATATAAATAGCAAGTATACAGGCAAAAGTTACCGTGGTAAGCACCCAGATATTCTTAGCATCGGGTACTGGTTTTAATACGGCTAACAGCCAAAACAGCAAGGCTATGGCTACAACATTTTTTATAATAGCTTCTATTGGTGTCATGGGCAGTAATTCGCCAAAACAGCCACAATTGCCTGCATTACCTTTAGTAGCAATTTCGTAGCTAAGCTGTGCTATAAATATAGCAAGTAACGCTACAGTTGTAGGTATAATAATTTTTTTAAGATAGTGAGGCTGTAACAGCAGGAAGCCCAGTGCAAACTCAAAGCCTATAAGGGTACGCGAAAAATACACCGCTAATCCTTCAGAAAAACCTAAAGGAATCAGCTGTTTCATCTCAAAGGTTGTAATAGCAAAGTAAGGCGAATCGTATAATTTGGCTGTAGCCGAAAGTAAAAATAAAAAGGCGAGTATGCCCCTTAAAATATAAGGTAGGTATTTTTTTATATCTTCCATGAAATTACGTTTTCCCAAAAATAAAGTTAAAGCCGCGTTGTTGTTGTTAATGAGTTGTTATTTAGCAAAGCCCATTAAAATGAGGGCAAATACCGCATAGTTAAGCATATCCTGATAGTTGGCATCTATCCCTTCAGATACTAACGTTTTACCTTTATTATCTTCTATTTGCTTTACGCGAAGCAATTTTTGCAAAATCAAATCGGTTAAGGAGCTTACCCTCATTTCTCTCCATGCCTCGCCATAATCGTGGTTCTTGGCCTCCATAAGGGTTTTGGTAAGGAGTACTTTTTCGTCATACAGCAGGGTCGCCTCATCTACACCAAGGTCGGGTTGCGTTGCCACTCCCCTTTCCAGCTGTATCAATGCCATGATAGAATAGTTAATGATACCAATGAATTCGCCTGTTTCGTCCTCATTAACCATGCGCACCTCATTTTCCTGAAGGCTGCGTATGCGTTGCGCTTTTATAAAAATCTGATCTGTTAATGATGGAAGGCGCAATATACGCCAGGCACTGCCATAATCTGTCATTTTGTTTATATATAACTGTCGGCAAATGGCAATAACACGGTCGTATTCGCTTGATGTGGTACTCATTTAAGTAGTATCTTTGTATTGATTTTTTTTCAAATGTACTAAAAAACGCCCCTATACCAAAGGCATTTTAAAAAAACAACTGCACCTGTATTTCAAGCCACGAATTGCACTAATTAATCGAATTTAAAGAATTTAGCACTTTGAATTATTTCCTAAAGACCGAAAACAACCTGTTACGTTTGCTATTTGTGTAAATTTGTGCAATTCGTGGCAAAAAACTACTAATACATAACTTATGTTGATTAACTGCAAAGGCAGGCTTACAGATATTTCGTCTCCTAAAGTAATGGGGATACTAAACTGCACACCCGACTCTTTTTTTGATGGCGGAAAATACCGCAATGAAACCCAGCTGCTGCAACAGGCAGAAAAGATGCTTACGGATGGCGCCACATTTATAGACCTTGGAGCATACTCCAGTAAGCCTAATGCAGAGTTTGTAAGCGAAGACCGGGAACTGCAACGCATTGTACCTGTTGTGGAACTGCTTATTAAGCATTTTCCTGATGTTTTACTTTCTATCGATACCTTTCGGGCTAATGTTGCCGAAGCCTGTATACTAAGCGGGGCTGCAATTATTAACGATATCGCTGCCGGCCATCTTGATGATGCCATGCTGCCTACTGTGGGCCGATTGAAAGTACCTTACATTATGATGCACATGCGCGGTAATCCGCAAACTATGGTAAAGCTTACGCAGTATGATGACATTATTAAGGAGATGCTTTATTATTTTTCTGAAAGGATACATGCTGCCCGCGCCCACGGTATAGATGATATTATTATAGATCCCGGTTTTGGCTTTGCCAAAACACTGGCGCAAAACTATGAGGTGCTTAATAAAATGGAACTTTTTGACATCACTGGTTTGCCGTTGTTAGCCGGAGTTTCGCGCAAATCGATGATCTATAAATTGCTTGGCACAACACCACAGGAAGCTCTTAACGGTACAGCAGTACTAAATACTATAGCACTGACAAAAGGCGCTAAAATTTTGCGTGTTCACGATGTTAAAAAAGCAGTTGAAGCTGTGAAAATTTTTGAGGCGTTACAAGGGAGCTCTATATAATTCTATAAATCTTTAGCCTTAAACACCTCGCCCCGCCGGGACTTAACCGCTATTAATATATCTTTATTATATTCCGTTGTCAACCAAACAAAAAAAATCCTGCCCAGGACAGGCAGGATTAATCTTCCGCAAGCGGAAGCAAAAATTAAACACGAAACTATTATTATTTAATAATAAGTTTTTTCACAATGCCTTCGGATGTTTTTACAATGTAAATACCCGAAGCCATGTTTGATGTATCTATAGTAAGTGCCTGTTTGGCCTGCTGTAATAGTTTTCCGCTGTAATCATAGACCTCAATATCGGCTACACGGTTAAAGTATACCACACCATTTACAGATGGGTTAGGAAATACCACAAATGTTTTAGGCTCAAGGCTTGGGTTAGTAACACCAAGTACATCTGTATTAACTTCGAATACTGTAAGTGTACCAGAAATTTCGTTAGCCACAATTACATAAGGAGTATCGTTAGGGCTATCAGCATTGTTAATGTAAAGAATACCTTCAGGGCCGTTATCGCCACCGTAAGCAGAAACGTTTCTTGTGTTAGCATAATCTACGAACTGCACATTAGCCGGGTCTGTAACATCATAAACCATAACACCACCCACTCTTTCAAGACCTATAAAAGCAAACACTTTATCGGCAATATGAGCAATAGTTACACCTTCCGGCTCAGGGCCTTTTGCACGGCTACGGTTTTTAGTTGTATTACTTTCGCTATCAGCATTAAATATTCCGCTAAAAGCAGGTGCTGTAGAAGTGTACATCTCGAAATCGTCGCCACTGTCAAATACCCTTGCTTTAGTATCTGCATTAAATATAGAGAACGAGCGTGTACCTACTGCATAAATTTGTTCGTAAGCTGTACCATCTGCATTAAGGCCATCAAGGTTTGTAACCCTCATTCTACCTGCATTATGGCTCTTTTTAAGCATAGCAGCCTGCGGATATTCTGTTGCGCTAAGATTATAACCGTTAGCGCCAATAGTTGTACGCTCTTCAAAATCGCCATATTCCTTTTCGTCGCCTTCGTTAGCAGTAACTATATAGTTAGTACCGTTTGCACTATAACTTGCAACACCATCCGGAATAAAGTAAGCTTGTATTGGCCAGTTAGCAATAAGGACTTCGCCATTATTATCTGATATATCAAAACCATTACCCGGCAGGCTCATATCTTTAGTGCCTAAGCCCCAAATGCTTGTAATAGTATTTGTAGCAAGGTTAATTTCTGCTACAGCATTGTTTTCCTGCAGGGTAACCCATGCTTTTTGAGAATCTGCACTTGTAGTAATATATTCAGGTTCGAAATCCTGAGACATAGTGCTTGTTAGTTTTAATTTACGAACGCCAGATGCCATTAATAAAGCTTCTGCCTCCGGTGTGTTGTAAGCCGTAAACAATAATGTAGTAACATCACCATCAGTAAGTGCTGCTACACCACCTGTAATATCTATTATGCTTACAGAACCTTCCGGGTCTACAGTATAATCAGTATTTGGCTGGCCTTCATTAGCCGTAAGTACTTTAGTACCGTCTGGCGAGAAAGAAATATTATCCGGTAAAGCGCCTACAGCAACCTGACTGATAAATACACCTTCTGTTGTGAAGAATACTACAGAACCGTTAAGCTGCTCGTTTGTATTAGGCGAAGCTACTGCTACAACACCATTTTTTACCGCTACGCTGGTAACACCACCATAAGGAGCCATATCTACCGAGTTAAGCGTTACGGGAGCCTCCGGGTTTGTAAAGTCTACAATATCAAGACGTCCTTCTACTGCGCTGGTAGCAAATAATTTTTTACTTATAGCATCATAAGCTACAATCTCGCAGGTACTGTCATTAGCACCAGACGGGTCGAAACTTGTAACATAATCTAACGCTATGCTGCGTGTAGGAGCCAGAGCCTCTACATCATTATCTTTAATATAAACCGTAGCAAGTGTTTCGCCAGATATAGTTACACCTACGGGATTTTCAAGGCTTAATACAAAATATTCTGACTGCTGCTCTGCAAGGGTATCATCTATAATAGGAATAGTGATAGTTTGTGTAGTGCTGCTTGCATCTGTAAGTGTTATTGTTTGTGTAGTAAAAGTAAAGTCGTTACTATCTGCAGTACTAAACGGTGCTCCTTTTAAAACAAGATCTACAGATCCTGCCGATGGGTTAGCTACGTTTACTACAAAACTTAGTGTGCCTGCTTCTTCGTTAACTACAATAAAATCGTCAGCAAGAGATACTGTTGCAGGAGTTGGCTCAGGCACAGTACCATCAAGAGGTGTACCTGTAACCGTAAGGTTATCAAAACGGTTGTTACCGCTTGTACCTGCTGCTGTAGTACCGCCAAAGTTAATTCTTACTACTATATTTGCAGCATCGTCTACACCCGGAACGTTGCTAAAATCAAGTGTTACCAACTCATAAGCTGTTGCAGACGGGCTGTATGTTGTTACAGGCAAATCGGTAGTTATAAATGTAACACCACCATCAAGGCTGTAAGCATAGTTTTGCTCTGTTGCTCCCTGAGTAGTTCTTGTAGTGGCAAATTTTACCATCAAGTTCTCATAACCTGTAGTTGGAAACGAAACAAGTAAGCTACGCGTATCGCTTGGATTACGCGGGCGAAGGCCAAGACCTGCCGGAGCGCCATTTTGTGAGTTTAAAACATCGCCTTCTACATTATCAAGATATCCGGTGCCTGTTCCGGTATATGCAATAGATGTAAGGGCACCTGTTATTGCAGATACATCTGCAGATATAGGGCTTGTAATGGTACCGCTGGGAAGCGAATTAAAATTCCAGTAATGTACTAATGATTGTGCCTGGGCAACCTGTGCCAGTGAACCACAAAGCAAAAGCATAAAAACTTTTTTGTAATTTTGAAACATAATTTTGCGTGTTGTTAATTGTAGCTGCAAAAATGAACGTTATAGTTTAACTAACCTTTACGCAAAAATGAATGCTACATTATTATCGTGTTATCAAAGTTTTGTAACTGTAAAGCGAAAACGATTTTTAACCAACCTGCTTAATAATTGCTTAACCCGTAAACTACAAAAAGGCCCACCAAAATTTGGCAGGCCGTAAGCAAATTAAAAGAAAGGGTTAGTTAGCTTTTTGGCATTAAAACCGTGTCTATTACATGTATAACACCGTTGCTCTGGTTAACATCGGCAATTGTAATTTTGGCTTTACCACCTTTTTCATCCATTATCCATACATCTTTACCATTCATCATAAAGGTAAGCGTACCACCCTGTACTGTTTTAGCAGTATATTTACCGTTTCCTTTTTTAATGCCTGCCATAACATCTGCAGCGCTCCATTTACCGGCTACCACATGGTAAGTAAGTATAGAGGTAAGCATTTTTTTATTTTCAGGTTTTAATAAAGTTTCTACAGTTCCTTTTGGCAGTTTATCAAAGGCAGCATTTGTAGGTGCAAAAACGGTAAACGGCCCTTTGCTTTCAAGAGTTTCTACAAGACCGGCAGCTTTAACGGCGGCAACAAGTGTTGTGTGGTCTTTAGAATTTACAGCATTTTCTATAATGTTTTTGTTAGGGTACATTGCTGCGCCACCTACCATTTTAGTTTTTTGTGCAAATGATGCCGATCCTGTAAGCATTGTTACAGCTACAAGAGCTACTGATAAAATTTTTGAAATTTTCATGGTTTGTTTTTTTAATGTTTATAAAGACAGATACGCCGTAAAACAAATCATGGTTTTTTTAACAAGATAATTTTTAGAAAAAATTAACTTATAAACATAAAAAAGCCCCCAATTACGGAGGCTCAACAATTTAAAAAATTTTATACTTATGACTTTGCATACAAGCTTGCACTGTCTTTAGAACATTTAATAACAAAAGATGCTTCTTTACCGGAGTTTATAACTTTTTGCACCAAATAATCAGATAGTACATGGGCATCCTGCGGCTTTATATCTTTTTTTAAAAGTATAAGATCTTTATAACTATTCAATACAGTACCTTTCTTATTATACGTTACGTCATAAGAGCTACTAATGTTAGCAACCATTTTCTCTATAGTGGTATTGCTTTTACTATTAATAAAATCAACTGTTTTTACCCTCGCCTCTCCATTTTTAACTTCTACAAATAGCAACACATCGCTGGCAGTTTCTTTTAATGAAAGTTCGTAAGCCAAATCATCAAGCGCAAACTTAAATTTGCTTTCCGAATTTTCTACCAACTCTTGTTTATTAACATAAGTAAATAGCCTGGTAAAATCTATCTTAATGTTTTTAAAACTTTCTTTTAAAGCCTCTCCAATTCTCTGACCAATGAATGAATCATAAGCAAGTTCTCTATTAACAGGAGCATTAGCATCTGTAACAGTCATTTCGGGTGCACTGCAGGAAAATAGGCTTAGGCCAATAGCTGCCGCGATGAGTAAGGTAGATGTGGTTTTCATGTTTTATAATTTTGGTTGTATATACTATATAACGCAAATGTTATTTATAAAATTATGAAATTAATCATTAAATACCAAATAACCACTTAATTGTCAAACAATTACAATCATCCCAGCTAAACCTGTTTTATCGTAACTTCTTTGCCTGTCTTTGCAGCCTCATAAACTGCGGCTATGACAGCCATATCTTTCAGCCCTTCTTCTCCGGTAATATGTTTGGGCAGCGGCTTACCTTCAAGTATAACGCTACAAATACCATCAAGCTGTGCCTGCTGCTGGTTAATAACCGGAAACTTAATTTCGCCATTACTCGATTTTCCTTTAAACGGGCCATAACTCAAAGCAGGGCTCAATTCAAACGAGCCTTCATCTGCCGAAGCATAAAGCCGGTCTACATTATATCCTACAGAAGTATTGCAGTTAGCCACCGCCCCACCCGGAAAGTGCATTTGCCATGAAATACTTTCTTCTGTCTGTGCAAAACGTACAAGGTCGTTAACTGTGCCAAATTGCGCTGTAACTGCTACAGGCTCTTCTCCTAAAATATAACGGCACGCCTGTATGCAGTAGATGCCAAGATCCATAAGTGGCCCGCCACCCGACAGCTTTTTATTAAGCCTCCAGTTAGAATGCTCATTAAAATCTATTGTCTTCGTGGTTTTCCCTATATCATAGGTTTTATAACCAAACCCAGCCTCTATATAACGCACCTGTCCAA
>Ga0247806_10001718_pt1 | contig 10441 bp, 6 predicted proteins | sample UWRJL059202B1_FD_179935 | JGI IMG/M metagenome (GOLD analysis project Ga0247806, IMG submission 179935) | Plant litter microbial communities from Arlington Agricultural Research Station in Wisconsin, United States - UWRJ-L059-202B-1 | ecosystem: Environmental > Terrestrial > Plant litter >... | reverse complement strand
GGCCAGGACGCAGCGATTCGGGTGCGCAGTGCGTCGAACCGCGCCTCGGCGGCGTGGGCAAGTTCGGCGGGGATGCTGAGGGTCTCGACCGGGCGCGACGGCCTGAGCAGCGCGGGTTCGATCCGCTCGTGCCGGCCGCTGACCAGCGGATCACCGCCCCCGCCCTTGCGCGACGCGGCGCGGCTTTCGTAACGGTTGGCGAGCGGCGGAGCGAAGCCGAGATGGCGCGAGATCGCCGCGAGCGCGCGTTCCGGGTCATGCATCAGCCCCTTGTGGGTCATGCCGATGCGGCGGTCGGCGGGGAAGCGATCCCACAGACCGGCGAGCGCTTCGACGCGCGCGACGTAATAATGCGCCGCGGCTTCCTTGCTGCGGAATTCTGCGCGGCCGATCTTTTCATAGAGGTTGCAGATCGAACGGATGGTCGGTTCGGGTTCGCGCAGCACGAAGATCGCGCGCGCGGTGAAGAATTCGGGCGGCGCGCCGGTATCCAGCCGCGAATGGAGCACCTTGTCGAACATGTAGGGTGCCTGCCGCGACCAGCCGTCGCGGACCATGTGGTTGAGCGCCAGCCGCCCCAGCGCGCCGGGACTTGAATAGCGGATATGCGCCTCGCCGTAGCCGTTCACGTCGGGCCGCGAACAGATGATGTTTGACAAGGCGGTCGAGCCGCACCGCATATGCGCGAGGATGAAGATACAATTGTCATAGGTCACGCGCCCGGCGCGTTCGATCAACCCGCCGATGAAACGCTTCGCCAGCCTTTTTGCCTTCATGCCGTCGCGCTCCCGCCCTGCCCGCTTGTGGGGCAAGCCCGGTCCATGCCGCAAAGGCCGGGATCGGGCCATGGGATTTTTCGGGACGCGCGCCCCATCCCGCGGCGCCATCCGCGGCTCCATCCCGGGGCCGCAAGCACCGGCAGAGCGCCGGTCCGCAAATGGGCTTCCATCCTTAACGATTGGCTGTAGAGAATTGGGTTACGTGGTTTCACCGAGTGGCGGGCGCAGGGGAACCACTGACGGTGGGCGGTGCGGCGGGAATGGCGCCGCCATCGACCTTCGGCTCGCGGCCGATGATTGGATGATTCGATGGGTTTCCCATGCTGATCTGCAAGCGCGCGAATATCGCGTTCGTCCAGATCCCCAAGAATGGCAGCAAGAGCGTCCGCCAGGCGTTGCTGACCTCGTTCGGGCTCGACCATGGGCCGGTTGCCCGCGACCGGAACTGGACCGTGGAAGAATTCGAAGCGGCGTACGCCAGGGACGCGGTCGATTACATTCCCGGGGTCGAGAACAATCTCGATCACCTGACGCTGGCGGTGTATCGCGAATTGCTGCCCCAGGCCTATGCCGCCTTTCGCGCGGCGCACAGTTTTGCATTGATCCGCGAGCCGCGCGAGCGGTTCCTGTCCGCGCTGCTGCAGCGGCTGGGCCAGTTTCAAGAGCTCAATGGCCTGCGCGTCGACGATCCGGTGGTCGGCACCGAGGCCCGGCACGTGTGCGAATGGCTCGATGGCCGGGGCATATTCAACGACCGCACCTATATTCACTTTGCCCGCCAAGTGGACTACGTCGATCTGGAGGGGGAGCGGCTCGTGGACATGATCTTTCCGATCGAACGGACCGATGCCGCCGAAGCCTGGATCGAAGGGCTGACCGGAGAGCGGATCGCCATCGCCCATGAGCACGCCCGACGCGAGCCCAAGAAGCTGGGCAAGGTGCTTTATCCATCGCTGCGGCGAATCGGGCGCAGCGTGATCCCGCCCAAGATGCGCGACGCGGTGCACCCTATCTGGCGCAACAGCCCGTTGTTCGACAATGCCGCCAAGCGATACGCCAAGATCGATCTCAGCCCCGCGGTCGAGCAATTCATCCAGCACTATTACGCCGCCGACTTCGCCCTTTACCGCGAAGCCCGCGCCCAGCGCGGCGGCGCGCCCGCGATCAGGGCTGGCTGACGCGATGGCCAGCGTCGCCATCAACGGCAAGTTTCTTGGCGCCAATCTCAACGGCGTGCATCGCACGGCGGCACATTATTCGCGTGAACTGATTCGGCGCGCGGGCGCAGAACACACGGTCCGCTTGCTGACCCCGCCCGGCGCCACGCCCCCGGCCGATTTTCCCGACCTGACCGGCGAGCCGGTGGCGGGCCGCTTCGGACGCGGACAGGGGTGGGAGATGCTGACCCTGCCCCGCGCGGCACGAGGGGCGTTGCTGGTCAATTTCTGCAATCTGGCGCCGCTGCTGCACGGCAACAGCGTGGTGATGATCCACGATGCGCAGACCTTCCTGTTCCCCGAGGACTATACCGGGCGCCAGGCGACCTTTTACCGCCTGCTGCTGCCGCTGATCGCGCGCCGCGCGCGTCGCATCCTGACGGTGTCGGGTTTTTCGCGCGATTCGCTGGCGGCGCATGGCGTGGGCACGCTCGACAAGATCGACGTGGTCCACAACGGCACCGACCACATCCTCGCCAACGCGCCGGACCCTGCCATCCTCGGCCGCCATGGGCTGGCGCCGCAGAACTATGTGCTGACGATGGGTTCGGCCAAGGGATACAAGAACATGCGCGCGGTGTTCGCGGCGATGCGCGATCCGCTGCCAGGCGGACAAAAGCTGGTGGTGGCGGGCGGGCCCGGCGCGTCGGCCTATCGCGCCGCGGGCTGGGAACCACCGGAGGGGGCGATCTTCACCGGCTTCGTGTCCGATGCCGAGTTGCGCGCCTTGTACGAGGGCGCCGGGGTGTTCGTGTTTCCGTCGCTGACCGAGGGGTTCGGACTGCCGCCGGTGGAGGCCATGCATTGCCGGGCACCCGTGGTGTCCGCGCGGGCCGGGGCGATGCCCGAAGTGCTGGGCGAGGCCGCGCTGCTGGTGGCGGCGGACCAGCCGGCGGATTACCGCGCGGCGATTATCGAGGTGCTGGCGAATCCGGATCTGGCGGAGCGCCTGCGGCACGATGGCGGGCGGCGGGCGGCAGAGCTGACCTGGGAGGCCGCCGGGGTGCGGCTGTGGTCCCTGTTGCGCCCCCTGGCGCGCCCCTCCCACGCCGGCTGAGCGCAGCCGCCAAGACGCAATTAAGCAAGCCGCACGGGCGCAAACAGTCGCCGCGCCTACAAAGCTGGTCGCGCTGTGTTAACCATGAGCTCCAAGCCCTTGATTAGCCTATTGCAAAATGCCGGGCCTCATTTAGGCCCAGCGACGTGACCCCCGCACTGCACCATCAAACCGCCGCCCGACCCTGGCGCGTCGACTTCTCGCTCGCCCTGCACAACCGCAGCGGCAAGTACCAGATCGGGCGCGAGATCATCGCGCACAATCGGCCGCTGATCGACAGCATCTGGTACTGGCGCTGGGAAGCGGACAGCCCTCCGGTGGGGATGTTGGCGCGGGTGCTCGGCAAGGGCGAAAAGATCGAACGTGACCTGCGGATCGCCGCCGGCGGGGTGCAACCACCGAGCGATGGCGGGGCATTCCGCTGGCTGCACGTCGATCCGCTGACCGTGGCGAATCGCCGGCCGGCCAAGGACGATGTGGTGATCGTCCACGATCTCGGTCCGCTGACCCACCCGAAGCTGTTCGGGCCCGGAGTCGGCAAATCCTACGATTTCGCCTATCGGATATTGGCGCAGAGCGAGGCGCGGCTGGTGTTCGTGAGCGGCGATACCCAGCGCCAATATTGCCAGATGTATGGCGAGACGCCGGGATCACAGGTGATCTACCCGCCCGTCGCGTCGCGCCTGCACAAGGGCGAGCGCCAACGCCCCGCAGGGGTGGGCAGCCGCTATCTGCTGACCGTGGGCGCGATCGGGGCGCGCAAGAACCAGGCGCGCTCGATCGCCGCGTTTGCCGCCAGCGGCCTGGCGGAAGACGGGTTCGAATATGTGCTGTGTGGCAGCCGCGAGCCGGGCCACCACAAGGTGACGGCGCTGGCCGATCGCACCCCGGGGGTCCGCCTGCTGCCATTCGTGACCGACGCCGAGCTGCGCTGGCTTTACGCCAATGCGGCGGGGTTCGTGCTGCCGAGCCTGCTGGAAGGATTCGGCATGCCCGGGGTCGAGGCGATGGCGTTCGGGCTGGTCCCGATCATTTCGCGCGACACGGTGCTGGCCGAAGTGGCCGGAGGCGTGGCGCTGGTGGTCGACCCGGAGAATGTCGAGGACATCGCCGCCGCCATGCGGCAGTTGGCGGCGATCGCCCCGGCCGAGCTGGCGCACAAGCAGGCGGTGATGCAATCGTCGCTAGCGCGCTGCTCGCAGGAGAATTTCCTCGCCAAGTGGCGCGAGGTGCTGGGCAGCGAGTGACGCGCGGGTCGGCGGCACAGGGTCTGCTGCAGTAAGACGGGGCCCTCTAGCCTGGCGAACAACGGGCCGGATCGTGCAGGCGCAGGCGATAGGACAGCGCGCGCGGCGCGCGCCCTCCCCCCGGCCCCACCGACACGCGCAGCGGGGCATCGGCGGCGAGCGTCACCGGGCCTTCCCACGAGACGCGCGCCTGATTCTGCCCGATCGGGATCGTTTGCGACCCGTTTTCGACGAGCACCGCCAGGCTGCCGGCGTTGGCCCCCGACTGATCGAAGCGGACCTCGAGCTGCAAGGCGGCCGGGGTCGGCGAGCGGTATTCGTGGATCACGCGCGCCGCGCCCGAGGCATTGCCCTCGATCCGCATGGTCTCGGCATCCAACCGCATGTTGCGCGCCGGGGCGACCGACAGATAGGGGGCCCACGGCACGCCCGCGCGTTGCTGGCCCGGCTCGGTCAGCCACGGAAGCCGCGCCCCGCCGATCTCGGCATGCGATCGGAACCCGGCGGCGGCGTTGGGCTGCCCGGTGCCGTCATAGGTGAACTGGTAGAAGGTGTCGGCCACCAGCGCCGAACAGCCGAGCACGACATCGCGGTTGAGTGCGAGCGGGCCGGTGGCCTCGATCACGAGCGCGCGTGACGGCGACAGCGCCAGCGGCCCCGACAGCGCCTCGCCCTCGGCGTTGCGCGCGACCAGCCCCGCCGTGCGCAGCGTGACCGGGCGCGGTTCTCCCCAGATCACCAACGTGTCCTCGCCGAACAGATAGGCGCGGGTGAACGGATCGGGGCTGACGTCGCGCGCGGTGCGTTGCACCAGCCGTTGCTGGGCATAGCGGAACGCCCGGCCGGCGTTGGTGATGCTGCGGTCGCGTTCGATCAGCGGGACGAAGCCGTCGCCGCGATCGTTGAGCGGGAACCAGTAGAGGCTCGACACCCCCAGCGACGCAAGCGCGGCATAGCCGCGGATCAAATGATCGGCGGCGTCGGCGCGATCGGTGGTGCCCCATTCGGTGATTTCGACCGGCATGGCCGGGGCGCCCGGATGCCGCCGCAGCACCGCGAATTGCGCCGCGAGCTGGTCGATCGGGGTGGTGTAGGGATGGATCGCCAGCGCGTCGATCAGGCCGGGGTCGGCGGCGTCAAGCACGGGCCACAGATAGCCGGCGGCCATCGAATGGGTCGAACCGCCGAGGATGCGGATCCCCGGGCGCACCGCGCGCACCGCATCGGCAACCGCGCGGACCATGGCCAGGTGGTAGCGCCCGCGCTCGGCCAGCCCGGCTTCGCGCACCGGGCCGTTGACGAAGTTGGCGCCGTTGAATTCGTTGCCGACCTCGACCGTGGTGATGGCGGGATAGCGCGCGACCATCGCGGCGACGAAGCGGCCCATCGCGGCGAGCGCTTCGGGCGAATGCGGCGTCATCCCGGCGTCGTAGAGCGGGTTGCCCCAGTTGATGACCATCACCAGCTCGGCCCCGGCCTGCGCCAGATCGGCCGGATAGTTCACGCGGTCGAGCCCGAAGCGGAACACGCCCTGTTCGGTTTCCGCCTGCTGCCAGCGGATGCCGTCGCGATAATGGCGCAGCTGGATGTCGGCGGCGGCGCGCAGGATCCCGGTGGTCAGGCCTTGCGAGAAATTGGACACCGCGCCGAGGCGCATCGGTTGCGGCGCGGGTTGCGGCTGTTCGGCGGCCGGGCGGGTTGGCTGGGCGTGGCTGGCCCGGTCCGCATGGCCCGCCAGCAGCACGAGGGCGGCCAGCGCCGCGCCGGATTTCCACCGCGAATTGTGGGCCATGATCGTGGTTCCGCTTCGCTCGCGAGGCTTGGCACCTCGCCCTGGGCTCCCTGCCGCGCGGTGCAGTCTACACCAGTCCGAGCTGGTTGCGAACCTGGAGGATAACCCCGGTTGACGTGGGCAGATATTCGAAGCGGCCCTGGCGGCCGACGGTGATGATGTCCTCGGCAGCGATCTTCGCCAGCACCTGCTCGATCCGCTCGTCCGAGCCTGGCGTGTACAGCGGATAGCAATCGGGATGGAACGCGCTCGATTCCAGCTTGAGCCCCGAGGCGAGGCCCAGCCCTTCGATGTGCCGGGCAAAGTCGGCAAAGGCCGCTTCGGGATCGTGGGCCTCGCCCGGGGTGATGGTCACCTCGACGGCGAAGAATTCGCGATCGGTGTCAGCTTCGGGATAGAGCCGCGAATAGATCGTCGCGCGCTTCCAGCGGCCGTCGGCATGGAAATTGAACAGCACGTTGCCCGTCGCCGGGTCGAGCCGCTCGGCCGACACGAACAGGATGGTCATGTCGAGCAGGTGCAGGCCCGACGGCTCGCCGAACAGCACGCGGTGGAGGCTGTCGAGCGGGATGGTATTGACCAGGCTGGCGGTCGAAAATTCGGCGCCCGAGGTGCGCACCAGATGGCCGTCTTCTGTGCGGCTGACCGATTCGAGATCCTCGTTGAAGAAGAACGTGACCCCGCGCTCCTCCAACTGGTGGCGGATCGGATCGAACAGTGCGGCGTAACCGCTATAGGGCCGGATGTGCAGGGGCGGGCGCGGGGCGCCCTGGATCGACCTTTTGCCGCGTAGCGCGCTGAAGCCGGCCTTGATCATCGCGCTGCCCTGCGTGAAGCGGGCGATTTGGGCCATGCGGTTGAAGAAGAAGCGCTGGTCGATCAGCTCCGGGCCAACGTGGTGGAAGCGGGTGATGTAATGCTCGAGCCCGGTGAGTGCGAGAAAGCGCCGCCCCATGCGCTGCCGCAGGATGGTGGCGAGCGTGCCGTCGCGGCGGGTGAACAGGCGGCGCCACAGCAGATCGAGCCCGGCCAGGGCCAGGGTGGACTTCGGCGCGCGCATGATGTCGCGCGGTTCGATCGGGTAATGCACCACCTCGCCCGATGGCGCGATGCGCCGCTGGCGGCGCATGACCGCCGGGCAGGTCTCGAGCAGGCCCTCGGCCAGATCGAACAAGGGCGCGTCATCTTCGTAGAAGATACTGCCGTGGTCGAAAGTATAGGGCCCGATCGAGGTCGACCGGTGGGCGCCGCCGCAGCGGTCGGTCCGCTCGACCACCGCCACGCGGCGGCCCTCGCCGGCAAGCCGGTTAGCAGCGTACAGCCCGGCAATACCGGCGCCCAGGATGAGCACGTCAAAGCGTTGCGGCTGCACCGAAAATTCCGTTCAGAATAGCTGGACGCCCTGCGGCGCCGTTTGTCCTCTCGCGACCGGCCAGACTTGGACCTTATCGGCGCCCGGCCCCTACCAGCCCAATTTGTCCCCCGGCAATCCCCGGCCGAGCAGAAATGTGTTCAGTCGTGCCGAGGCCGCGCGCGCCGGATCAGCCTTATCGGTTGAATTGAAACGATATTGCGCAATCCAGCAACGCTTTCTTCATCAATTTGCCGGATACCGACCCTATAAGTCGAACAAATTAAATTTAGTAAATTCAATAATTTATTAGCATTTACGATCCCCGCAGCAATAGGCTGCCCATATCCACAGGCCAACGCCATTGCTGAACCGATCAATTGCTTATCGACCGAAATGATAGACCGAATTAAGCTTATTGGATGCTGGCCGACTCACCGCTGTTCACTGCGATATCGTTAAATAGATGGAACCAGTCAGTATCGGCGGTGAAATATCGCATTATTTAGGAATGGGATTTTCACGATGGAACTTGGCACGCAAACCCACTTCAGGCAGGGCTGGAACATCGCGCTGCTGGACGACCTGCAGCGGCTTGGCATCAACAGTATCCGCGATTCCATCACCTGGCCCAAGGCCGAAGCGACCAAGGGCGTGTACGATTTCTCGCATTTTTCAGCGGCTTGGGTGAACCAGGCGCTTGACGCCGGCATGAATGTGCTGCTGGTGTTCGACACGCGCAATGCGCTGTATGATAACGGGTTTTCGGTTTATTCGCCCGAGGGCGTGCAGGCCTACGCCGACTTCATCGTCGCCACACTGCAGGCTTTCCCCGGGGTCGGCGCGATCGAGCTGGGCAATGAATATAACGGCGACAATTTCGTCACCGGCCCCATCGCCGAGGCACCCAAGTCGGAGCGCGACGATTTCTACAAGCAGCTCGTCGTGGCGGTGCACCAAGCGCTCGACGCCGCGGACATCGATGTCACGGTGATCGGCGCCTCGACCCATTCGATCCCGGTCGATTATTTCGCCGCGCTGGAAGCCAATGGTGCGCTCGATCTGGTCGATGGCGTGTCGATCCATCCCTACACCACCGACCCCGAGCAATTCGCCGACCAGCTGGCGTTGCTGCGCGACGTGATCGGCGACGAGATCGAGATCCACGCCACCGAATTTTCGACCGACTTCGCCCGCCCCGAGGATGCGTCGGCCTATCTCGCCAAAATGGTCAGCGTGATGGCGGCCGGCGGGGTCGATTCGGCCAGCTGGTATGCCTTCGCCAAGCAAAGCGCCTATCCGAACAACGAGTTGTTCAACCAGACCACCGACAAGGTCACGCTGGCCGGGTACACGTTCGGGCTGCTCGACGACATGCTCGAAGGCGGGACGCAGGTCGAACAGGTCGCGGTCGACGCCTACACCTATTTCTACAAGTTCGGGGACAACGAGGCGATCATCTGGGGCGAGGCGCGCTCGGTCGCGCTGGCCGCGGGGGTGGAATCGTTCGACATCGCCGGAAACCGGATCACCAATTTCACCATGCTGTCAGCCGACATGCCGGTGCTCCTGCGCAGCGCCGACGGCATCGACCTGGACAGCCTGGTGTTCGGCTCGAATTATCTGCTGGCCGACACGTACCACGATTTCGACCTGACCAACGACACCGGCACCGCCAACGGCTTCGCAGGCCCGTGGTCGTATTTCGCGCAGAATGGCCGCGGCCAGACCTGGGCGCTGGAAACCAAGGGCGGCGATATCACCAGCGGGCAGGTGTGGACGCCCTATCTCGGGCTCGACTGGCTGCGGCCCCTCAGGGTGACCGCGACGGACGTCGTCCCGGTGGACTTCAACACGGACACCAATCCGTCCCACGAATATTCGATTGTCGAGCGGTATACGGCTGCGGAAGACGGCGTGGTGACGATCCGCGGTTCGTGGGACGTCGCCAACAACACCACCGATGGCGTCCGTCTGGTGATCGAGGTCAACGACCAGGCAATCTTCACCAAGAACATCTTCAACGTCGCCAATGGCCACGTGTTCGATCTCGAGCTGACAGGAATCGTCCTGAACGCCGGGGACAAGGTCGATTTCGTCATCGGATCGCGCAGCAGCCCGACCGGCGACACGACGCAAAGGCGCGTGCAGATCCTCGAGGAGGGCGCACCCCCGGCGGCGGCCAGCGGGGGGGCAACACCCTACGATCCGGTGGTGCCCGCCCCGGCTCCGCCGGCCAACCCGTTCGACTTCTCCACCTCGCAAACTGCGGTGTCGATTATCGGGACTGCGGGTGCCGAAACGATCATCGGCGGCGCCGGGAACGACGTGCTGACAGGCGCCGGCGGCAAGGACACCATCTATGGCGGGGCCGGCGACGACACCATCGTGACCGATGGCAAGGTGCTGAAGATCGACGGCGGTGCCGGATACGACACGGTCACCTTCAGCGGCTTCCACCCCATGGTGTTCGACCTGTTCGCAGCCAAGGTCGAGAAGGTCAACGGCAGCGCCGGAAACGAGACCCTCGATGCCTCGACGGCCAATTACGCGGTCGCGATCATGGGCAATAACGGCCTCGATATCCTGCGCGGCGGAAGCGCGGGGGATTTCCTGTCGGGCGGCAAGGGCGACGACCAGCTGTACGGCGGCGCCGGGGATGACACTTTGGATGGTGGCGCCGTCAACGACATCATCGAAGGGGGAGCCGGCAATGATCTGATGACCGGCGGACAGGGCAACGACATTTTTCGGTTCGGTGACAATTTCGGCAATGACACGATCACCGATTTCGGCGGCAAGGACAAGATCGACCTGTCGATGATGCACGGGATCACGGGGCTGTCCGACATCGGCATCACCTACTATGCGAATTACACCATGATCACGATCGGCGACGACACGATCAAGCTGCAGGGCGTGAAGCAGGGGATCGACGCGGGCGATTTCATCTTCTGACGGTCGCGGGCGCGGCGGGCGGCGGGCGGCGGGCCGAGAC
>Ga0247806_10001715_pt1 | contig 10455 bp, 9 predicted proteins | sample UWRJL059202B1_FD_179935 | JGI IMG/M metagenome (GOLD analysis project Ga0247806, IMG submission 179935) | Plant litter microbial communities from Arlington Agricultural Research Station in Wisconsin, United States - UWRJ-L059-202B-1 | ecosystem: Environmental > Terrestrial > Plant litter >... | reverse complement strand
CTGTAATATAAATTCGCAATATGGTTTATATATAAGGTGCAGTTTGCCTGGCCATGAAGCCTCTTTATGAGGCCATGAAAGCCATAGCGCACGCTGCTTTTCAAATTCTGCAGGAAAATGGAAACCCAATGATTTTGGGGTATTTGCTGTATCTAATATCATTCTTAACATAACAATTATGAGTAACCTGAAACTTTAAACTTTATACAAAACTTTAATCCCCGTCAAGGTAACGTTTTGTAATAGGCTGGTAGCTGTCAATTCTTCGGTCGCGAAGAAACGGCCAGTGCGTGCGGTAATGATCGGTAGCATTGGTATCAATATCAACAACAGTAGTTTCTTCATTATCATGAGAACCTAAGTAGAGCAATTTTCCCTGCGGGTTTGCTACAAAGCTGCCTCCCCAAAATTTCATATCGCCATCCTGCTCAAAACCTACACGGTTTACGCTTACTACGTGAACGCCATTTGCAACGGCATGAGAACGCTGAATGGTTTGCCATGCATCATATTGTTCTTTGTTAGTATCTTCATCCTGAGATGTTGCCCAGCCAATAGCCGTAGGATAAAACATAACCTCTGCACCCATAAGCGCAGTAATACGGCTTGCCTCCGGATACCACTGATCCCAACAAATAAGAATACCAATCTTGGCAAATTTAGTCTGGAATACTTTATAACCCAAGTCGCCCGGTGTAAAATAGAATTTTTCGTAAAAGGCCGGATCATCCGGAATGTGCATCTTACGGTATTTACCCAAGTATGTACCATCAGCATCAAGTACGGCGGTAGTATTGTGGTAAAGTCCTTCGGCACGTTTTTCAAACAATGATGCAATTATCACAACATTAAGCTCTTTCGCTACCGCACTAAGCGTTTCGGTAGATGGGCCGGGTATAGCCTCAGCCAGCTTAAAATTCGCATAATCTTCTACATCGCAAAAATATAATGAGGTAAATAGCTCCTGCAGGCATATAATGTTTGCGCCTTGTGCAGCAGCAGTACGAATCTCTTTAATTGCTTTGTCCATGTTGGGCTGCTTGTCTTTAACGCAGCTCATTTGTACCAATCCAATTTTTACTTTTCCCATGACAGTTACATAAAATTTAAGCCGCAAATTTACTAAAAAAAGTTGATTTTTTTAGTACCTGCCTGTTACGCTTTTCTTAAATGATAATCAGGTTTTTGAGCACTTTACAATATATTAAACGTTGAGTCCATTGGCAAAACTCATTACATTTTACTTATCGAGATAATCCTCAAATACATCTTTAACGTAGTTGTAGCGTTTAGATGCAACTTCTCCTTTACTGTTTACAATTACATAAGTGGGATAAACATCAATCCCTAAACTATCAGATGGATTAGTTTTAAACGGAATCATTTCTTTATAATTCGTCCAGTTATAATTGTGCTTTTTAAGATAATTGTCCCAGCTTTTAAATGAGTTTTCTTTAGCAATACCCACAACTTCAATATTATGCTTTTTGAAATCGTTAATACGCTGCTGTATAAGTTTATGATCGGCAGCACAAGGAAGGCATCTTACAAACCAAAAATCTATAAGATAAAGTTTGTCCTGTTTTACAATAGGCTTAATTGTGTCGCCATTAGTATTAATTAGCGAGTATTCTGAAAGATTGAACTTTTTAGTAGTAAGTAACTGTTTTAACTGCGTGTAGACTGATGAATTTGAGTTTTTTATATCACTACTCTGCTTTTCAATTTTGCTAAGTAGGATTTTAAGATTCTTACTATTAGACCTATTATAACCTAGATAGTTCGCAGCAACAAGATTAGAAAATAAATCATTAAAATGTTCTTCAATTTTATTTAATAAATATTTATTCCGGGAAATACTATCATTATCAGTATCAAAAGCATCCAGTTTTTTAATAAAAGAAAAGTACTCATAATAAATTAGAGAGTTGGCTACTGTATCAATTACTACTTTTTTATCTTTAAAATGTAGCTTTATTTTTGGGTTACCATTGTTAAGCCACAGTTCTTTATCATTAGTATATGGTTTGCCATTTAAATAAAATGCAATTATATATTGATGAGGCACATTTGTATCAAATTGTGCCGTAAATTGTGACTGGTCAGGAAAAGATTTCCAATTTTTGTATTCAATATCAGTAACGATAATACTATCAGCTTTAGTAGCAGAGTTAATTTCTACATCAATTTGAGTTCCATTATTTTCCGTAGATATTGATGATAATGTATTCTCTTTTTTACATGAGATGAAAAAAAATACCAATAAAATTAAAATAAAATTTTTCATAACTTAATACATTTAACGGTAAGGTGTTAAGTTATGAAAAAAACTATAAAGCCTTTTCCATTTTTGCCACAATTTCATCAAGGCATAAATTATTAATACTGCCCTCATGAGTGTGTTTGGTAGCATTTGGCGATGTAAATGTGCCATTATCTACTTGTCCGCCCACAATTTTATAAGCATCCCTAAATGGTATCCCGGCTGTAACCATTTCGTTAAGAGCATCTACAGTAAATAAGTAATCATATTTTTTATCGTCGAGAATATTTTCGTTTACCTTAATTTCTTTAATTGAATAAACTGCCATTTCAAGGCATGATTTTAAAGTTTGCAGTGCAGGGAACAACCCCTCTTTAAGTAGTTGGAATTCCCTGTGATAACCGCTTGGCAGGTTGTTAGTAATAAGTGTTAATTCATACGGCAATGCCTGTATTTTATTGCACTTGCCACGTATCAGTTCAAAAATATCAGGATTTTTTTTGTGAGGCATTATGCTGCTGCCGGTGGTTAAATGCTGTGGCAGGCTGATAAAGCTAAAGTTTTGACTAAGGTAAAGGCAAATATCCATTGCCAGTTTAGATAGCGTTCCCGCTACCGATGCCATTGCAAAAGCAGCTGTTTTCTCAGTTTTGCCACGGCTCATTTGTGCCGCAACCGAATTGTATTTAAGTGTTGCAAAACCCATTTCCTGAGTTGTAAAAGTACGGTCGATAGGGAAGGAGCTGCCATATCCTGCCGCCGATCCTAACGGGTTTTGGTCAGCCACAGTAAGCGCTGCCCTGAGCATGATTACGTCATCAATTAAACTTTCGGCATAGGCCGAAAACCACATACCAAAAGATGATGGCATTGCTATCTGAAAATGTGTATATCCCGGTAATAGAACATGTTGGTACTGTTTACTTAAAGTAATAAGTAAATCAAATAATTCTTTGACTTGAGTTTTAATTGTCAGCAATTCGGCCTTTATATAAAGGTGAACATCAGTTAAAACCTGATCGTTACGCGAGCGAGCAACGTGTATTTTTTTACCGGTATCGCCCAGTTTTTCAATCAGTAGATATTCTACTTTACTATGTACGTCTTCAAAAGAATCTTCGATTGTAAAATTACCTTTATAAATGTCTGCTAAAATATCCTGTAATGCCGATACCAAATCATCAGCTTCCTGTGGTGTAAGTAAATCTGTTTTTCCAAGCATCTTAGCATGCGCCATGGATCCTATAACATCATATTGAGCCAATACAAGATCGAGTTCCCGATCGTTGCCAACAGTGAACAGGTCAGTTTTTTTATCGGTAGGTATACCTTTTTCCCAGAGTTTCATTTAGCAGTAATTTTTTTAGCAGATTAGAATAAAATAACGCTATTCCTGCTGTGTTGCGGCAGTTTGTGCCGTTATGGTTTCTTGTTTAAGGAATTTAGAAAGTATCTTAATATACAATGCTACTCCTTCTTCAATTTCTTTAATATATATAAATTCGTCGGCACTGTGCGAGCGTGGCGAATATCCCGGCCCAAGTTTAAGCGACTGGCAGCTTAATACAGACTGGTCTGATAGTGTTGGTGAACCGTAAGTTGTTCTACCTAATTCTATACCTGCCTTTACAAGTGCATGTTCTTTAGGTATAGAAGATGAGTTAAGATGTAATGATCGCGGTGTTACTTTAGCTTTATCTCCCAATTCATTTTTTATAATCTCCAGTACTTCAGCATTGGTGTAGCAATCGTTTACGCGAACATCTACAACAAGCTGACATTCAGCAGGAACTACATTGTGTTGCTTGCCCGCACGTATACCCGTAACAGTCATTTTCATAGGTCCTAGAACATCTGATACCTTTTCAAAACGGTAATCCCTAAACCATTCTATAATCTTTATGGCATTGTAAATTGATACGTTATCGTTAGGGTGTGCCGCATGCCCCGGAGTTCCATCCACTACTACATCAAGCACTAAAAGGCCTTTTTCGGCAATGGCAAGCTGCATTTCGGTAGGTTCGCCCACAATGGCACAATCCAGCTCAGGCAAGTATTTTAACACACTGTTCAATCCTTTTTGCCCACTGCTTTCTTCTTCGGCAGATGCTACAATAACAAGGTTATAAGGTAGGTTTTTTACTTCATAAAAATAAGTAAACGTAGCTAAAAGCGATACAAGGCAACCACCTGCATCATTACTGCCTAAGCCAAACAATTTTCCTTCTTTTTCGATAGGTTCAAATGGGTTTAACGTATATCCCTGGTTGGGTTTTACAGTGTCGTGGTGCGAGTTAAGTAATAGGGTAGGCTTTGCCTTATCAAAATACTTATTAAACGCCCACAGGTTATTGTTTTCCCTTTCAAAAGGAATGGTATTATTAGTAAACCATAAGTCAATCAGCAAAGCCGTATGCTCTTCTTCCGATGAAAAAGAGGGTGTAGCGATGAGCTGTTTTAGCAGGGTTATAGCTTCTTGTGTTAGGGTATGTATAGTTTTGCCACTCATTAAGTTAATATTTGATCAGGCGGTTACCAGTGTAAAAATGCTATTGTCTTTTTTTAGCATTTCCGGGCTTCCTATGCCAATTTGCGAAACCCCATTTTGCAACGCATCAAAACAATTTTCCAGCTTAGGCAACATGCCCGAATGGATAACTTTTTGCTCACGCAGCTTCTGGTAGGCTTCAAAAGTAAGATTTTTTATAACAGATTCCTCATTTTCGGAGTCCATCAGCACACCTTTTTTCTCAAAACAATACAATAAGTTTACATTAAAGTAATTACTGCATGCTACTGCAACGGTGCTTGCAATAGTATCGGCATTAGTATTAAATAGCTGTCCTTTACCGTCATGCGTAATTGCACTAAACACCGGAATCACATCTTGCAGCAGTAAAACCTCTATTAAATTGGCGTTAACTGTTACAACATCTCCTACAAAGCCAAAGTCGACGCCAGCATTTTTTCTTTTTTCAGATAGTATAAGGTTGCCATCGGCTCCTGTAAAACCAATAGCGTTGTTTTGTAAAGCTTGTAACTTAGCGGTTATATCTTTGTTTATTAATCCCGCATATGTCATTACGGCGACATCCAGCATCGGCTTGTCAGTAACACGCCGGCCCTCATGAAAAATCGCTGTAATATCAAGCTTTTCGGCGATTTTGGTAGCTATTTTACCCCCGCCATGTACCAATATCTTATAGCCTTCAAGTGCAGCAAAATCAGCTAAAAAAGCTTGTAAAGCCAACTCATTATCTATTACATTGCCGCCTATTTTTACTACCGTAAGCTGTGGTTTACTCATCCTTAAGTATTTTAGTAAGTATTGCCTGCGCAGCATAGGTACGGTTATTTGCCTGAGGAATCACGATAGATGCATCGCTATCTAATACTTCATCGGTAACGATCATGTTACGGCGTACGGGCAGGCAGTGCATAAATTTACCGTTGTTGGTCAGCGCCATTTTTTGGGTGGATACTGTCCACGACGGGTCTTTACTGATAATTTGTCCGTAGTCTATATAACTGCTCCAGTTTTTAGCGTAAATAAAATCAGCATCTTTAAAAGCCTCATCCTGGTTATGGGTAATAGTAACTCCATCCGTAAATTCAGGGTTAAGTTCGTAGCCTTCAGGATGCGTAATAACAAAATCAACATTTGCCTTTTTCATTACTTTAACGAAAGAATTAGGTACAGCATGAGGTAACGCCTTGGGGTGTGGAGCCCATGTTAATACCACTTTTGGCCTGGCGACTATTTTATATTCTTCTACTGTTAGAGCGTCTGCAACTGCCTGCAAAGGATGTTCTGTAGAACCCTCTAAACTTATTACAGGTACGGATGCGTATTTTTTAAATGAATTTATAACTTGCTCTTCTTCATCTTTTTGCTTATCTGTAAGTGAAGGAAAGCTTCGTACTGCAATGATGTCGCAATACTGCGAAACCACCTGTGCCGCTTCTCTAATATGTTCGGCTTTGTTACCGTCCATAACTACACCATCTTCAAATTCCAACAACCAGCCTTCGGTATTCAGATTCATCACTATAGCATCCATCCCAAGGTTTAGCGCCGCTTTTTGCGTGCTTAACCTTGTCCTTAAACTTGGATTAAAAAACAGTAGTCCAAGGGTCTTGTTCCTCCCAATTTCCTTGTCTGCAAAAGGTGCCGCTTTAATGGCTTTAGCTAACGATACAAGTTCGTTAAGATCCTGAATATCATCAACAGAAGTGAAGTTTTTCATTAATGTATTTATTTAATCTTTATTGATTATAATATTCTGATGCCAGCTTTAATGAGTTAAGATAATCATTATCAAACTCAATAGTCCTTATTTTATCAATTTTAAATTTCCGTTCGCCTATCCATTTTGCACGGGTATCAATCCACTCAATCCGAATTTTTTTATCATTAATATTGATTAAGCGACCTGGGTAAATTGCTTTTTCAGATTTTTCAGCAAATGAGAACATCTCGTATTTAGAATTGAGGTATTTAAAAATTTCCTGAATACTATCTAAAGGAACCTTCTCACTGTAAATAGGCGTAATGCCTTTTAAGTTAATTACAGCCTCAGTAAACTCTTCAACTTCATCCTGGTACACCTCATTTATACGTTTATTCTTTACTATAGTGTACCCGTCAACAATATAATCGGCAGGATTGGTTTTAAGCAGGATCCAGTCTTCAGAATAATCCAGAAGAAAACCTGAGACAATATCCTCTCTGTCCGAAAATTCGATCGAGATTAGCTTCATTAAATAGATATCCAGTTTTCCTTGGATTTTCATAACGGTCTTTTAAGATTTTAAAGCTTTCTTTAATCCCGCAAAAAACACATCAACATCTTCTTTAGTTATAGAAAGTGGTGGTAGTATGCGGAGCAGGTTTTTTTGAGAAGCATTACCTGTAAAGATAAATTGCTCGTATATAAGCTTTTTACGAAGCTCTGTCACATCAAAATCAAATTCAAGACCCAGCATTAAGCCGCGTCCTTTTATGTTTTTAACTTCGGGTACCTGTGCTGCAAGCTCTTTAAAGTAAGTGCTTATCGTATTTACATTATCTATAAGGCTCTCTTTTTCGATAATCTCTAAAACCGACAATGCCGCTGAAGAAGCAAGGTGGTTACCACCAAAAGTAGTACCAAGCAGTCCGTAAGACGCTGTAAATTTAGGTGATATCAAAATTCCGCCAATTGGGAAACCGTTGCCCATACCTTTAGCAAGGGTAATAATATCGGGCTTAATGTTATGGTGCTGGTGCGCAAAAAATTTACCCGAACGCCCGTAACCGCTTTGTATTTCGTCTAATATTAATACAACATCATTAGCTTCGCACGCTGTGGCTACTGCCTGAAAAAACTCAGTTTTTCCCTGGTCTAATCCGCCCACGCCCTGTATACCTTCAATAATAAGGGTACACACATCGCCTTTAGCAATTTCAGTAGTCAGTGCATCGATGTCATTTAAAGGAAGAAAAACCACTTCGTGGCCAGCATTTAATGGCGCAACTATGGAAGGATTATCTGTAACTGCAACAGCTGCGGATGTACGCCCGTGAAACGCTTTTTTAAATGCTATAACTTTCTTTTTACCATTATGGAAAGAAGCCAGTTTTAATGCATTTTCGTTTGCCTCTGCACCCGAATTACATAAAAACAACGTATAATCGGTATAGCCCGAAAGCTGGGTAAGCTTTACACCAAGTGCTTCCTGCAGTGGGTTTTGTATTGAGTTAGAATAGAATCCTATTTTACTTACCTGATCGCTAATAGCCTTAACATAATCAGGATGGGAATGGCCGGCAGAAATTACACCGTGGCCTCCGTAAAAGTCAAGATATTCCTGTCCTTTATCGTCCCAAACTTTTGCGCCCAGTGCTTTTACCGGGGTAATGTTGTATATAGGGTATACGTTAAATAAACTCATCTTTGTATTGATTGTTTACTATCTACAAGGTTTTAAATCATGCAGATTTAATTAGTTATTTATCTTTTGCAGCTCAATGGTTTTAAAACCTTTAAGAAATTTAAAATCCGGCTGCCTTCAGCCTCAATCCTGTTGTTTCTTCCAACCCGAACATCAGGTTCATGTTCTCAATTGCCTGTCCGCTTGCCCCTTTAATAAGGTTATCTATTACCGATGTTATCAGCAGATAATTACCCTTTTGTTCAAGGCTTATAAAGCAGTTGTTAGTTTGTATAGCCAGCTTAAGGCTAATGCTATCTGTAGTTACTTTTACAAAAGGCTCACTGTTATAATACTCCTTATATAGTGCAACTACTACGCTAAAATCAACATGCAGTTTAGTATAAAGTGTTGCAAAAATACCGCGGGTAAAATCGCCACGGTTAGGGATAAACAATATCTCTTCGTTAAATCCTTGTTGCGTTAGCTGCAAACTCTGTATAATCTCGCCCAAATGTTGGTGCTCAAATGCTTTATAATGCGACATATTATTAGTACGCCACGGATGATGAGAAGTGGGCGAAGGCATAACTCCGGCACCGGTACTCCCTGTTGTTGCATTAATATGCACACTGTCATTAAGCAAATTCTTTGCCAATGGCAGCAAAGCAAGTTGAATAGCTGTAGCAAAACATCCCGGATTTGCAATATATTGTGCCGATTTTATAGCTTCTCGATTCAGTTCCGGCAATCCATAAACAAAAGTTTTACCGTTAAAGGCAGCATCTTTTGCAAGGCGAAAGTCGTTACCTAAATCTATAATTTTGGTATTTTCCGAAAACGGGTTCTCTTGTAAAAAAGATATCGACTTACCGTGTCCCAGGCAAAGGAATACTACATCAACATCAGGGTTAAAGGTATCCGTAAAGTTCAATTCAAGGCTGCCATACAGATCATCATGGACAGACGCTACAGGGCTGCCGGCATTGGTGGTGCTGTACACAAAATCAATATGCGCCTGCGGGTGATTAACCATTAAGCGAAGTAATTCGCCCGCAGTATAACCCGATCCGCCAATGATGCCAATGTTAATCATATTTTTCGTTGTTAACCTGAGCATAAATATTTTGGGCATTGCCCACTATTTTTATAAAGCCCTTAGCATCATCTGCTGTCCAGGCATTGTTTACTTCGCCATACTGGCCAAAGCCTGTATTCATTAAATCGTGTGCCGACTCAATGCCATCAAGTGTAAAATGGTATGGTTTTAAGCTTACAGTTACAGTTCCGGTAACGGTTTTCTGTGTATCTTCAAGAAACGTTTCTATGTTGCGCATAACAGGGTCAAGGTATTGCCCTTCATGAAACAGCATACCATACCAGTTGCCCAGTTGCTCTTTCCAGTATTGCTGCCATTTGCCTAACGTATGTTTTTCAAGCAAATGGTGTGCTTTAATAGTTATAAGCGGTGCAGCAGCTTCAAAGCCTACACGGCCTTTAATACCAATAATGGTGTCACCTACGTGAATATCGCGACCTATAGCATATGCCGAAGCCAGTTTTTCCAGTTTTTGGATATTTGCCGATGGTTTTTCAAACTCACCGTCCAAACCTATAAGTTCGCCTTTTTCAAAATGAAGGGTTACTTTACTTTCTTTTATTTTTAATAATTGGGAAGGGTAAGCACTCTCCGGCAATGGCTGCGAAGAAGTAAGTGTTTCTTTACCACCTACGCTCGTTCCCCAAATACCTTTGTTGATAGAATACTGCGCTTTTTCCCATGAATATTCCACACCATTTTTTTGCAGGTATTCTACTTCCTGCTGGCGTGTTAGTTTAAGGTCACGAATAGGGGTAATAATTTGCATTTCAGGAGCAATAGTCTGGAAAACAAGATCAAAACGAATCTGGTCGTTACCTGCGCCGGTACTGCCGTGTGCAATAGCGTCGGCACCCACACTTTTTGCATAGCGTACTGTCTCTAAAGCCTGGAAAACCCTCTCTGCACTAACAGATAGCGGGTAGGTATTATTTTTTAAAACATTACCATACACCAGGTATTTAATAGCCTTATCGTAGTACTTGTCTATTATGTCAAGATTAACGTGGTGGGCACTGCCCAGCTCGTAAGCGCGCTTTTCTATAGCTGTAAGTTCAGCTTCGTCAAAACCGCCGGTGTTTATAAGTATGGTATGTACTTCATACCCCAAATCGTTTTTAAGATACTTTAGGCAATAAGACGTATCTAATCCGCCGCTGTATGCCAAAACTAATTTTTT
>Ga0247806_10001711_pt1 | contig 10466 bp, 7 predicted proteins | sample UWRJL059202B1_FD_179935 | JGI IMG/M metagenome (GOLD analysis project Ga0247806, IMG submission 179935) | Plant litter microbial communities from Arlington Agricultural Research Station in Wisconsin, United States - UWRJ-L059-202B-1 | ecosystem: Environmental > Terrestrial > Plant litter >... | reverse complement strand
ATACTTGCGATGCCAATCGTCGATCTGGCTCTGCAATTCATCGCGCCGTGCCAGCAACCGCGCATTGGTCGGCGCGTGTTCGGCGATCAGTGCCGCAAAACCGCTCCAGAACCGGTCTGCCTCGACCGCAAGCCCGACAAGCGCCTCTTTCTCAACGAAATCAACCAGTTGGGTATGAACCGAAAGGCCGGACTTCGTCAGATAGTCGCTCATCATTGCTTCCTTTATATGCAGACTGACCAGACTTAAGTCATGTATGGAAGCCTGCCAACCCGACTAAAGTGGACTTCGCCCTTGCACCAGCGACATAGACCTCGGCAATCGAGCGATCATCGCCCAGCGTCTGCAGCAGGAACAGCTCTTCGGCCAGGGTGTTGACCGTCGCCATCCGCATCGCCATGGCGGGTGTCGCAGAGGCGTTGAGCACCACGAGATCGCCCGCATTGCCGGGGCGCAGAGAGCCGATGGTACCCTCCAGTGACAGCGCTTTCGCATTGCCCAAAGTAGCCATGTAGAACGAGGCAAACGGGTTCAGCCGCTGGCCGCGCAACTGCAGGATCTTGTAGCCCTCGTCCATGGTGCGGAGCATGGAAAAGCTGGTGCCGCCGCCGATGTCGGTGGCGAGGCCGAGCCGCACGCCGGCCTTGGCGAGCCGCTCGCGGTCGAACAGGCCCGAGCCGAGGAACAGGTTGGAGGTCGGGCAGAATACCGCCACCGCCCCCGTCTCGGCGAGCACCGCAGTTTCGCGATGATTGAGGTGGATGCAGTGGCCCAAGAGCGTCCTGGGACCGAGCAGGCCGTAGTCCTCGTAAATCCCGGTGTAGTCTGGAGAGTCCGGGTAAAGCTCCATGGAATAGGAGATTTCAGCGGCGTTTTCGCTCAGATGCGTCTGCACATAAGCCTCGGGATGCTCGGCCACGAGCGCGCGCGAGGCTTCCAATTGCTCCGGCGTCGAGGTGATGGCGAAACGCGGCGAAATGGCATAGAGCCCGCGGCCCCGGCCATGCCAGCGCGCGATCAACTCCTTGGTGTCGTCATAACCGGACTGCGCCGTGTCGCAGAGCGCTTCGGGGGCGTTGCGATCCATCATCACCTTGCCGCCGATCATCAGCATGTTGCGCTTTTCGGCCTCGCCGAAATAGGCGTCGACTGATCGCGGATGGCTTGAGCAATAGGCGACGGCGGTCGTCGTGCCGTTGCGGATCAGCTCATCGTAGAACGCCCAGCCGATCGCGCCGGCATGACCCTGCTGGCTAAATTTTTGCTCTTCGACAAAGGTATAGTCGTTGAGCCATTCCAGCAGCGAGCCGGCATAGGACGCCATCATCTGGCTCTGCACATAGTGCAGATGCATGTCGATGAAGCCGGGCAGGATCAAGTGCGGGCGATGGTCGATATAGTCGGCGCCCAGCGGCGCAATGGCCGCCCAGGGTTCCACGGCGACGATAATGCCATCGACGATGACAACGCCGGCGTCTTCGATGTAGCGGTAACTGGCCGTGTCGTCGATCGCCTGCGGTTCGCTGACAAAGCTCAGCACCCGCCCGCGCAGAATGGTCTGGCTCATTGGCCAGAGCCCTCGCGGAACCACTCGACGATCAGCGCCCGTTCTTCCGGCGTGATTTCGGTGGCATTGCCCGGCGGCATGGCGTGCGAATAGCCGGCCTGCATGGCGACATCCTTGGCGTGATTGGCAATTGCGATGTCATTGTCGAGGATGACGTTCTTGGGTGGCTCATAAATGCCGGGCCAGGCGGGCTCGGCGGCGTGACACATGGCGCAGCGGGTCTGCACGGCTAGGCTGGCCTGGGCGAAATGAGCGGCGCCGAGAAAGGGTTCGGCCGCCCGAGACGCCACCACCTCTCCCGCCGAATTTGGCAGCTTGGGGCCGGACGACAACCAGGCGATGACGATGAACAGGATGACCGCGACCGCCCAGGTCCAATGCGGATTGCCCTTGCGGGCGTGGCGGGTGTTGAAATAGTGCCGGATGACCACGCCGACGAGGAAGATCAGCGAGGCGATGATCCAGTTCCACTGCGTGGCAAAGGCCAGCGGGTAATGGGACGAGAGCATGAAGAAGATGACGGGGAGCGTCAGGTAGTTGTTGTGCAGGCTGCGCTGCTTGGCGATCTTGCCGTATTTGGCGTCGGGCACCCGCCCGGCCTTGAGATCGGCCACGACGATCTTCTGGTTGGGGATGATGATCATCGCCACGTTTGCTGCCATGATCGAGGCGGTGAACACACCCATGTGCAGCATGGCCGCACGGCCGGTGAACAATTGCGTATAGCCCCAGGCCATTGCGGTGAGGATGACGAACAACACCAGCATCAGCCCGTTCTGGGAATTGCCGATTGGGGACTTGCACAAGCGATTGTAGACCACGAAGCCCAGCACGATGGACGCCATCGAGATCAGGATGGCGCCCCAATTGGGCACGTCGAGCACAGTGCGATCGATGAGATAAATGTCGGCGCCGACGTAATAGACCAGCACCAGCAGCATGAAGCCGGAAAACCAGGTCCAATAGCTTTCCCATTTGAACCAGGTCAGGTGCTCGGGCAAAAACTCGGGCGCCACGAGATATTTATTGATGTGGTAAAACCCGCCGCCATGCACCTGCCACTCCTCGCCATGCGCCATTGGCGGCAGGCTCGGCGTCTTGCGCAGGCCAAGGTCGAGCGCGATGAAATAGAACGACGAACCGATCCAGGCGATAGCCGTAATGACGTGCAGCCAGCGCACGGCAAACATCAGCCATTCATAGGCAATCGCATAATCGGGCATTGGACAATTCCTCGTCGGTCACGAAAAAGGGCGGGCGTGGGCCCGCCCCTCTTTGATTGAGAACGATAGTTAAGCGGGCTGTTCGACGCCTTCGACATACCAGTCCATGCTGAGCAGCTCGGCATCGGTCATCACGACACCCGCAGCAACGCGCTCGGCGCCGGTGTTGTCATTGATCGGGCCGGTGAAGATGTGGAACGAGCCATCGATCTGGCCGGTGCGCACCTTCTCGGCGTCGGCGACGACGTCGGCCGGAACCTTGGCATTGTATGGCCCCATCTGAACCACGTCTTCCTTGAGGCCTTCCCAGGTATTGCCGGGCGCCCAGGTGCCAGCCAGAACGGCTTCGGCGGACGCGAGGTAATGGGGACCCCAATGGTCGATGATGGCGGTCAGCTGGGTTTCGGGCGCAAAGGCTGACATGTCGGCGCCCTGGCCGAATCCGCCGACGATGCCGCGCTCGGCAGCAACCTGAAGGGCGGCTGGGCCGTCGGTGTGCTGGGCCACGATGTCGATGCCCTGATCGATCATGGCGCGAGCCGCGTCGGCTTCCTTTGCGGGATCATTCCAGGTCGAGATATAGACCGGCTTGACGGTGAACTCGGGATTGATGCGACGGCCCGACAGCGCCAAGGCATTGATGCCCATGACGACTTCTGGGATCGGGAAGGAGCCGATATAGCCTGCCTTGCCGGTCTTGGACATGTGGCCGGCAATGGTGCCGCAGACGGCGCGGCCTTCGTAGAAGCGCGCATTGTAGAGGCCGATATTGGGGCCGGGCATGTAGCCGGTGGCGTGCTCGAAAGCGATATCGGGGAACTGGGCGGCAACCTTGACCACCGAGTCGCCAAAGCCAAAGCTGGTCGCAAAAATCAGCTGACATCCCTGCTGGGCCAGTTCGCGCAGGACGCGCTCGCAATCGGGGCCTTCCGGCACGTTTTCGACGAACACGGTCTCGACCTTGTCGCCGAGCTGTTCTTCGACATAAAGGCGGCCCTGATTGTGGGCATAGTTATAACCATTGTCGTTGATCGAGCCGACGTAGATGAAGCCGATCTTGACCGTTTCGAGCTGGGCAAAGGCCTTGGTGCCCAAAAAGGGCAGCGTGGCAGCGGCAAGACCGCCAATTTTTACGAAAGTGCGACGCGACAGTGTCATTGGTTTCTCCAGGACAGTGGTTTTGGATTGAATGGTGCAAGACGCCCCATTTCAATTGGCCGGCAGGAACGGCTTGCCGAGGCAGGCCGGTGCATTGGTAGACGCGTCGCGGCGCAGTGAAATCAGCACCAGCACGGCGACGGTCGCAAGATAGGGAAGCGCAGCCCACAACTCGGAGGGCACGGCGCTGAGCGGTCCGCCACCAGCCTTGGCATAAAGCTCGGTGGTCATGACGAGGCCGAAGAGATAAGCACCGGCCAGCAGCCGGAACGGTTTCCACGACGCAAAGACCACCAGCGCCACGGCGATCCAGCCGCGCCCGCCCGTCATCCGCTCGGCCCATTGCGGGGTCAGCAGCAGCGGGAAACAGGCCCCCGCTATGCCGGCCATGGCGCCACCGAACATGACGGCCAGATAGCGCACGCCGATGACCGAATAGCCGATCGAATGCGCCGAGTGATCGTTCTCGCCTACGGCGCGCAGGATCAACCCGGAGCGGGTCTTGTGGAGGAAATACCAGATCGCCACGACCATGATGAACGAAAAATAGATCGGGAAGGCATAGCCGAACACGACCCGCAGCACCGGGTGGGTCGCCAGCTCGGCGGGAAACAAGGGCTGCATCAGCGTGATCGGACGCGCCGAATAGGACGAGCCGGCCAGCGCCGAAAACCCGGTGCCAAAAATGGTGAGGGCAAGGCCTGTCGCGGTCTGGTTGGCGGATAGCGATAGCGTCAGGAACCCAAAGATCAGCGAGGCAGCCAGACCGGCCAAGGCGCCACAAAAGAGCGCCAAATAAGGATTGCCAGTATGGAACTGCACGACGAAACCGGCAATCGCGCCGATCAGCATCATGCCTTCGACGCCCAGGTTCAACACCCCGGAGCGCTCGACGACGAGTTCACCCAAGGCGGCGAGCAGGATGGGCGTCGATGCCCCGACGACGGTAACGATAATGGCTAGCGTCAAATCCATTTACGCTGCTCCCGCCGCCGGCTGATGAACGATGCGGCGCAGGCGATATTTGATGAGGATATCGCCGGCCAAAAGGAAGAACAGCATCATGGCCTGGAAAATGCCGGTTGCGGCATTGGGCAGCCTGATGGTGGTCTGCGCCACCTCACCGCCCACAAAGGTAATTGCCATGACGATGCCGGCAAAGATCACCCCGAGCGGATTAAGCCGGCCAAGGAAAGCCACGATGATGGCGGTGAAACCGTAATTGGTGGGAAAGCCCGGCACCATGCGCTGGAATGGACCCGCCACTTCGAGCACGCCCGCCAGCCCGGCCAGCGCACCGCTGACCAGCATGGCCAGCCAGATCGTCCGGTTTTCCGAGAACCCGCCATAACGCGCTGCATGGGGCGCCGCCCCAACTACACGCATTTGATAGCCGAACACCGAGCGCGACATGATGAACCAGGCCACCAGCGCCACGACGATGGCAATCGGCACCCCCAGATGCACGATGGTGCCGGGAATAATGGTGGGCAGCCGCGCCGCTTCGGAGAACAGCCGCGATTGGGGAAAGCCCATTCCCATGGGGTCCTTCCAGGGCGCACGGATCAGATAATAGATCAGCTGCACCGAGGCATAGGTCAGCATCAGCGAAGTCAGGATTTCATTGACGTTGAGCCGCGTCTTGAGCAGCGCCGGTATCGCCGCATAGAGCGCACCACCGACCACACCGGCGAGGATCATCAACGGCAATATCCACGGCCCGGTCATGCCATAGGTCGCCAGCGCCACCCAGGTGCCTGCAAGGCCTCCGACGATGTACTGGCCCTCGGCGCCGATATTCCAGACATTGGCGCGATAGGCGATCGACAGGCCGACCCCGATGATGATCAGGGGCGCGGCTTTGACGCCCAGATCCTGCCATTTGTAGCTATTGGTCAGGGGGGTAAGGAAGATTTCGCGCACGGCGCCGAGGCCATTGTAGCCGATCAGCGAGAAGATGATCGCGCCCACCACCATGGTCAGCAGCACCGCTGCCACCGGCGTCGCATAGACCATGAACTGCGATGGCTCCTGGCGCTTCTCAAGCCGGAATTGCATGCTGTGCCTCCGTGCCGTGAACGCCGCCCATCAACAGGCCGATATCTTCCACGCTGACTTCTTCCACTGGCCGAGCTGGTGACAATCGGCCCATGTTGATCACCGCCAGCGTGTCACAGAGTGCGCGCAATTCATCGAGATCCTGGCTGATGACCACGATGGCGGAGCCCGCCGCCGCCAGATCGACCAGCGCCTGATGGATCGCTGCAGCGGCGCCGGCATCGACGCCCCATGTGGGCTGGCTGACGACGAGCACGCTGGGCTTTTGCAGGATTTCGCGGCCCATAATGTATTTTTGAAGATTACCGCCCGACAGCGATCCGGCGGTCGATGACGGACCCAGCGCCTTGACTGCGAAATCGGCGATGACCTTGCCGGTATAGGTTTTGGCCGCGCCTGAATTGATCAGCCCCATCACAACCATGCCGAGCCGGTCGCGGGCCGTCAGGATGGAATTGTCGCTGAGCGAAAAATCGCCGACCGCCGCGTGGCCGTTGCGCTCTTCGGGCACGGCACAGAGGCCGCGCTTGCGCCGCCCGGTGACGTCGAGCAGCCCGAGCGGATAGCCATCGATGGTGATGGCGTCCTTGTCGTCGCTGCGGATTTCGCCCGACAGCGCGTCGAGCAGCGCGTTCTGTCCATTGCCCGCCACGCCGGCGATGCCAAAGATTTCGCCGGCCTTGACGGTGAAACTGACGCTGTTGACCGGCACTTCGAAGTGCCCGGTCTTGGCCGTGGACAGCCGCGAGACCACGAGCTTTGGCAGGCCCAGCGTCCGTCCGGCGGCGCGAACGATGTCCTTGAGCCCGGCGCCGATCATCTTCTCGGCCATGGAACGCGAGGTTTCGGCTTTGGGATCGCAGGTATCGACCAGCTTGCCGCCGCGCAGGATCGTGGCCGTGTCGCACAAGGCTTTGATTTCATGCAGCTTGTGCGAAATATAAAGGATGGAGCAGCCCTGTGCCGCCAGCTTGCGCAGCACGTCGAATAATTGCTCGACTTCCTGCGGCGTCAGCACCGACGTCGGCTCGTCCATGATGAGCAATTTTGGATCGAGCAGCAGCGCCCGCACGATTTCGATGCGCTGGCGTTCGCCCACCGACAGCGTCGCCACGGTGCGGTGCGGGTCGAGCAGCAGCCCATATTGGCTCATCACCGCGCGAATGCGCGCTTCGAGTTCGCGCGACGGGATTTTGGCATCCATGCCCAGCGCGATGTTTTCGAGCACGGTCAGCGCCTCGAACAGCGAAAAATGCTGGAACACCATGCCGATGCCGAGCTTGCGGGCGGCCTTGGGATTGGCGATGACCACTGGCTCGCCATCCCAGCGAATCTCGCCGGCATCGGGCTGCATGATCCCGTAGATCATCTTGACCAGCGTCGACTTGCCCGCACCATTCTCGCCGAGCAGCGCGTGAATCTCGCCGGGCTTCACCGAAAAACTGACATTGTCGTTGGCAAGCACGCCCGGGAAGGCTTTGGTGATACCGGTCAATTCGAGCCGATGCGGCATGCTAAAATCCAACTAGCGCCCCCAATGAATTGGGTTCGTATTCCCGCGCAATTTCAGCTTCCCGCCGGCCAATGTGGACCATTATCTCAGCCGCCGCCAGTGCCGCGATGACCTCGGGACGCTTATCCCCAAGCCCTTGACGGCCAATGGGTAAAACCAGCCGGTCCAGCGCCTTGTCGGTGCCGCCCTCGCCCCGGAACCAACTAGCAAAGCGCGCCCGCTTGGTCGCGCTGCCGACCATGCCGACATAAGGGCTGTCGGTGCGGGCTAGTGCCTCCTGCGCGATCAGAAAATCGAGCGCGTGGTCATGCGTGAGAATGACAAAGCTGCTGCCTTGTGGCGCGGCACGCACAACTGCCTCGGGCATGGCGACGACGCGCGATGCGATGCCGGCGGGCAATTCGTCGAGCTCGTCCCGCCGTGTATCGATGACTTCCAGCTGAACCGGCAGCAGCGCCAAAATCTGCGCCAGGGCCCGCCCGACATGGCCAGCGCCAAACACGAAGACATGCGGCAGCGCAGCGTCTTCCGCCGTTACGCGCTCAGCCAGTTCGGCACGGGTCGCAGCATCGGCAAAGCGCAGGCTGACGCCGACGCGGCCACCGCAGCATTGTCCGATTTCGGGGCCAAGCGGGACATCCATCGCCTCTTCCGCCTGTCCATTGGCGATCAGCTTTCGGGCATGCTCGATGACCATATACTCCAGCGCGCCGCCACCGATGGTGCCGAACAGGCTTGTAGGCCCCACCAGCATGAAGGTGCCCTGCTCGCGCGGCGACGAGCCGCGTACGGAGGTGAGTTCGCAGATGATGGCGTGGGGCGCGTTCAGGAAAAATGCAGCAATCTCTGCGGCCCGACTGTTCACCCCCGCGCCTCCCGCTTGAGCCGCTCGCAGCCCATCAGCACGCGTTCTGGCGTCACCGGCGTATCGAGACGTGGCGCGATTTTGTAGTCGGCGACCGACGCAACTGCCATCGACAGCGCTTCCTTGACGCTCATCGCCAGCATGAACGGCGGCTCCCCCACGGCCTTGGAACGCCCGATGGTGGGCTCGGTATTCACCGACCATTCGGCCAGCTTCACGTTGAAAATGGGCGGCACATCGGAGGCTAGCGGGATCTTGTAGGTCGACGGCGCCTTGGTGCGCAGTTCGCCCTTTTTGTCCCAGACCAGCTCCTCGGTGGTCAGCCAACCCATGCCCTGGATGAAACCGCCCTCGATCTGCCCGATGTCGATAGCCGGATTGAGCGATTTGCCGACGTCATGCAGGATATCGACGCGATCGACGATATATTCGCCGGTCAGCGTGTCGATGGTGACTTCGGACACCGATGCGCCATAGGCGAAATAGTAGAACGGATGCCCCCGCCCGGTCGCACGATCCCAGTGGATCTTTGGCGTTTCGTAGAACCCGGCGGCCGACAATTGCACGCGATTGAGATAGGCCGAGGCGACCAGTTCGGCGAACGGCACGAAGGTCGCGCCGACCTGCAAGCCGCCCTGCACCCAGGCAATCTGGTCCTCGCTGGTTTCGTAGAGCTTGGCCGCGTGCTTGACGAGGCGCTCCTTGATCTGGCGCGCCGCATCATAGGCCGCCATGCCGTTGAGATCGGAGCCGGAAGATGCTGCCGTCGCCGAGGTGTTGGGAACCTTGCCGGTCGTCGTCGCCATGATCTTGACCACGTCGAGCCCAACGCCGAACGCATCGGCCAGCACCTGTGCCACCTTGATGTAGAGCCCCTGCCCCATCTCGGTGCCGCCATGGCTGAGATGAATGGAGCCGTCCTTATAGACATGCACCAGCGCGCCAGCCTGATTGTACCAGGTCGCGGTGAACGAGATACCGAATTTCACCGGCGTCAGCGCAATGCCCTTTTTGAGGATATTGCTGGTGTTGTTGTACTCGATGACTGCGGCGCGGCGGGCCTGATAGTCTGACGAGGTTTCGACCTCATCGACGATGCGGTGGACGATATTGTCCGACACCGTCTGGTGGTATGGCGTGATGTTGTCGCTGTCGGTGCCGTAAAAATTGGCTCTACGGATCTCGAGCGGGTCACGCCCCAGCGCATAGGCGATGTCTTCGACCCAGCGTTCCGCCGCCAGCATGCCCTGCGGTCCGCCAAAGCCCCGAAACGCCGTGTTGGACACGGTGTTGGTATAAAGCGGTTCGGAGCGCACGCGCACGGCCGGATACCAATAGGCGTTGTCGGCATGGAACAGCGCGCGGTCCGTGACCGGGCCACTGAGGTCGGATGAAAACCCGGCGCGGGCGCCATAAACGGCATCGACCGCGTGGATTTTGCCGTCATCGTCATAGCCGACATCATAGTCGACCACGAAATCGTGCCGCTTGCCGGTGGCGGTCATGTCGTCGTCGCGGTCGGGGCGGATCTTGCACGTGCGGTTCCATTTCTTGGCCGCCAGCGCTGCAACGGCTGCAAACAGATTGCCTTGGGTTTCCTTGCCGCCAAAACCGCCGCCCATGCGCCGAACCTGAATGGTCACCGCATGGTGGCGAATGCCTAGCACCTGCGCCACCATCAATTGCACTTCGCTCGGGTGCTGGGTGGACGAAAAAATCGTCACATCCTCGTCCTCGCCCGGCACCGCCATGGCGATGTGACCTTCGAGATAGAAATGGTCCTGCCCACCAATCTCGATGCTGCCCTTGACACGATTGGGCGCCCTGGCAAAGCCGGCCGCCAGATCGCCGCGCTCAAGCTTGAGCGGATCGGTGACGAGTTGCCCACCCGCCGCCTGCGCATCTCGAACACTGGTCGCAAACGGCAGATCCCGGTACTCGACCTTGACCAGATGCGCCGCGCGCCTGGCCTGATCGCGCGTTTCGGCAATCACGGCGAATAGCGGCTGGCCCCAGAAATGAACCTTGTCGATGGCAAAGATCGGCTCGTCATGGCGATGGCTGGGCGACACATCGTTTTCG
>Ga0247806_10001710_pt1 | contig 10469 bp, 8 predicted proteins | sample UWRJL059202B1_FD_179935 | JGI IMG/M metagenome (GOLD analysis project Ga0247806, IMG submission 179935) | Plant litter microbial communities from Arlington Agricultural Research Station in Wisconsin, United States - UWRJ-L059-202B-1 | ecosystem: Environmental > Terrestrial > Plant litter >... | reverse complement strand
CGGGGGCCCAGGATCAGGGTGTTGTGAGCCTCGCGCCGACCGGCTTCGTCAGCGGGGCAGGGTCTCGTCGTTCCGGGCGTCGATCCGGTCGGCGCGGGCCTCCAGTTCGGCGGCGTAATCCTCGATCACCCGCAGCGTTCGGGCGTCGGAGATCAGCAATTTCATGCGGCGGAAGCGAGCGGCCTCATCACGCAAAGCATCGGAAGCGAGTGACATGCCGCTGCGAACACATCGCACCTTCATCGGTTCAAGCGCGACCTTTAATTTTGCTCGACTTTCTTGTCGCGGGGCCGCGTCTCCCCTCAGACCCCGAGGCGATCCGCCGGAATGCGAAGGGTCGCGATCAGGCCGTCGGGCGCCCACTCATAGTCGATCGAGCCCGCGAAATGGTGCGTCACGATGCGGTTCAGCAGCTGACTGCCGAAGCCCTTGGTCGCCGTGGGGGCCTCGACCCTCGGTCCGCCACGCTCGGTCCACACGATGGAGGCCGTGCCGTCGTCCACCAGACAGGCGACATCCAGCAGTCCGGCGTCGGCGGACAGGGCGCCGTGCTTGACCGAGTTTGTGGCCAGTTCATGCAGCACCAGCGCCAGATTCGTCGCGGCGGCTTCCCCGATGCCCATGCGCGGTACCGAAATCCGGATCCGGCCGCTGAACGCGCCCAGGTCGTCATAGGGCGTCAGCAGGACGGAAAGCAGGTCGCCCAGCAGGGCGGCGTTCTCGACCTGTCCGGGCACCGGGCGGACCAGATCGTGGGCGCGGCCCAGGGCGGTCAGCCGGTGGGTCAGCTCCCGCGCCATGTCTTCCTTGGTCTCGGACGACCGCGACGTCATCTGGGTCAGGGCGCCGGCGATGGCGATCAGGTTCTTGACCCGATGGCTCATCTCGCCCGCCAGAAGCTCATTGGCCTCCTCGGCCTGCTTGCGGCCCGTGACGTCCAGGAAGACGCCGAACATCACCCGGCCGACGATGCCTTCGTCGTCGCCGCGTCCGCGCGCGGAAATCCAGCGCACCTCGTCCTTGAGCAGGATCCGGAAGTCGATCTCGTAGGGGCCGACGATGCCACGGGTCGCATTGAACGCGGCGCGCACGCGGTCGCGGTCGGCCGGGTGGATATTGGCCGACAGGTCCTCGAAGGTGACCGTCCGGCCCTTGGGCACGGTCCACAGGTCATAGCCGATGTCGTCCATCGTCAGCCGGTCGGTATCGACGTTCCAGGCCCACAGGGCGATGCCCGCCGCTTCCACGCCGAGGCGCAGGTGCTTCTCATCCCACACAGGCGTACTCGGCTGTGACATCGGTCGGCGCGCTCATCATGGAGTCCTTCCCGGACACATGTCCGAAGACCAGAGACGCAATGCACCCGCAGGGCAAGCGGATAGCCGACTCACGCCCTCTCACGGGCGGCGCGAAGCTGCTTGATATAGTCCATGACCGCCTGCGGCTCGTAGGGTCGGCGCAGGTGCGGGCCGGTCTCGCACAGGTCCGCGGCGGTCCTGACGGCGATGTCGACGTTGCCCGCCAGCCGGACTTCCAGACCGGGGCGATTGTTTCTGACCCACTGCGCCAGATCGAAGGCGGACTGGGCGCCGATGGCGGCGACATCGCACAGGATCACATCGATCCCGAGCGAGGCCTCGGCCAGCGCCGTCATGGCCTCGTCGGTGCTCGCGGCCTCGACCACCGCATAGCCGCAGTGTCGCAGATAGTCCGCGATCGCATGGCGGGAGATGATGTCGCCATCGACGACAAGGACCGCCTCTTCGATGCCGGGGGCGTCGGTCGGGTCGCTCATGGCGCGGTCTCCAGCGCCGAGCGAAGCGCCCGGGTGATCATGTCCGGATCGCAGGGGTTGGGCAGGAACAGGGTGGCGCCGCCTGCATACGCCCGCGCCGGCTCAAGATGGCCCGACGTGATCAGGACCGGAACGTCCGGCCGGGTGCGCTTGACGAACTCCAGAAGGGCGATGCCGTCCACGGCCCCGGGCATCCGCACGTCGGTGAACACCAGATCGATCGCGACGCCCGCCGTCAGGATCGCGATCGCCTCGTCGGCATTGAAGGCCTCGATCACGGTGAAGCCGGCGTCACGAAGATGGTCGGCGACCAGGATGCGGATCAGGAACTCGTCCTCGACCACGAGTACGCGAGGCGATTCAGCGGGGACCACAGGTCGCTCCGGCGTTGGGTTGGATCGCATGGAGGCCCCTGTTCCCGGTCTGAACAGAACCGGGAGCCGCAAGTTCCTCACCCTGACGAAATGGATGCGTCAGGTCCGCCCGAATTCCGCCCGCGCCGTCGTCGGCTCAGCCGAATTCCACCAGCACGTCATCCGCCGCCACCGGGTCTCCGGCCTTGGCGCTGACGGCCTTCACCACGCCGTCGCGCTCGGCCTTGAGGATGTTCTGCATCTTCATGGCTTCGATGATGGCGACGGTCTCGCCGGTCTTCACTTCCTGGCCGACGACGACCGGAATGGCGACGACCAGGCCCGGCATGGGGCTCTGGATCAGTTTGGACGTGTCGGCCGCCACCTTCTCGGGCAGGCGGGCGTAAAGCTCGGCCAGGCGGGGGCGCAGCACGCGGACGCGGGCCTTCGCCGCGCGGTGGCGGATCATGAAGCCGTCGGCGACGCGGGAGACCTCGGCCGTGAAGGCTTCGCCGTCCAGTTCGGCGCGGAACTGGGGCAGGCCGGGACGCCAGTCGATCTCGGTCAGCCGGGCGTGGCCGCCGCCGGTGAAGGCCAGCAGCAGGGCCTCGTCCTCGTCGTAGCTCAGGTCCACCCCGTGCGGCGTCTTGTCGATCAGCACGGTCCAGTCGGTGCGGTCCGACGGGTCGCCGTCCTGCTCGGCGATGATCTCGTTCATGGCCACGGCCGCGGCGATCAGGATGTGGGTCTGGCGCGCGTCCGGCGTCAGGCCGTGGAAGCCGTCGGGGAACTCGTCCTTGATGTAGCTGGTCGAGATATTGCCCGACCGGAACCGGGGCTGGTCCATCACGGCGGCGAGGAAGGGCACATTGTGACCCAGACCGGCCAGATGGGTGTCCTCCAGCGCGCGGGCCATGCCGGTCAGGGCCTCGTCGCGGGTCGGGGCCCAGGCGCACAGCTTGGCGATCATGGGGTCGTAGAACATGCTGATCTCGTCGCCCTCGCGGACGCCGCTGTCGTTGCGGACGACATAGCCGTCCTCATGCTCGCCCTCTTGCGGCTGCTCGTAGCGGACCAGACGGCCGATGGAGGGCAGGAAGCCGCGATAGGGGTCCTCGGCGTAGATGCGGCTCTCGATGGCCCAGCCGTTGATCTTCAGGTCCTTCTGTTCGAAGGCCAGTGTCTCGCCCCAGGCCGATCGGATCATCTGCTCGACCAGATCGACGCCGGTGATCAGCTCCGTCACCGGATGCTCGACCTGAAGCCGGGTGTTCATCTCCAGGAAGAAGAAGCTCTTGTCCTGACCGGCGACGAACTCGACCGTCCCGGCGCTGTCGTAGTTCACGGCCCTGGCCAGGGCGACGGCCTGCGCCCCCATGGCGGCGCGGGTGGCCTCGTCCAGCAACGGGGAGGGGGCCTCCTCGATGACCTTCTGGTTCCGGCGCTGGATCGAGCACTCGCGCTCGAACAGGTGGACCACATTGCCGTGCTTGTCGCCCAGCACCTGGATCTCGATGTGGCGCGGATCGATGATGAACTTCTCAAGGAAGACCCGGTCGTCGCCGAAGGCGTTCAGGGCCTCGGCCTTCACCGCCGCGAAGCCCTCGGCCATGTCGTCGTCCGAGTGGGCGACGCGGATGCCCTTGCCGCCGCCCCCGGCCGAGGCCTTGATCATGACCGGATAGCCGATCTGGTTGGCGATCTTCACCGCCTCCTCGGTCGACTCGATCAGGCCCATGTGGCCGGGCACGGTCGAGACCCCGGCTTCCGCCGCGAACTTCTTGGAGGTGATCTTGTCGCCCATGGCGTCGATCGCCTCGGGATTCGGGCCGATAAAGGCGATGCCCTCGGCCTTCAGGCGGCGCGCGAAACCGGCGTTTTCGCTCAGGAAGCCGAAACCGGGGTGCACCGCTTCCGCGCCCGTTTGACGCACCGCTTCGACAATCTTGTCGGCGAGCAGATAGCTCTGGGCGGCCGGAGCGGGGCCGATCAGGACCGCTTCATCGGCCATCTCGACAGCCAGCGAACCGGCGTCGGCTTCCGAGTAGACCTGCACCGTGGCGATGCCCAGACGTCGGCAGGTCTTGATGATGCGGACGGCGATTTCGCCGCGATTGGCGATCAGGATCTTCTTGAACATGAAGTCTCGACTGGAATGCGGAATGGCCGCCTGCGGAGGCGCTGTGCCCCGATTAGGCCGCCATCATCGGGGAGTAAACCGACGGGGGGCGTTCATCCGAACGGGAGTAGAGGGTTGGCAAGCCTGTCGCCCATGGGCTTTAACGTCGCCCACGCCCTGTTCAATTCGGCTTCCGGAGCCTGACTTCATGTCCCGTTTCCTCCCCGCCGCGGCCGCCGCCGCACTGGTTCTCGCCGTCAGCGCCGGCGCCGCCGTCGCCCAGGACTTCCGGGCCCTGGCCCGTCAGGACCTGCAGGCCGCTCACGATGAGCTGGCCGCCAACCACCCGGCGCCCGCCATTCCGGGCCAGCCCAGCACCGACTTCCGCGCCTGGCTGGACAGCGGCCTGCAAGGCGCCTTGGGTCAGGCCAACCGCGTCAACTCGGGCGACGCCCACGCCTATCTGATGCGCTACTACGCGGCGGGCTTCCGCGACTCGAACATCGCCATCGCCCCGACCTATGAAGGCCTCGGCCCGTATTTCGGCACCTCGTGGGCCGGCTTCACCACCGGCTGGCGCGACGGCAAATACGTGGTCACCTACGTCAAGCCGGGCCTGCGCGGCTCCAGCTATCCGCGCGTCGGCGACACCGTGGTGTCCTGCAACACCACCCCGATCGAGGAGTTCGCCCGCGCCAAGCTGGACCTTTGGGAAGGCAATCTGAACACCGAGGCCGGTCGCGTCACCTCGGCGCCCTACCTGACCTGGAACCGCAACAACCCGTTCGTGAACGGCGTCCCGTCGGTCTGTGAGTTCGCCACGGGCACGCGCCGCGCCCGCGCCATCACCCTGCGTCCCGAGCCGCTGGTCGCCGGTGATCTGGAAGCCGCCTACCGCGCCACGGTCTACATGCCCTCGGCGACCCCGCTGTCGATCGAGACCGTCAACGGCCGTCCGTGGGTCAACGTCCACTCGTTCGCCGACTCGGCGGGCTGGGACGCCTTCAACTCGGCCGTCGAGGCCCAGGCCGCGACCCTGCGCGGCCCGCAAGGCTTCGTGCTGGACCTGCGCGCCGCCTCGGGCGCTTCGGCCTACACCTCGACCGCGCGCGGCTACGGCCTGGCCAACCGCATCTGGACGCCGGAGTTCACCAGCAGCCGCCAGCCCGCCGCCGGCGCCATCACCTACCGCGCCACCGCGGGCAACCGCACCTGGTACGCCGAGACCCTGGCCCTGATGCAGGCGGACTCGCGCTTCGTCCACGAAGCCCCGGCCGTGATCGAACAGACCGCCGCCATCGTGGCCGCCTTCGACGCCGCCATCGCCGCCGGCCAGCCGACCTTCACCCTTGAAGGCCGCGCCACCGCCGTCGACACCGGCGCCGCCAACCCGGTTCAGGGTCCTGTGATCGTTCTGGTCGACGCCGGTTGCTCGGGCGGCTGCCTGGACACGCTGGACCTGCTGTCCCAGCTGCCGAACGTCCGCATCGCGGGCACGACGACGGCCACCGACACCATCTTCATCGAGCCGACCACCCGTCGCCTGCCGTCGAACTATTCGGAGCTGAGCTACGGTCACAAGGCCTGGACCGCCCGTCCGCGCCCGAACAACCAGCCCTACACCCCGGCCGCCGGCCTGGTGTACTCGGGCGACCCGGCCGATCAGGCCGCCGTGCAGGCCTGGGTGAACACCCTGTTCGGCGGCTAAGCCCCGTCGGATTGCGGATTGAAGGGGCCGGACGGGAAACCGTCCGGCCCTTTTGCTTTGCGGTCCGCCACTGGAACCGGAACCGTCCGCTTCCTATTTCCTCGCCATGACCGACACCCACCGTTCCCCCTCCGGATATGACCTGACGCCGCCGACCGAGGCCGAGCGCGAGCGGCTGGAGGCGGACCTGACGGCCGAGGAGGCGCGGGTCCTTCTGTCGCACGGCACAGAGGCGCCGTTCTGCGGCGTCCTGCTGGGCGAGAAGCGTGCGGGGGTGTTCTGCTGCCGGGAATGCGGCCTGCCGCTGTTCCGGGCCGGAACCAAGTTCGAGAGCGGCACGGGCTGGCCCAGCTTCACCGAGCCGGTGGACGAGGCCCATGTCACCGCCATCACCGACACCAGCTACGGCATGGTGCGGACCGAGACGGTCTGCGCGCGCTGTGGCGGGCACCAGGGCCACGTCTTCCCCGACGGGCCGCCGCCGACCGGGCTGCGCTACTGCATCAACTCGGTGGCGCTGGAGTTCGTGCCGGAGGGCCAGCCTCTGCGCGACCCATTGCATCGCGGAGACGGAAACGCCTGACCTTGGCCGCAATCAGGGTTAGGGTAGGTTCGGTACAGGAGTAGGCGCATGGTTCTTTCCGCACTGATGATGGCCGCGGCCCTGATGGGGTCGGACCCGGACGGCATCGTGGCCACCGCGCCGGCCACCGCCGTCGACCTGACCGCCGCCAACCGTCCGGTCGCGCCGACCGCCGAGGGCGCCGCCCGGCAGGCCGCCGAGCCGCACAACCTGACCACGGACCAGCAGATCGACCGCTGGATCGCCTCGCGCGATCCCGAGGCCCGGCCTTACGCCCACGACACCGCCGACCGCGACCCGCAGGGCGAGCGCAAGATGCACGGCGAGTTCACTGCCGGGATCGGCACCGGCGGCTATCGTGACTACGGCATGGCGGTAACCCTGCCGATCGGCGAGAACGGCACGCTGGGCCTGAGCTATCGCCAGACCCGCAACGGCTATGGATACGGCTATGGTCCGGGCCAGTACGGGTACGGCGGCTATGGCCGATCGCCCTATTTCAACGACAGCGGCTATGCCTTCCCGGGTCGCTACGACCCCGAGAACGCGCTGGAACACGAGCGGCGCATCGCCCGCCCGGGCGGACTGCCGCAGGGATCGCTGGATCCCTTCCCGGCGACAACGCCGCGGTACTGAGATCAGGGCCCGCTCCGATGGAGCGGGCCTTTTCTGTTCGGGGCTGTGGAACTTGTCATCCCGGACGCTGCGCCAGCAGCGATCCGGGACGGCGCTTTCGCAGTGGATGTCCTCCCGGAAATCGCAGCGCGATTATCCGGGAGCAAGGCGGCCTCAGGCTGTCTCCCGGCTCGCTGCTGGCGCAGCGTCCGGGAGGGGCAGGGAGTATGACCCACCGTCCCGGATCGCCGCGTTCGCGGCGTCCGGGATGACAAGGGACCGAGCCGGAGTCAGCTCGCTCTGCGCCGTCCCAGCGACGCCAGCACCGGCAGGACGAGCATGGTCAGCACCGTCGCGGTGGTCAGGCCGCCGATGACGACGGTGGCCAGCGGCTTCTGGACCTCGGCGCCCGGACCCCACGCAAAGGCCATGGGGATGAAGCCCAGCACCGCCACCAGCGCGGTGGTCAGGACGGCGCGGAGGCGGCTGACGGCGCCGGTGACGGCGGCCTGAAGCGGAGGATCGCCGTCGGCCAGCCGCTGCTGGATGGCCTGCATCAGCACCAGACCGTTCAGGGTCGCCACGCCGGAGACGGCGATGAAGCCGACCGCCGCCGAGATCGACAGGGGCATCCCTCTGGCCGCCAAGGCCAGGGCGCCGCCGACGAGGGCCAGAGGCACGCCCGCGAAGACCAGAGCCGCATCCCGGATCGAGCGCAGGGCCAGGAACAGCAGGCCGCCGATGGTCAGGAAGACCAGCGGCACGATCAGGGCCAGCCGGGCCGAGGCCCGTTCCAGGTTCTCGAACTGGCCGCCCCAGTCCAGCCAGCCGCCGACCGGAGGCTGGACCGAGGCCATCTCGCGCCGGGCCTCGGCGACGAAGCCGCCCAGATCGCGGCCGCGCACATTGGCCTGAACCACGATACGGCGCTTGCCGTTCTCGCGGCTGATCTGGTTGGGGCCTTCCCCGGCCTCGAAGCGGGCGACCGAGGACAGGGGGACGGTGGCTGCGCCGGGCTCGGACTCCTCGGGCATGACGGGCAACTGGCCCATGATGCCGGGGTCGTTGCGCAGTTCGTCGTCGAGACGGACCACCACGTCGAAGCGGCGGTCGCCTTCCAGCACATGCCCCGCCTCCCGACCCGCCAGGGCGATGGCGAGGGCGTCGGCGGCGTCGGAGGCGTGAATCCCTTGCGCCGCCGCGATGGTGCGGTCGACGCGGGCGGTCAGGGTGGGCTGGCCCGAGACCTGTTCCACCCGGACGTCGGCGGCCCCGTCGATTCGGCGCAGGACGGCCGCGACCTGTTCGGCCGAGCGGGTCATGGCCTCGAAGTCGTCGCCATAGACCTTGACCGCCACGTCCGAGCGGACCCCGGCGATCAGCTCGTTGAAGCGCATCTGGATGGGCTGGGTGAACTCGTAGCTGTTGCCGGGCAGCCGGCTGAGGGCCTCTTCCATACGCTCGACCAGTTCGGCCTTGGGCAGGGACGGGTCGGGCCAGTCCTTGCGGTCCTTGAGCATGACGAAGGTGTCCGAGATGGACGGCGGCATGGGGTCGGACGCCACCTCGGCGGTGCCGGTTCGTGTGAAGACGCGCTCGACCTCGGGCATGGCCCTCAGCGTGGTCTCGACGCGGAACTGCATGGCCTGGCTCTGTTCGAGCGAGGTGGAGGGGACGCGCAGGGCCTGAACGAGGATGTCGCCCTCATCCAGCGTCGGCACGAACTCCGAGCCGAGGGTGGCGAAGGCGATGACGCCCGCCACGAGCATGGCCCCGGCCCCGGCGAGCACCGCCCGGGGGCGGGCCACGGCGGCCTTGAGCAGGGGTTCGTAGCGGTCGCGGACGGCGCGGCTGATCGTGGTCTCGCCGTCCTCATGCCCGACCTTGGGCTCTCGCACCCACAGGGCGGTCAGGGCCGGGACGAAGGTGAAGCTGAGGATGAAGGCGCCCGCAAGCGCCAGCATGACGGTGGCGGCCATAGGGCCGAACATCTTGCCCTCGACCCCCTCGAACATCAGCAGGGGGGCGTAGACCAGCAGGATGATGGCCTGACCGAAGGCGGCGGGGCGGGCCATCTCGCGGGCGGCCGAGGCGGCGATCGACAGGCGTTCGGCGACGGTCAGGGGCTGGCCGGTCTCCTGACGCTTGAGGGAGAGGCGGCGCAGGGTGTTCTCGACCACCACCACGGCTCCGTCGACGATCAGGCCGAAGTCGAGCGCGCCGAGACTGAGCAGATTGGCGCTGATGCCGAACCGGTTCATCGCCGTCGCCGCGAACAGGAAGGCGAGCGGAATCACCAGAGCGGTGATGATCGCCGCCCGGACGTTGCCGAGGGCGAAGAAGAGCACGGCGATGACCAGAGCCGCGCCGAGGGCCAGGTTGTGCTCGACCGTGCTGATCGTGGCTTCCACCAGCGCCGTGCGGTCCAGAACGGGGCGGACCATGACGCCGGGGGGCAGGCTGGCCTGGATGGTCTCGAGCCTGGCGCCGACCCGCTGGGCCACGTTGCGGGAGTTCTCGCCCTGAAGCATCAGGGCGGTGCCGACCACGGTCTCGTGGCCGTCGCTGCTGGCGGAGCCGAGGCGGGGGGCGCGGCCGGTCTCGACCACGGCCACGTCGGAGACGCGGATGACCTGACCGTTGCGGTTCAGGATCGGCGTCGCGGCCAGTTCCTGAAGCGTGCGGACACGGGCGTCGGCGCGGACGATCCACGCCTCGCCCGCGCGGTTGACGTAGCCCGCGCCGGCGATGCGGTTGGCGTGCTCCAGCGCCTCGACCAGCTGGACCATGCCGACGCCCCAGGCGGCCAGTTTGGCCGGGTCGGGATGGACGGCGTATTCCTTCACATAGCCGCCCAGCACATCGATGCCCGCGACTCCGTCCACGCCGCGCAGCTGCGGCGCGATGATCCAGTCCTGAACGGTGCGCAGGTAGGTGGCCTTTTCGGCGTCGGTGGTCAGGCGTTCGCCTTCGGGTGTGAGGTAGGGGACGCCCTCGCGGGCGGCGGCCCCCTTCATCTCGACGGTCCAGATGTAGACCTCGCCCAGACCGGTCACGACCGGCCCCATGGAGGGCGTCAGGCCGTCGGGCAGGTCGGCGCGGGCGTCCTGCATCCGCTCGTTGACCAGATTGCGGGCGAACCAGATGCTGGTGTCGTCGGTGAAGACGGCGGTGATCTGGGAGAAGCCGTGGCGGGACAGGGAGCGGGTCTCGACCAGTCCGGGCAGGCCGCTGAGGGCGGTCTCCAGCGGGAAGGTGACCTGACGCTCGACCTCCTCCGGCCCCAGGGCGGGGGC
>Ga0247806_10001705_pt1 | contig 10489 bp, 9 predicted proteins | sample UWRJL059202B1_FD_179935 | JGI IMG/M metagenome (GOLD analysis project Ga0247806, IMG submission 179935) | Plant litter microbial communities from Arlington Agricultural Research Station in Wisconsin, United States - UWRJ-L059-202B-1 | ecosystem: Environmental > Terrestrial > Plant litter >... | reverse complement strand
ATCGGATGGAGCACTTCGTGCCCGCGCATCCGCTTGTAGCGCGCGAGCACGTCGCCCATCGTGTAATTGCGCACGTGGCCGATATGGATGCGCCCGCTGGGATAGGGGAACATCTCGAGCACGTAGCTCTTGGGCTTGGTGCTGGCGCTATCGGCCTCGAAGCAGCGGGCCTCGGTCCAGGCGCGTTGCCAGCGCCCGTCGGCCTGGGACGGATCGAATCGAATATCGTTCATGCGGCTGCCCCTAGGGCAGATCAGCCGATTGCGGAACGCCTGAGGTCGCGCGCCTTGGTGAGGATGATATCCTCGAGCCGCTGGACGGTGGCCGCCTGCACCGGCGCTTCGATCCAGTTGCCGTCCTGCAGCGTCTGCCGGCTGGCGGCGACGCGCAACGCGTCGGCGCGCAGATCCTGGTCGAGGATCGAGATCGAGATCTTGACGCGTTCCTGCGGGCTTTCGGGATTGGCGTACCAGTCGGTGACGATGACCCCGCCGGCGCTGTCGGCCTGCGTCAGCGGCATGAACGACAGCGTTTCAAGGCTGGCGCGCCACAGATAGGAATTGACCCCGATCGCGGTGACCTGCGAGGCGGCCATGTCGGCGCGGATCCGCGCGTCGTCGCCGCGCCCGCATGCGGCGAGGCTCAGCGCCGCCCCGGCGAGGAGCACGCCGGCCAATGCTCGCTTGGCGGGTTGAAATGCGCGATTACGGTCGGTGAAAAAGGCCATTACCAATCCTGTATACTCGAAAAACGCGGATGGGCCTTTATAGCCCCCGCGCCCGGCGCGGCAAGCCGCCACGCCGGGTCAAGCGCAGATGCACGCCAAAGCCGTGAACGCGCGCTTAATCGGTGATTGCGGCTCCATGGCAACACTCTGCAAAAAGAGCGAATTAATCTTCATCGGATCGGTGGCCATATTACCGTCACATGCGTAACACAGTGGACGTCGAGGCAAACGCGGCATGAGTCGCCGCTAATCGACATTAATGCCGCGTCAATGCGGTGGGGGGCACAAGGTTATTATGACCAGGGCGAAAACCGGAATTGCAGGCAGGCTGGCGCTCGGCGCCGGGGCCTTCCTGCTCGCCGCTGGCTTGCCCAGTGCAGTGGCCGCCGTCGGCCAGCTCTCCGATAGCGACAGCTTCACCCCGCAGGGCCGCCTGGCCTCGTTCACCCCGGCTTCGGTCGATCCCCGCCTCGCGGAAATTCTCGGCCAGAACGGCGGCAAGGCGCGGATGATGCGCTTTACCCCCGCCGGCGCTTCGGCCGATGGCGCGAGCCGTTCGATCACCGTGGCGGTGCGGATCGATTCGGAAGTGGTGCAGGCGATTTCGGGCCGCAACCAGGTGGCCGCAGCGCGCGACACCGCGCCGGGCGGCAGCAGCCTGCGCATCGCCTCTACCCGCTACAATCTCGGCCTCGCGCGCGGCTATAGCAGCTTCGTGCAGGCGCCGGCCCCGGCCTTGTCGGGCTCGCTTTCCGCCGCGCAGATTCCCGATCTGGCCACGTTCCGTCCGTCGCCGGGTGTGCGCGAAGAGCCGAGCCGTTTTGCTGCGCGGATCGAACTCGAACAGGGTCGCGAAGCCGCGCGCTCGACCGACGTCGACGGCCTCAACAGCCAGTTGCTCGACGTGGGCGGCAGCTATCGCCTGACGCGCAACCTCGATGTCACCGCCGGCGTTCGCTACGAACAGGATCGCGACCTGCGTCCGCTGCCCGATATGGAAAAGCAGGACAGCCAGGCGGTTTACGTCGGAACCCAGTTCCGCTTCTAAGCCGCCTCGCAGCACCGGACTTCACAAACCCCGCTCCGGCGGGGTTTGTTATGCCCGATCACTGGTGGAGATAGACGGCGCGCTCGTGCGAGAACGCCTTGAACCCGAAATAGCCGTGGTAGCTGCCCGTGCCGCTCTGGTTGACCCCGCCGAACGGCAGCTGGTTTTCGAGATAGTGCGAGAACACGCCGTTGATGGTCGCCCCGCCCGATGAGGTGCGGCTGAGCACCCGGTCCACATGCGCCTGGTCGTCGCTGAACATGTACAGCGCCAGCGGCTTGTCGCGCGCGGCGATGTAGCCGATCGCCTCGTCCAGATCGTCATAGGTCATCACCGGCAGCACCGGGGCGAAGATTTCCTCGCGCAGAATCTCCATGTCGGGCGTCACATCGGTCAGCATCGTCGGGTGGACGGTCCGGTCGGCCTCGTCCATCGTTCCACCGACCGCGACCGTCGCACCCTTGGCCAGCGCATCGTCGACCAGCCCCTTCACCCGCGCGAAATTGCGGGCGTCGACGATCTGGGCGATGCCAGCCTTGTTCAATTCGCCGTCGGGATAGAGGTTCTGCTGGGTGCTGGCGCGGAACGCCGCGACCAGCCGATCCTTGTCGTCGGCTTTCACGAACACGTAATCGGGGCAGATGCACGCCTGCCCGCCGTTGAACTGCTTGGCCGCGGCCAGCGCGGCGCCGATCTTTTCGATATCGGCGCCCGCGTCGATGATCACCGGCGATTTCCCGCCCAGTTCCAGCGTGACGCTGGCCAAGTGCTTGGCGGCGGCGGCCATCACCAGCTTGCCGACGCGCGTGCTGCCGGTGAAGAAGATGTGGCTGAACGGCAGTTCGAGCAGCGCCTGCGCCACGTCGACCTCGCCCTCGAACAGCGCGACCTCCTGCTCGTCGAAGCACTCGCGCACGATCTTGCCGGCAATCGCTGCTGTCGCCGGGCACAGGTCGGTCAGCTTGACCATGCAGCAATTGCCCGCCGCGATCGCCGCCGCGAGCGGGCCGAAGGTCAGGCCGAGCGGGAAGTTCCACGGCCCGAGGATCAGGCACACCCCGCGCGCCTCGTGCACGATCATCGCCTTGTCGTCAGGGTTGAGCGAGGGCGTGACCGGGGTCGGCGCCATCCACGCATCGAGATTGTCGATATTGCGCTGGATATTGGCGGTGACGTTGAGAATCTCGGTTACGCGGATTTCGCCCACGGGCTTGCGCGTGTCCTGCTGCACGGCGGCGATGATATCCTCGGCATGCGCCTCGACCGCGGCCTTCAGCTTCGCCAGCTTGGCCTTGCGCTCCTCCGCGCCGGTCGCCTTGACGTCCCATTGATGCGCCTGTTGCAGGGCGAACACGCGGGCGATCTCGCTGGTGGTGGCAGTGGTCATTGGTTGTCCTGTCTCGTGTCGATCGGGTTTGGGATGCGGGGCTTGGCGGCAAGTGCGCCTAGACCGGCAGGCCCACGTAATTTTCGGCAATGCTCATCTGCGCGGCGCGGCTGGTGGCGATGTAATCGAGTTCAGCCACCTGCATCGCGCGCTCGAACGGGCCGTCTTCGGGGAAGCGGTGCATCAACCGGGTGAGGCTCCAGCTGAACCGCTCCGATTTCCACACCCGTGCGAGCGCGCGCGTCGAATAGGCGCCGATCGCCTCGGGCTCACCCGCGCGGAAGAATCCCACCAAGGCCTCGGCCGCATAATGCACATCGCTCGCCGCGAGGTTGAGCCCCTTGGCTCCGGTCGGCGGGACGATATGCGCCGAATCGCCGCACAGCAGCAGCGAGCCGTGGCGCATCGGCGCGAAGACATAGCTGCGCAGCGGGGCGATGCTCTTCTCGATCGCGGGCCCGCGCGTCATGTGCGCCGCCGCGTCGGGGCCGAGCCGGATCGCCAGTTCGTCCCACACCCGCTCGTCGGGCCATTCCTCGAGCCTGTCGGTCAGCGGCACGTCGACATAATAACGGCTGCGCTTGGCCGAGCGCATGCTGGCGAGCGCGAAGCCGCGTTGGTGGTTGGCGTAGATCAGCTCGTGGTTGCACGGCGGCACATCGGCCAGAATGCCGAGCCAACCGAACGGATAGACCCGCTCGTATTCCTGGCCCGCGCCCGCCGGGATCGCCTTGCGGCTCGGCCCGTGGAACCCGTCGCACCCGGCGATGAAGCGCGCGTCGACGCGGTGTTCGACACCGTCGCGCGTGTAAGTGGCAAAAGGCGCCTCGCTCTCGATGTCGTGCAGCGCCACGTCTTCGGCGCCGTAGATCACTTCCAGCCCGCGCGGTTCGGCGGCCTCCATCAGGTCGCGGGTGATCTCGGTCTGGCCATAGACCATCACCTGTTTCCCGGTGAGCTCCGCGATGTCGATGCGGATCAGCCGTTCGCCGTCGGCGAGGTTGAACCCGTCATGCGGCAGGCCCTCGGCCTTCATCCGCGCATCGAGCCCGAGCCGCTCCATCAGCGACACGGTAATCCGTTCGAGCACGCCGGCCCGAATCCGCCCGAGCACATAATCGGGCTGGCGCGCTTCGAGCACCACGCAGTCGACCCCCTCGGCGCGCAGCAGGTGGCCGAGCAGTAGCCCTGCGGGGCCTCCGCCGATGATGCAAACCTGTGTCTTCAAGCCAGTCGTCCTCTCGCCGCGTCCCCGGATGCCGGAGCACGAATGGAACGGGAAAGGCGATGACGCAACGCAAATTGCCCGATCAATGCGGCCCGCCGGTAGCGCACACCGATATTCTTCGCTGGACACAATTCGTTCGAACGAACTAAATGGCGCCCATGCGCGACGCTCTGCTCGATACCGCCGTCGATCACTTCGGCCGCTTCGGTTATGAGGGCGCGGCAACGCGCGCGATTGCGGCGGCCTGCGGCACAGCGATGTCGTCGATCACCTATCATTTCGGCGGCAAGGAAGGGCTCTACCTCGCCGCCGCCGAGCATATCGGCGAACAGATCCACGCGCTGCACGGCCCAGCGCTCGCCGCCGCTCAATCAGACATCAAAGCCAGCCCCGTTGGCGACCGCGAGGACGCGATCGAGCGGCTGGTGCAATTGCTCGACCGGCTGGCGGCGATGATGCTCGCCGATCGCGCGGCCAAATGGGCGCGGTTCATCATCCGCGAGCAGCAGGAGCCGACCGAGGCGTTCGACCGCATCTATTCGATCGCCATGCGCCCGATCGTCGACTGCTTCATCGATCTCATCACCGTCGCGCGCCCCGATCTCGACGAGCGCGCGCGCCGCGCCAGCGGGTTCCTGCTGTTCGGGCAGGCGCTCGCGCTGCGCGCCGGGCGCGCCTCGCTGTGCCGCGTGCTCGGGATCGAGCGCATGGATGCCGAGGCCGAAGCGCTGATGCGCGCCCGCCTGACCGCTCACACTCGCTGCATCCTGTCCGCCGCCCCGGAGACCGCATGATGACCCGACGCCGCCTGATCCTGCTCGTGGCGCTCGTGGCGCTGGCGATCGCCGCCTGGGCAACCGAAGGCTTCGGCCTGTGGCGTGAGGGCGGCGACGGCGACACGCTGGTGCTGCACGGCAATATCGAGGTGCGTGAGGTCGAGATGGCGTTCCGCGTACCCGGCCGGATCGCGACGCTGGCGGTCGAAGAGGGTGAGCGGGTCGCCGACGGCGATCTGCTCGCGGTGCTCGACGCCGCCCCGGTCGAGGATCGCGTGGCGCAGGCCGAGGCCGATATCGCGCAGGCGCAGGCCAATCTCGCGCGGCTCGAAAACGGCAACCGCGTGCAGGACATCACTGCCGCGCGCGCTCGCGTCGACGCCGCCGCCGCGCGGCTGGCGCAGGCGCAGGACAATCTGACGCGGCGCGAGCCGCTCGTCGCGGCGGGGGCGATCAGCGACAATGTCTGGTCGGAGACGCAGGCGGCGCATCGCACCGCCGAGGCCGCGCTGCGTGAAGCGCAGGCCGCGCTGTCGCTGCAACAGGCCGGCGCGCGCGGCGAGGATGTCGCCGCCGCCCGCGCCGCGCTCGCCCGCGCGCAGGCGGCGCGCGCCGCGACCGGGACAGATCTGGGCGATACGCGGCTGGTCGCCGCAGGGCCGGGCATCGTCGCCACCCGCGCGGCCGAGCCGGGCAGCCTGGTCCAGCCGGGCGAGACCGTGCTGACCATCGCCATCGACCGCCCCTTGCGCATCCGCGCCTATGTCGGCGAGCCCGACCTGTCGCGCGTGCGCCCCGGCATGGCGGCAAATGTTACCGTCGACGGCAACCCGCGCGTCTATCGCGCTCGCGTGGGGTATATCTCGCCGCGTGCCGAATTCACCCCGCGCACGGTCGAGACCGAGGATCTGCGCGCCGACCTGGTCTATCAGGTGCGGCTAATCGTCGACGATCCCGACGAGGGCCTGCGCCAGGGCCAGCCGGTCACGGTGACGCTCGCGACCCCCACGCCTGCACCCAAGCCTGCATCCACGCCTGCATCGGGCGAGTGAGCGGAGCCCGCGCGATGGGCGAGCCGGTCGCTTCGGTCACGGGGCTGGTCAAGCGCTTCAAGGGGCTGGAGCACCCGGCGCTCGACGGCGTGTCGCTCGACATCCTGCCGGGGCGGATCACCGGCCTGGTCGGCCCCGACGGCGCGGGCAAGACCACCTGCATCCGCATCATGGCCGGGCTGATGGCCCCCGATGCGGGCGAATTGCGCGTGCTCGGCGGGGCGCCGGGGTCGAATCTCGACCAGCTCGGCTACATGCCGCAGCGCTTCGGGTTGTACGAGGACCTGAGCGTGATCCAGAACCTCGAGCTCTATGCCGAGATGCGCGCGCTGCCGCGCGTGGAACGCGCCGATACTTTCGCGCGGCTGCTCGCCTTCACCGATCTCGACCGTTTTCGCGACCGGCTGGCGGGGAAGCTGTCGGGGGGCATGAAGCAGAAGCTCGGGCTCGCCTGCGCGCTGGTCAAGACCCCGCGCTTGCTGTTGCTCGACGAACCGGGGGTCGGGGTTGACCCGGTCTCGCGGCGCGAATTGTGGCACATGGTCACCCAGCTGACCGGGCAGGCTGCCGGGCAGGGCGACAGCCCGGTAGAAGGCGAGGGCATCGGCGTGCTGTGGGCGACGGCCTATCTCGACGAGGCCGAGAAGTGCGACCAGGTCTATCTGATGAGCGAGGGGCGGCTGGTGTTCAGCGGGCCGCCGCGCGAGCTGACCGACAGCGTCGAAGGGCGGGTGGTCCGGCTGACCGGCTTTGCCGCGCGGCGGCGCAAGCTGCTGACCACGATGCTCGACCACCCCGACGTGCTCGACGGCACGCTCGAGGGCCGGTCGGTGCGGCTGCTGCTGCGCGAAGGGGCGAGCATTCCGGCCGAGGGGATTGCGGTGGCCAAGGTGCCCGCGCGGTTCGAGGACGGGTTTCTCGAACGGCTCGGCGGCGGCCCCGGCGGCACCAGCGCGCTGGCGCAATCCTACCGCGTCGTCGAGCGGCCGAGCGAATTCGCGATCGAGGCGCGCGGGCTGACCAAGAGTTTCGGCAGCTTCACCGCCGCGAGCAATGTCAGCTTCACCGTCCCCTATGGCACGATCTACGGACTGCTCGGCCCCAATGGCGCGGGCAAATCGACCACCTTCAAGATGCTGTGCGGCCTGCTCACGCCGAGCGCGGGGACGGGGCTGGTGGCTGGGCGCGATCTGGCGCGCAGCGGCGCGGCGGCGCGCGAGCAGCTCGGTTACATGGCGCAGAAATTCTCGCTCTACGGCGCGCTGACCGTGGCGCAGAACCTGGCCTTCTTCGCCGGCGCCTATGGCCTGTCGGGCGGCGCGGCGCGGGCGGCGGTCGAGCGGGTGGTCGAGGTGTTCGAGCTGGGCGACTTGCTTGGGCGCAACGCCGGCGATCTCCCGCTCGGCTACAAGCAGCGCATGGCGCTGGCCGCAGCGGTGCTGCACGAGCCGCCGGTGCTGTTCCTCGACGAGCCGACCTCGGGCGTCGATCCGGTGACGCGGCGCGAATTCTGGTCGCATATCAACGGGCTGGTCGAGAAGGGCGTGGCGGTGCTGGTCACCACGCATTTCATGGAAGAAGCCGAATATTGCGACAACACCACGCTGATCTACCGCTCGGAACAGATCGCCAGCGGCACGCCTGACGAGCTGAAGCGGCTGGCGAGCGAACTCTCGCGACGCGAGGACCTGACGATGGAAGACGCTTTCATCGCGCATATCGAAGCCTCCGACGCGGCGCGCGAGGCGGCATGAGCGCGGTGAGCGACCTTGGCGGCGGGTTCTCGTGGCGGCGGTGCATCGCGCTGTCGGGCAAGGAAATTCGCCAGATCGCGCGCGATCCGTCGACCTTTTTGATCGCCTTCGTGCTGCCGCTGCTGCTGCTGTTCCTGTTTGGCTATGCGATCAATCTGGACAACGCCCGCACCAATATCGGCGTAGCGCTGCTCGACGACAGCCCGGCGGCGCAGAGCCTGGCCGATACCTACGCCAATTCGCATTATTTCGACGTTTTGCCCGCGCGCAATGTCGCCCCGCTCGAAGCGGCGATGGTCGCAGACCGGATCCGCGCGATCGTGGTGATCCCGCAGGATTTCAGCGCGGGCGTGGCGCGGGGCACGCCCCCGCCGGTGCAGATCATCACCGACGGATCGCAGCCCAACCAAGCGAGCCTGACCGCCGCTTATGCCGAGGGCGTGCGCCGCAGCTGGATGGCAGGCCGCGCCGCCGATGTCGGACTGAATGCCGCGCCACCGGTCAGCGTCAACACCCGCACCTGGTTCAACCCGGGGCTGACCAGCCGCTGGTTCCTGATCCCCGGCGCGATCGCGATCGTGATGACACTGATCGGCACGCTGCTCACCAGCCTGGTGATCGCGCGCGAATGGGAGCGCGGCACGATGGAGGCGATGATGGCCACGCCGATGCGGATGAGCGAATTCCTCGCCAGCAAGATCCTGCCCTATTTCGTGCTCGCGCTCGCCTCGATGGGGCTGTGCACCGTGCTTGCGGTGACGGAGTTCGGGCTGCCGATGCACGGGTCGATCGGGGCGCTGCTGCTGATTTCGGCCGCCTATCTGCTGCCGGCCCTGGGCCAGGGGCTGCTGATCTCGGCCGCGACCAAGAACCAGTTCCTCGCCAGCCAGCTGGCGCTGATCACCGGGTTCCTGCCGACCTTCCTGCTGTCGGGCTTTCTGTACGAGATTTCCTCGATGCCGCTGCCGATCCAGCTGCTGACCTATATCATTCCCGCGCGCTACCTGATCCCGTCGCTGCAGACGGTGTTCCTGGCGGGCGACGTCTGGCCGCTGATCCTGCCCAATGTCGGCATATTGGTGCTGTTCGGGGCGTTCTATTTTTACCGCTGCTTCCGCGTGACCCGGCGGAGTCTCGACTGATGGGCGGGAACTGGTCGTGGACCCGCCAGCGGGCGGTGATCGTCAAGGAGATCTGGGCGCTGGTCAACGACCCGCGCTCGCGCATCACGCTGTTCGTGCCGCCGCTGATCCAGTTGCTATTGTTCAGCTTCGCCGCCACGTTGGAAGTGCGCAATGTCGAGATCGGCCTGCTCGATCGCGCGGGCGGGCAGGCGAGCACCGAACTGGTCGAGCGGATCGCCGCCAGCCCCAATTTCTCCGAGATCCACTCGTACCGCTCGTCTGCGGAAATGCGCGCCGCGATCGACCGGCAGGACGTGCTCGCGGTGGTGGTGATCGAGGAGGATTTCGACCGGCTGGTGGCGCGCGGCGAACCCGCCAGCGTCGGGCTGGTGCTCGACGGGCGGCGCAGCAACGCGGCGCAGATCGTTGGCGGCTATATCGGCGCGATCGCGGGCGGGATGGGCGCCGATTTGGAGCCGCAACGGGCACGCGCGGGCGGATCGTCGCAGGTGATCAACTGGTTCAACCCAAATCTGTCGTTCATCTGGTTCAACCTGCCCGCGCTGATCGTGGTGATCGTCGCGGTCAGCGCGCTGTCGATCACCGGACAGGTGGTGGCGCGCGAGCGCGAGATGGGCACGTTCGACCAGCTGATGGTCAGCCCCCTGCGCGTGACCGAGATCGTGATCGGCAAGATGGCGCCGACCTTCATCGTCGGGATGATCAACGGCGCGATCTATTTCGTGGCCGCGCAGCTGGTGTTCGGGGTGCCGTTCACCGGCTCGGTGCTGCCGTTCCTGCTCGCGCTGGTGGCCTACAACATCTCGCTGACCGGCGTCGGGCTGTTCATTTCCGCCGCCAGCAAGACGCAGCAGCAGGCGTTTCTCGGCGCCTTCCTGGTGACCACGCCGGTGATGCTGCTGTCGGGCTTTTCCAGCCCGATCGCCAATATGCCCGGCTGGCTGCAGACGATCACGCTCGCCAATCCGGCGCGGTGGTTTCTGGAGATTTCGCTCGGCTCTTTCCTCAAGGACATGCCCGCATCGGTGGTGTTCGGCCTGACCTGGCCGATGGTGCTGATCGCCGCCGTCACGCTGGGCGCGGCCTCGTGGCTGTTCCGGGCTCGCATGGAGTAAAAGATGAAACGCCTCCTCCCCTTGGCGCTGCTCACGGCGAGCGCCGCCTGCACCACCGTCGGCCCCGCCTATGTCGCGCCCACACCATTGGCGGGCGAGGGGGGCTGGGTTGAACCTGCACAAGCGGGCGCGGTCGATCCGGCATGGTGGAGCGCGTTCGGCGACCCGCTGCTGTCGCGGCTGGTCGAGCGCGCGCTGACCGAGGCGCCGAGCCTGGCCGAGGCCGAGGCGCGGCTCGCCGAAGCGCGCGCCAGCCG
>Ga0247806_10001703_pt1 | contig 10491 bp, 14 predicted proteins | sample UWRJL059202B1_FD_179935 | JGI IMG/M metagenome (GOLD analysis project Ga0247806, IMG submission 179935) | Plant litter microbial communities from Arlington Agricultural Research Station in Wisconsin, United States - UWRJ-L059-202B-1 | ecosystem: Environmental > Terrestrial > Plant litter >... | reverse complement strand
ATTGTGATTAATAGTTTGCCCATACCGGGTTGCGGGCCCGGGCGGCGTTGTTGTGTAAGCAGCGCTACTTACGTTGGGGAAGGAAGCACGTTGATCGCAGTATGGTTAGCAACTTCCCTTGCCGGCTAACCCGCCGCGATCTTCGCACCCGGCGAATCAATTGGTTTGTTGTACAGCTACCAACCGATCGCAATGCAAACATACATTCGGCTATAAGCCTTGTCCATAAACATTTCCGGACGTTCCGAAAGTGCCGGGAATTCCGGTTTCCCGTAACCGGAATCTCCGGATTTGCCCTACTTTTAGCTTGATATTCCGGCAATTCCGGGACTGAAAACCTTAACCCAAAACACATTTTATGCAGCTGGATCAATCAGGTTATAACAAACTCGTACTGGGAGTTTACAATAGAAAAAAAGTACGTCATGAGTTACCGTTGTCACTGGTTCAATCAACACCGGGCAATATCAGGCGGGAATGTTTCAATGTTTACAAAGAACGTTTTGAGCTACATGGTGCGGAGGGGTTCGGCAAGGATGAAAAGATCCTGCGGGATGTTTTTGGACCGGGGGAACAGGGAAGAAAATTCATGAAGACCATCGAGGATTTTGAAGTGGACCGGTTCAGGCCGCTCGATAAATTTTTAAAAGGTGAGCCAAAGAACCTAAGCAACCGCGACCTGGAACTGCTCGCCTGGCTGATCGATTTCCCGCACAGGCCGCATGCATTCGGACAAAATATTATGTTGAATGATGAAGAACGGGCAATTATAAATGGCGAAGAAGGAACGGTACTTCCGCCAAATAAAGAGATCCATGTTGCTGAAAAGAAAGAAGAGGTGCCTGGCACCACAGGAGAAAAGGAACCCTTACCACAGGAGGCAGGAACGGCGCCGGTAATTAACCAGGGTGTGCATGATAGTTATGGGGCGAATATTTCAATAGATAAAAAAACAGGGAACAAATGGAAACAACTTATTGCCTTTATTCTTATCCCGGCGGCGTTGATTGGAGGGGGCTATATCTGGCAACAAAACCAAGGGCTGTCGGCAAATGAAAATACAGAATGTATGTATTGGGCCGAAGATCATTTTGAACCGATAGCATGCAATGAAGAGCAAAAAGGCAGGCATTTTTTCCCAAGAAATGATAAAGTAATGAATGAGTTTAAAATGATCACCCGCAAAGACACCATTACGGAGTGGTCAATAGGGAAGATCGGTTACATAAAAGATAATAATATAATTAAATACTACACGACTGAAGGGCAATATCCTGAAGATAGAAACCGCAGTGTAAAAAAACTTACGCAACGAATATTTGACAACGACAGTGCAAACCGGAGGCTATCGGCGAAAGACTCCTTGGTAGCAAAAAAATAAATCCGTACAAGCCGCCCTAAAAACAACCCCCATGAAAACGATCTTCCACATCTGCCTGTGCATTGTATGCATCTCCTGCTTCAACAAGAGCAGGGAAAAAGACCAGTTGAACCAGGGAGTCGTGCTGGAACAAAAAATGGATTCTATGAACGGCGGTCGTAAGTTCAATGCGGCTGTACCCCGCAGCAACCGTTGCCAGGCCATCACCAAAAGAGGAAAGCAGTGCAAACGAAAAGCGCAACATAGCAGTTACTGCTGGCAGCATGTAAAATAAGGCCTGGTCACAATGATGATGATGAGTGCTGTTTTGTTCATCATGTTATCTTTGTAAACGGCATTACTTGGATATTTGCTGAACAATAAACAGCGGTAACATTATGAAAAACAACATCTGCATTTTGGAATTCCCTTCCAACCTGGGTTTGAAAGCGCTTACCGAAGGCCGCGAACCGGGTGTAAGAAAGCTGCCGGGTTTTTTAAAGGAACATGGCTTTCATGCCTTATTGAACCCCGACAGTACCACCACGCTGGAGCCACCGGCCTATAGTATGGAGCTCGACGAAATATCGGGCGTGCGGAATGCCGATAACATTGTGCAATACGCAAAACAGCAATCCGAACTGTTGGAGCACGTGCTGGCAGCAAATGAATTCCCCATCGTACTCGGTGGCGACTGCAGTATTTTAATAGGCAATGCATTGGCTTTAAAAAAGCGGGGGACTTTTGGATTGTTCTCCCTCGACGGGCATACCGATTTTGTTTTGCCGTCTTTATCCGAAACGGCCGGTGCCGCCGGTATGGACCTGGCCATTGTAACCGGTTACGGGCACCACAAGCTCACCGATATCGGGGGGCAAAAACCGTATGTTGAAGAAGCGCATACCTGGTGCGTGGGCAACCGCTATTTTAAAGAAGAAGAATATCTCCAGGCTATATTGGATTCTGGCATACAGTATACCGACCTTACCGCCCTTCGTAAGGAGGGCATTGAAAAATGCGTTGCCGGTTTTTTACACATGGTAAAGGCCAATAACCTGGATGGTTTTTGGATCCACATTGATGTGGATGTTTTGAACGATGATATCATGCCCGCTGTTGACAGTCGCCAGGCTGACGGACTCAGTTATGCAGAATTTAATAAACTGATCCGGTTGTTGCTAAGCGACCCGAAAGCAACAGGTTTGCAAATAACCATCCTCGACCCCGACCTTGATCCATCAGGTACCTATACAAAAGCATTCGTCGATAACTTTTGCAACACGGTAAATTCAACCAGGGAAAGCGACTATTAACAGGAAGACGCCCGGGTTATGTAAAAAAGCAACTTCTACCTGTCAGCCCGAAATGATCTTTTTCCGGTGCTGGAATCCCCATTTTTCCATGGCGGTCAGCACCTCGTTCAGCGTTTTACTGTAAGGCGTTAATTCGTATTGAACGGTGATGGGTTTGGTAGCACACACCTGGCGGCTTACGAGTTGATTCATTTCCATTTCCTGCAATTCTTTCGACAGGATGCGGGGAGAGATACCGGCTTCCCTCGACAGTTCATTAAACCCCTTTTTCCCGCTCCGCAACACCGAAAGTAACACCAGCTTCCATTTGCCGCCTACCACATCCAATGTATCCTGTATGGCCATTTTGGCTTTCGAGCAACTTTCAACGGTGTGCTTTTTCATCTTTTTATTTTTTTATTGATTTTAAAGGCGGGGTGCCATTTACCAAAATTGATCATTGCTGTTGAAATACAGGTCCCCGTTGCCCGTTTTAAGTACTATTCTTTTTGTAAGTACTATCCTTTTTGTAACAGGTAACAAATGTATATCAATAAGCCGGAAATTTGCAGTGTAACAAAAAATTAAAAAAATCTTATGTCACCAAAAGCAATAAAAATTACAGGCTGGGTACTGGCCATCCTTTTAGCAGCCCTCTTTACCATGAGCGCCTTCATGAAACTCACGCAAAATAAAACGGCCCTGGAACAGGCGGCGGCAGTGGGTATAGATGCCACCACTTACCTGTATATAGGAGTGATAGAGATTGTATCACTGGTACTTTTTCTCCTTCCACGCACCGGCGTTTTGGGCACCCTGTTATTGGCAGCTTACCTGGGCGGGGCCATTGCTACGCATGTGCAACACCAGCAACCGGTACTGATGCCGGTGATGATACAGGTGGTACTGTGGATTACGGCTATTACCCGTTTCCCGGAATTAAAACAAAGATTGATCAAATCAAAAAACAATTAAGATGATGTTACAGCGAACCATATCGGGTATTCGGGAACATCCCCTTCACCCCGGGTTTTTAGGAACAGGGCACAGCGCTGCTGCTGTTTTGGAAGGGATACCCTATGCCCAGTCAGACCCGTTCATCGTGTTCATGGACGATCAGCTGAACCTGCCCGGCGGCGAACCGGTTGGCGGGGCACATCCCCATGCAGGATTTGAAACCCTCACCCTGGTGCTGGAAGGGAATGAAGATTGGAAAACGGGAAGCTTTGAACTGATGACGGCGGGCAAAGGCATTGTACATACCGAAGAGATCAGATCGGCAACAAAACTCCGCATCCTGCAGGTATGGCTGGTGCTGCCACCGGCAAAAAGATGGGCAACTCCTTTTTGGCAAAAAATATTATTGGAAGATGTTCCAACCATAAAGAATGATCATTCCGAAATACGTGTGTACAGTGGAAGCAGCAATGGTGTAACGTCACCGCTGCAAAACGCTACCCCGCTTACCGTGGTGGATTTCAGGCTGAAGGCGGATCAAACCATCAAACAGCAATTGCCCGCCAGCTATACCGGGCTGATCTATGTATTGGAAGGCGCCGTAAAGGTGGGAGCGGAAACCATCGCAGCCGGGCAATCAGGCTGGCTGAACAAAACCACGGAACCGGGGGACAGCGAGCTATCTTTTTATGCGCTTGAAGCCGGTACCCGTTTTGTATTGTATGCTGCCCGGCCGCACGGGGTGCCGGTGGTGGCGCACGGTCCCTTTGTAGCAGATACGGTAGAAGACATTTCGAGGTTGTACAAAGAATACAGGCAGGGAGCCATGCCTCACCTGGATGATCTGCCTGAATATCAAAGAATAGAACCTGCCCGGTAATGCAGGAAGGGTGTACATAAACCATACAATAAAAGAGGCTACCCGTTGCCATACCGGGTAGCCTCTTTAAATAAAATTGAATACTAAAATCACATGCCTTCATCTTCTACCCACACCGCCACTATTTCAAACTCGCCGGTTTCTTCGTTGTAGATGCACCAGTACTCCCAATGCCCGCTGGTAACGGCTGTGGTGCTTTTAGCGGTTACCGCATTTTTAGCAGGTAATGAGTTTGCGTTTGCGCCCGGGATGGCAAACAGGCTGATGACAAGGAGCAACAGCGTAGGAATTAATTTTTTCATAAATGGTAAAGTTTAAAGGTGATGCCTGGCCAGTTGATTTAAGGCCGCTGTTCTGGCATGCCCGGCCCGCAGTAGAATACACAGGCCCGTTAGAAATTTTCAAAAAAGGGAACAGTATGGTACCCAATTACTACCAGGACGGATCAATGCATTTTTATGCTGTACCAAATATAATATTTCATTACCCGGGTTGCAAATAGAACCCCGCCATTTCTGCTCCCGCACATGTGTTCCGTTCCGAAATATTCCTCCAGCCCGAGCAAATGTTCCGCATCGTAATATTTCTCTATGTACGCATTAATCACCGGATCGCTTGTGTGTTGCAAGATGGCCAGCCTGTGACCGGCCGCTTTTTTACTTTATACTACTTGCCCCAAATCTCTCCACCCATACCCCCCGTTGAATTTGCCGTTGGCTGCAAACAGTTTTTCCCCGCCTGATCTTTCAAAAAAAGCCAGGCAGGGGTTTTGGGTATTACCAAATAAAACCATCGAATGGATGCCCATGCCGGTAAAATGTTTCATCACCCTTTCCAGTAAGCGGGTGCCTAAACCCTGCCGGTGGTATGCCTTTAAAATATACATTTTGTTCAGCTCTCCTTTAAATGCCGGCAGGTCGTTGTGTTGATAGGGCAACCCTTTGGCAAAACCAACCGGTTCGCCGTTGCCGTTTACGATCAGGTAGCAAAACCAGTTTTTATCTTCACTGCCGAACTGTGCTTTCCATTGCTGTGTTCTTGTTTCAACGGTTGGCGGCGACTGTATATGGGGATAGGTTTCTGCCCAGGCTATGGCATGTACAACTGCTAAAGCAGGAATGTCGGTAACAACCGCTTGCCGTATAACAAACTGACCGGTGGTATTCATAGGAGGAATTTTCATTGGATAAGAATCACAGCAGCGCATATACGCTACGATCCTTTTTCGAGGAAAGTACCAAATCTTTCAAAATGGCAGGTGTACCCGTTGGGATGTTTTACCAGGTAATCCTGGTGCTCTTCCTCTGCCGGCCAGAAAGTAGTGTACGGCTCCAGCGTGGTAACCACTTTACCCGGCCAGCGCCCGGCTTTGTTCACAAGTTCGATCATTGCTTCTGCGGTCTTTTTTTCTTCTTCATTTTGTATAAAAACAGCCGACCGGTAACTCGATCCCCTGTCGTTTCCCTGCCGGTCCACCGTTGTGGGGTCGTGTACCCTGAAAAAGAAATCCAGCAATGCTTCGAAAGTTATGGTGGCTGGATCATAGGTGATCTCCAGGCCTTCGGCATGCCCGGGATGCTGGCGATAAGTAGGGTGGTCATTTTGTCCGCCGATGTACCCTACTTCTGTATCGGTTACGCCCGGCAGTTGACGGAACAGATCTTCCATGCCCCAGAAACATCCCCCGGCGATATAGGCTTTTTTAGTATGGCTCATGCTATTGTGTTTTAGTTTAAATGTCCGTTATTTTCTTCATTTACAGGTTTACTGTTTAACCGTTTTTCCACGGGTAGTATAAACCCGTCCTTATATTTCATGCCCGCTGTATAATGGAATAGTTTTGCTGTCCTTGCTCCCGGCGTAAGGCTTCTTATCAATGGAAAAGCAGTCATGTTCTTTCTTTGCACCCGCGCCAATGGTGGTTCAGCATTCCAGGCTACTTATTGATGTACGAACAAGCCTGCGGCCAACATACCCCATCAGCTTTCCTCCCTGTAATAGATCTTATAAAACTTCCTTCCATCTTCATCAACGCCCCGTTCAATCAACTCATTCGGCCCGTGGATGTACACGTGAAAATTCTTATCGAGTTTTAAAACGCTTTTAAAATTGCGCGCCTGCCGCTTTACCGCTTTGTCGTCGATCATAAAAGCGCCGGGCGTTTCCAGGCTGTGTTGTAGCTGGTATTGCTGGCCATAATCCTTGTAAGCATTGATGATGTCTTCATTTACAAAAACCTGCTGCTCAAATTCGGTGGCATTGAAGTGTTCGTTCGCTTTAAAATAATCGATGGAGCGGTTGAGCAGTTCGGCCTGGTCGGTTTTGTTCACTTCGTAACCGGTGGGCAGGCGGTCGGTAATAAAATGGCGGGCAGCATTGAGGATGTGTTTCGTTTGGCTGAATTCATTGGACCGTTCTTTCAATTTTAAAAAATCGTTTACCCAGTATTTGGCTTCGCCGCCCTTGCCCGCGTGGTCGATCACGAAAACCTGGTAGCCCGATGCGGCCTGGTTGTTCAGCACAAGGCAGGCTTTGTCGGGCTTGCCCGGGTCCAGTCCCTGGTGGTGCTGCAGGTCGATATCCTGTTGTTGTTGCGCAACGGTTACGAAATCTTTTTTCTGTTCGGCTTTTAATATCAGCAGCGCATCAGTTTTACCGGCTGCGGTTTGCAGCCCGCTCAAATGGGCCACGAACACTTCGCCGGGTTTAATGCCCGGGTGACTGCTGCTGGCGCTCAGATGCTTTACGATGGCCACGGAATATTCATGCAGCCTTGCGGGGTTTTTAAACACTTCGTTGCAATAGCTGTACAGTTCGTTGAAGCGCAGGGCCGTTTCATGGGTAAATTCATATTCTTCCGTATCCTTAAAAGCGCCGAGGCTGTAATCGATGAGTAGCTTTTTTAGCGCTTCGTTGTTGAACAGCACCTCCGTGTTTGATAGCTGCAGTGCGCCACCTGCTTCCATGATGTGGACCGATAAAGCCGTTAGTACCGCGTTGGCATAAGTAAACATAGTAAGCTTTTAACGGTAAATATAAAAGCAAGGAATTGTTTTATGGCTTGTTCCGCATTTATTTATTTACCTGCACACCTGTTTTACAGGGATTTTTGACAGCTAACAGGCTGAACAGGAAGGTGCCTTTTTTATGCTTTTAAGGATGCCTGCCGGTTTTTGGCAAATCTTTTGTTCCGGTTCCTGCAAAAAACTTATGACAACCGCCACTTTCATACAAGAACTGGAGGCAGAAGCCTCCGCCACGCGCAAATGCCTGGCCAACATCCCGGAAGATAAATTCGAATTCAAGCCGCATCCCACTTCCATGGCGATGGGCTACCTCGCTTCCCTTGTGGCCGAAATTCCTCTTTGGATTACGTATATGTTGAAGGAAGGTGAAATAGAATTCAACACCTTTCAGCACCGGGAGATTAAAACAAATAAAGACCTCGTGGAAGCCTTCGACGAAAACATGTCCGGTGTATTGGCTGCATTAAAAGAAGCAACCACTGAGCAAATGGAGCGGACCTTTCATTTAAAGTCGGACGGAAAGATTTTGCTGGCAGAAAAAGTATCGGCCTATATCGGGCCAACCCTCAATCACTGGATACACCACCGCGGCCAGCTAACGGTGTACATGCGCATCTGCGAAATAAAAGTGCCTTCGATCTATGGGCCTTCGGGGGATGATAAACAGTATTAAAATTTTGCTTAGCGCGTTGCCGCTGCAATGCCTGCCGCGTATTTCAACAATTCATTGCCTTGCTGCAGGTAGGTACTGTTGAAAATATTTTGCGCATAGGCGGTAAGCAGGGGCGTACCCAACATCCTGTCGTTCTGTGCTTCAGTAATAAGTCTTTTTTCGCCCGACACCAGGTCGCGGGTAGATTGGTTGGCCGGGAAGAACTGTTTTTGCAAACGGCTGGCACCGGAGAAAGCAGGGTAATAATAGGAAGCAGGCCGGGCCTTTGCCGAAGCATCGCGGTTGAGCAACCAGAAATTATCCCTGGATTCTTTTACCTGCTGCACCAGGGCCGTTACCTGCGGCGAACCCGCGCCGATGCGTGCCGGGTTTACCACGATGATGTTGTTATTGAATGTGCAATTGAGGCTTTGGATATAAGGAAAATAAGTATCCTGCGGCTTCGGCAGCATCACGAATATGTTGGAGCTGATGTTGACGGGGCGGTTAAAGTCGGAACAAATGATGCCCCTGCCGCCGGAATAAATGATGTTGTTTTTAACCTGCTGCACTTTTTCGCCCTGGTATTGCTGGTCCGCCAGGTCTACCTGTATGGAACCGAAAATAATACAGTTGTTGATGGTAGAATTCAGGCTATACATGCCTACGCCGTTCTCGCCACCGCCATAGCCCTTGTCCTTGTCCATGATGAAGCAGGAATCAATCAGCACATTATGGCTTGGTAAAGTAGTTACTACCTGGAAACCATAGTTTGATCTCAACCGGCATTTGCGGATCACCACGCCATCCACGTCGCCCGGCTTGAATTCATTTTCGATATCGATGCCCGCCGCGGGCCAGTGCAGTCCATATTTCCCCGTAAAGCCCGTGGAATCGAAATCCGAACCATAGATCAAAATGTCTTTTCCTTTTGTAATGCTCAACCCCTGGCGTGCGTTGCTGTAAGAGCGGCAATTGAGGATCGATAATTTCCGGCCGTTGCTTCTGATCAAAAAACCATCAACGGCAAAATGATGAACGACGAGGTTTTGCAGGGTTATGTTGGAACTGCTTTCGTTGTCGTTGTCATATATGCTCACGCCATAGCTTTGCCCTTCTACCACGCTGCCTTCTTTTTTCATTTTATCCACTTCGCCGTACAGTGTTATGTTTTTCAAAACCGTATTCTTACAACCCGAAAAAACGAAAGGACAAACAGTACTATAATAGGAATATTGATAAGGTACGCCGGCTAACCTATAGTCGGGCTTGCGGGTGAATTTACCATTAACGCGCACGGTGCTGCCGTTGCCTTCGATGAGGAGGTTGTTGCAGTTTTTAAAAATGATATCGGTGATGTTGTTTTTATCATTGCCGCCATAAATTTTAAAGGCCGCTATATAATATTTTCCTTTTGGGATGATGAGCGTGCCGCCGCCTGCTTTCGACAGGGTGGCCGCTGCTTTGATAAAAGCGGCATAGTTGTCGGTCTTATCATCGCCCTTCGCGCCAAAGTCGGTAACAAGGTTGTAAGTCTTCAGGCTTTGGGAAAAGCCGTACTGGCTGCCGGCAGCAAGCAGCAGCATCAATACAATAAAAGAAAGGCCGTGTTTAGATCGCATCTGGTATAAAAATTTTGAACCCTGCTTCGATTACCATGCCGGAATAAGCAGGTAGGAACGCATTGGGTTTTTGACCCTGCAATCTTAACATAGTTTACTATAACCCTGGCCAACTTTAACAAACCGGCAAGCGCCGGGTTTCAGAACAGGTATTCAAACAAAAAATTATTCTTTCTCTAACCCGGTCTGCGAACAGGTCAGAATCCTGGATATTGTACAGGATTGATCCGGTGAGAATTGTAAAGCTGCGGTAAGATGTCTCCCTCCTGCCCGTGCGCAACAATGCTATGCTGAAAATCAGGCGGTTCAAAAAAAGATGCAGGTGTTTCGTTATCATCTTTACAACCTGTTAATGATATGATACCGGCCGTTACTAATAATGCAATATGCATTGCCAAGGTTTTAAAACCTGTTTTTTTCATACGATTTGTTTTTACTTTCAATGAATTGAAATTCACTTCAAAAGTAAAAGCAATGCTATCTTACAGAATTGTAACAAAACGACATGGCGCATCTTATTGCGCATAGATAAAAGACGCGTTTTCCGAACTTAATGGTTCGGTTTTAATAAACTGGTAAGGACTAAGCCCGGAAAACAATTTAAAGTCGTTGATAAAGTGAGCCTGGTCGGTATAGCCTAATTCATAAGCAAGGGCCGTCAACTCACCGTATGAAACAGCGGGGAGCATTTTAAGCGATTTT
>Ga0247806_10001701_pt1 | contig 10504 bp, 10 predicted proteins | sample UWRJL059202B1_FD_179935 | JGI IMG/M metagenome (GOLD analysis project Ga0247806, IMG submission 179935) | Plant litter microbial communities from Arlington Agricultural Research Station in Wisconsin, United States - UWRJ-L059-202B-1 | ecosystem: Environmental > Terrestrial > Plant litter >... | reverse complement strand
AAAGTATTCTGTTAAAACCAATAAAGCTGCTAAAGATAATAATGATGTGTTCGCAGCGCCCCAGGTAATGAATCCCACTATGTTGGAACAGCCCGCTAGTCATCAACCTATCATGGATAAAAGTGATGTGATTGACTCTGTAAGTGTGTTTGGTGGTACCAGTCAGAAGATCTTTTCTAAAGACCTGAAAGGTGGGGAGATCATCGCCGTGTTTGGTGGTTCTGAAATCAACCTCACACAGGCCGATTTTCAGGGGAATATCATCATCGAAGTGGTGGCAATTTTTGGAGGCATAAAAATCATTCTGCCACCCACATGGGAAATCAAATCTGAAGTTGTTGCCATATTTGGTGGCATGGACGATAAACGTGCAGTAATGCCCTTTGGCGATGGGTCAAGGAAAATAGTAATTATCAAGGGGGTGGCGTTGTTCGGTGGGGTAGATATTAGAAATTATTAATCTTAACGCTTGTGATTACGAGACCGCTGTCCGTTCCTAAAATACAAAAAATTGCTGCCAGCTCATTCCTGGCTTATACCGCTACTTTTGTATTGTTATTTTATTACATGCTGAATTTCAATTGGCTTATTTCTGCTGCGGATAGTGGAATTACCAATGGGATACTTGCCCTTTGCTGCATTGTTTTCAGTACTTTATTAGGGTATTACCAGCCAAAAAGTGAACCCGTTATCTATGTGCTGGTGGTGACCTTGATTTTAGCATCGTTTGTTACCTTCTCCAGTACGTTCATTCTTAATCAGGTTATTAAAGATGTTAAATACGACAGTTTTCTGCAGCTGACTATGCCTTTCAGGTTTATTATTGTTTTCATCTTTTTAGTCTGGTGGGCATTGGTTAACATGTTATGGTATCGTCTCGAAGAACAGTCGGAAATGAAGGAGCGTTTTTTTACCGCACAAAACCTGGCTAAAGAAGCCGAGCTCAATAAACTTCGTCACCAACTACAACCACACTTTTTATTTAATAGCCTCAATTCTGTGTATGCGCTAACGATAGTAAACCCGAAAGAAGCAGGGCCAATGATCATGAAGCTAGCTTCCTTTTTAAGGGGGACTTTGAAAAGAGATGATGAAATTTGGGTAAGCGTTGCGGAAGAAATGGAATATATACAGCTCTACCTGGATATTGAAAAAATAAGGTTTAGTCACCGGCTTCACCTGGACGTGCAAATTGACGAAGAAACGTTAGGAAAAAGTTTACCGGGAACATTTTTACAACCAATTGTGGAAAATGCTATTAAATTTGGGTTGTATAATACATCTGCTGCCATTACTATTGCGATTCGTGTAGGTATGGAACAGGATTTACTTAAAATTACGGTAAGTAATCCGTTCGATCCGGATATGAAAGCAACTGGCGGAACGGGTTTTGGCCTCACTGCGATCAAACGCAGGCTATATTTGTTATTTGCCGATCAAAACCTATTACAGACGTTTATACAGGAACCTAATTTATTTGTTACACAGCTTAAAATACCACAACATAATGATCAAAACCATACTCATTGATGATGAATCGCTGGCCAGGGACATCATCAAGTTTTATCTGCAGAGTTTTCCTGAAATCACGATAGTAGCTGAATGTGCAGATGGGTTTGAGGGGTTGAAAGCGATATCCCAGTTTAAGCCGGACTTTATCTTTTTAGACATACAAATGCCCAAGATTAGCGGCTTTGAGATGCTTGAACTGGTAGACGAAGCCCCTGGGGTAATCTTTACAACCGCCTTTGATGAGTATGCGATCAAAGCCTTCGAAGTCAATGCTGTAGACTACTTGTTGAAGCCTATTGAAAAGGAGCGTTTTGACCAGGCCATTAAACGTTTGCTGGCGAGACTCAATACCGAACTGGACCATACCAAAGAACTGCTGGATACGGCGGCTTTAAGCCCTGCGCAGAACAACCGGGTGGTGGTTAAAAAGGATGGAGCAATTAAAATATTAAATGTAGCTGATATTCATTATTTCGAAGCTGACGATGATCATGTGAAATTGAGCACTACAGAAGGTGTGTTTTATAAGAATAAAACCATGAGCTTTTTTGAGAAAACACTCGATTCTTCTCAATTTATTCGTATTCATCGCTCATATATTATAAATTTGTCGCAGGTGACCAAAATAGAGCTCAAAGAAAAAGAAAGTTACATCGTACTTTTAAAATCTGATATCTGGCTTCCAGTAAGTAAAACAGGCTATTTGAAGCTAAAAGCATTGTTAGGGATATAGATGCTTATTTAAAAATGCTGTACATCAAAAATGTATTTGCAATTGAGAAAAAATCACGCTATATTTGCACCTCTTATTTAAAAAATATATAGTTAAGATATAATACAGTTATGAAAAGAACATTCCAACCTTCGCAAAGAAAGAGAAGAAACAAACACGGCTTCCGCGAAAGAATGGCTACAGCAAACGGTAGAAGAGTATTAGCTTCCCGTCGCGCAAAAGGAAGAAGAAAATTATCAGTTTCTGACGAACGTCGTCACAAAGCATAATTTTGATTGCAACACCATAAGTGTTAGCAGATCAACATGTCTGCAAAATTGCAATCAAAACATGAAAACATTCTCTAAAGAAGAACGGTTATGTAGCAGAAGGTCATTAGACCTCTTGTTCAAAAACGGTTCTTCTTTTTTATTGTATCCTTTCCGCGTTTCCTATCTTTATGTACCTGAACCTGTGGCAGCTCCTGTGCAGGTGGTCATTAATGTTTCTAAGAAACGTTTTAAACGGGCCGTAGACCGCAATGTGCTTAAACGGCGTACCCGTGAAGCCTACCGCTTACATAAACAGGATCATTTATACAGTAGCTTAAAACCATCGTCGCAGCTTTTATTACTCTCCATTCAATTTATTGGGAAACAAAAGTATGAATATGATTTTATGGAAAAAAAGATGATCAACGTTTTCAAAAAACTCCATACCCAGCTTAAAGGTCATGAAACTGATTAAATTAATATTTAGCTGGATATTTCTGACCATCATTAAGCTTTATCAATTGCTTTTGTCGCCTTTGCTTGGTTCAAATTGCAGGTATACACCTACTTGTTCACAATACGGGGTGGAAGCGATTAAAAAACACGGTCCTTTTAAAGGGGGCTGGCTTACACTAAAGCGCATTGGGCGTTGCCACCCATGGGGTAAACACGGTCACGACCCCGTTCCATAAGCGAAAATCCCTTATATTTGCAGCAATGGCAAAAATACTTCAAATTGAAACCGCTACCCAAACCTGCTCTGTGGCATTGGCCATAGGTGGCGAAACGATCGCCCTAAAAGAGGAAACATCAAGAAATATTCATGCTGGAAGTTTAACGCTATTTATTGCCGACGTGATGAAGCAGGCTTCTTTGCGTTATCAGGATTTAGATGCGGTGGCGGTAAGTAAAGGTCCCGGTTCTTATACTGGCTTAAGAATAGGCGTATCAACCGTTAAAGGCCTTTGTTTTGCCCTTGATAAACCATTGATTGCAATTGATACTTTAAAAATGATGGCCAATGGTTTTCTCCTGGAAAACCCGGATGAAACAGGTTTGATCTGCCCGATGATTGACGCTCGGAGAATGGAAGTGTTTACCGCCTTATACAATAGGAAGCTGGAAGCTGTTGAGCCTGTAACTGCAAAAATTATCGATGCTGATTCCTTTGCCGAAGAACTTGCTGCACATCACATCACTTTTATAGGTGATGGTGCTTTAAAATGTGCTGAAGTGTTAGAACACCCTCATGCTGTGTTTTTAGAAAGCAATTATAATTCTGCTGCCCACTTATCGAAGCTTGCGTTAGCGGCTTATCAGCAGCAGGACTTTGAAGACGTTGCTTACTTTGAACCTTATTATTTAAAAGACTTCGTATTTACCGCTCCTAAAAAGAAGGTATAGAATCTGCTTCTGCCTCGATTTCCGGAATTTTACTCAATAACAGGTTAGTCTGGAAGTTTTTCTGATCACCAGTAAGCTGCAAAATCGACGCATCAAAATCTCCCAGGTTCTCCGCTGATGTATACATGCGATAATAGGGCAGGTAGAGGTTGTGTAAAGCAATGCGATCCGAATTCAGGTGGTCGACATAGAAAATAACATTAGACTGTGTAGACAGCTGGTCAAAAGCCTCGCGATATGCCTTTTTATTAATCAACAATTTGTTATTTCTGTAACTGTTTAAAAAAGTCTGTAAGGTGCTGGCACGGTTCGAGAAAACCAGGTAGTTATCAATGATTGTATAATAGGGTCTTTTGAATTTTTCAAAAGCTTCGCCGAAATAGCTGAAAAGCACATGATCTTCTTTGAACACACTGATGTCTTCGCTGTGTACGGTGCTCACATCAATTAAAAGCTGTTGCATTTTATCGCCATTGCTCAGGTCAACAGCACCTAAAGTTTCCCTGCTCTTTAGCTGGAAAGTAACCATTTGACTTTTGAAGTACTGAGGGAAAGTAAGGTTTGGGTCTAAACGGTAAACGGTACTGATCCGTTTCTTGGTATTATTAACTATTGTCGACTTATTCTTTGCCTGAAACCACTTATTCAGCTTAGGCTCCCAAAGTTTATAGGCTCCAGGCATGTATATGGCATAACTCGCCGTGCTTTCAGGTAAAATGGCATCTATGGTCACTTTATCTGCTGTACTCTCTGAAAAAAGATTCAAGTAGTTGTTTGCAGCTTGTATAGTGGTATTGCCATTAAACAAAATGCGGTCTTTGCTATAGCGGTAACTTAGGTTAGCAAAGGTGTGCTGCTGGTTTAACAGGCTAAACTCCTGTTTTAACCGGGCGGGAGTAACCTGTTTGAGTAAACCTTCCAATAGATCATAATTCAGGTACACCGTTGCCAGACTGTTTTTTGTCAACAGGCTATTTGCTTTAATATAGGATATAAATGCTGACTGCTTTTGTTTCTCGATTGACTTCAGGCTTTCCGAAATCACTTGATACGACGGAGACAGTAAAATCAGGTTCTTTTTTTGCGCCAGATAAAACACGGAGGTGTCGGCCAGGGTAAGCTTGGAAAAGGCCTCCTGGTTTTCTACTTTAATGCCTTTCGACGTTAGAAGTTCATATAAAAGTGCAGACTCCAATTTCTCAGTAGTTTGTGTACTGATCAGGAATTCTAGCTCCCGGTGTTCGCCAGGTAAAAAGCTCAGGTAAATATTTTGATTTTTAACCAATGCGCTGACTTCAGGAAGGGCTAATAAATGACTTTGCAACGCTTGCAGGTTGTTCAACTCCTTTGCAGGAAGCAGGCGTTGCAGCAAATCCTGACTGCCGAGAAGCTCTAAAATGCTTTTTTCATTTTCAAAAACAAAGATTAGTCCTGACTTTGCGGTTGCAGCATACATACTTGCTTCACCCTCGTTTGTATCCCTGTTTAACTTAGAGAAATACAGGTAGGCCAGGGTAATCATAGCACCTAGCAATACAATGATGGTGATGTAAAATCTTTTCATGTGTTATCAGCAAATTTAATTTATATTTTGGATTAATAGAAAATGCATACAAGTTTCTTACTTTTATCACTTATCCTATTTATATAAATGAACAAGCGAATAATTTTAACTGCTGCTTTTTTCGGTGCTCTTGCTGTTGTTTTCGGTGCTTTCGGTGCACATAGCCTGAAAGCTCTTATTGATACCTATGCATTAGACATCTGGGCAAAAGGAGTAGAATACCAGTTTTACCACGTTTTTGCTTTACTGTTTCTTTCTACCTTTGGTCGTTTCAGAAACAAATTGGTAGACTGGTCATACTATTGTTTTACTGCTGGGATTGTTCTGTTTTCCGGCTCCTTATATTTGCTGGCTACCAGGGAGATACTACAGTTATCTTTTGTTAATTTTATAGGCCCGATTACACCAATCGGTGGTTTGTTTTTTATTGCAGGATGGGTATTGTTATTCCTTGCTGCGTTAAGACATAAATAATGGAAGTGGATCAGCTTGATTTTTCAGAAAGGGAAACCTTGTTTATTGAGGTCATTTTACCCCTGTCCTTAGCTAAAAATTACCTTTACAGAATTCCACATCATTTAAATGATCAGGTGGCTGTGGGCAAGCGGGTGATTGTGCAGTTTGGGAAGAATAAAATATATACGGCCTTAATAAAAAGCATCATGACTACCGCGCCAACGGTGTATGAGGCTAAATACATTATAGACGTCGTAGATCAAGTGCCTGTGGTTAATGCCATGCAACTGAAATTCTGGGATTGGATGGCAGATTATTATGTTTGCAATGAAGGTGAAGTCATGTCGGCAGCATTGCCAGCAGGTTTGAAATTGGCCAGTGAAACGATCATCGTCCTCCAGGAAGACCATGGAGAGGTACATGAAGGACTTACAGAAAAAGAAGCGCTCCTGGTAGAGGTGCTGCGAAGTAAAAAGCGTTTATCTGTCGATGACATTGTGAAATTGCTGGGTCAGAAAACTGTGTTCCCCATCATACGCGCGCTGATTGACAAAGAGGTGGTGTATATCGCCGAAGAAGTGATAGAAAAATACAAGCCTTTGCTGAAATCTTTCCTGGGGCTGAATCCTTTTTACAAAGAGGAGGGCAACATGAAAGCCCTATTTGAAAACCTGGAACGTGCGCCAAAACAATTGGACGCCCTACTGGCTTACCTCCATTTAGCCAAACAGAATCCTGAAGTGGCTAAAGTGGACCTGCTGGAACATAGTAATGCCGGGCAAGCCGCGATCAAGGCTTTGATCGACAAGGAAGTTTTCCTGTTGAAAAAGAAGGCTGTGAGCCGACTGCAGGATGAGACCGATGACTTTATACTCAACTTCAAGTTAAGTGATGCCCAGGCGCTTGCTTTTGCTCAAATCAATGAAATTTTGCTGCAAAAGGAGGTCGTGTTATTACACGGTATCACGGCATCTGGAAAAACACAAATTTATATTAAGTTAATTGAGCAGGCCATAGCGCATGGGGGGCAAGCCTTATTCCTGCTGCCGGAGATTGCCCTGACCACACAAATTGTGGAACGGATCAAGAAATATTTTGGTGATGCCATTGGCGTTTACCACTCCAAGTTCAACGATTTTGAACGGGTGGAGATCTGGAATAAAGTGATCAACGGGACTTACAAAATTGTATTAGGTGCCCGCTCTGCGGTCTTTCTGCCTTTTAACGACCTCAAGTTTATCATTGTAGACGAGGAGCACGAATCGTCTTATAAACAACATGATCCTGCACCAAGATACCAGGCGCGAGATGCCGCAGTATACCTGGCCTACCAGCATAATGCTAAAATAGTATTGGGTTCTGCTACACCATCCATTGAGAGCTATTATAATGCTTTAAATAATAAATACGGCTTGGTTACTTTGAATGAGCGTTTTGGCGGCGTGCAGCTTCCTACGCATGAGGTGATTAGTATTGCCGAACAAACGAAGAAAAAGAAGATGGTGTCCTACTTTTCCAGCGTATTAATTGACGACATCACCACGTCACTCGCCAACGATGAGCAGGTGATTCTATTCCAGAACCGACGTGGTTATGCCACCATTGTCATTTGTGCCACTTGTGGGTTTACACCCAAATGTGTGAACTGCGACGTGAGCTTGACCTTCCATAAAAGTAGTGGAAAATTGCACTGCCACTATTGCGGTTTCCATGAGCATACCTTAAATGTTTGTCCGGCCTGTGGCTCTGTACACATTGAGCAAAAGGGATTTGGAACCGAAAGGGTGGAGGAAGAGCTCAGCCTGATCTTTCCGGAAGCAAAAATTGCCAGGTTGGATGTGGACAGCACCCGCACAAAAAACAGCCTGCAGAAGATTATTGGCGACTTTCAGGATAAGAAGACCAATATCCTCATTGGTACGCAAATGGTAGCGAAGGGACTCGACTTTGATAATGTTACCCTTATTGGGGTGATTAACGCCGATACCCTGCTAAATTATCCTGACTTCAGGGCCTTTGAAAGAAGTTACCAGTTGCTTGCCCAGGTATCTGGACGAGCAGGCAGGCGAGAGAAACAGGGGAAAGTTTGCATCCAGGCTTACGATGATAAACACCGGATTATTAAACAGGTGGTGGAAAACGATTATGTGCAAATGTACGAGGATGAGATTGCGGAACGCAGTCAGTATAACTATCCACCTTTTTCCAGGCTTATTTTTATTAGCCTGCGTCATAAAGATGCGGATATACTCAATGCAGCTGCACTACATTTCGCCAATACTTTGAAAGCCCGCCTGGGTAGCCGTGTGTTGGGGCCAGAGCAGCCCCTGGTGTCCAGGATCAGGAATTATTACATCAAGCAGATTATTATTAAATCTGATAAACATACAGCTATTCAAAAGGTTAAAGCCTTGTTAAAAAGCGAAATCACTACCTTTAATGCAGAGAAAATCTTTAAAGGTGTAATGATCCAATTAGATGTTGATCCCTACTAATTAAGGTCATCAACTGATAAGGGTTGATCTGGTGGGGGTTAAGTAAATAATGGATTTATTAATCGGTTAAATGAGGCTGAATGGTTTCAAACTGTTATTTTTGAATGCAATGGCATATAAGTTTGTAGATAATTATAGGGAAAGAGGCGCTAGGAAAAAGTTAGTCGAACACTTAAAATCAAGGGGCATTACCGATACCAAATTGCTTGAGGCCATCGGTAAAGTGCCCCGGCATTTCTTTTTTGATGAGACTTTCTGGAACCAGGCCTATAAGGATATTGCATTCCCTATCGGGGATGGACAAACCATATCCCAACCTTACACCGTAGCTTACCAAACAGAATTACTGCATATCAAAAAAGGCGATAAAGTATTGGAAATTGGAACCGGTTCCGGTTACCAAACCTGTATTTTAATGGAACTCGGCGCCCAGGTGTTTACCATCGAGCGTCAGGAGAGTATCTATCAGCACACCATCAGGGTATTACCTGGAATGGGTTATAACGCCAATTTCTTTTATGGTGATGGCTCGATGGGCATAGCAAAACATGCCCCATATCATAAGATTATTGTCACCGCTGGCGCACCTTTTGTACCGGAGATCCTTTTAAAGCAGCTTAAGATAGGTGGAATACTCGTGATCCCGGTTGGTGACGAGAATAGCCAGAAAATGGTAACCGTAATCCGCGTGAGTGAAACGGATTACGATAAAATTGAATTGGATACCTTTAGGTTTGTGCCCTTAGTAGGCGACCAGGCCTGGTAGTTAAGCTTTCATGGCCCGGTCCAGCTCACGTTTAGATTCGCGGTCTTTAATGCTGTCTCTCTTATCAAATTCCTTTTTACCCTGCGCCAATGCGATTTCAATCTTCGCAAACCCACGCTCATTGGTGTAAATCCTTAATGGGACAATGGTATAACCTTTTTCTTCGCTTTTAGCTTTCAGCTTTTTTAGCTCTTTTTTATGCAAGAGTAATACCCGGTCTCTTTTGATATCATGATGATAAAAAGAACTGTTGCTGTATTCAGAGATGTGAAGATTTCTTACGTATAAGGTGTTGCCAATGAACATGCAGAAGGCATCCGACATATTGGATTTTCCCTGCCTGATGGCTTTTATTTCTGTACCTAATAATGCAATACCAGCATTGAATTTCTCAACAATATGGTAGTCAAAATAGGCCCTTTTATTTTTAATTTGAACGTCGTTTTTCATTAGTAGTGTATTGTTTTCATCGGTAACGAAGCTATCACAAGCTTATGTTTATTGCTTTTCTAAGCGGTGAGCTTATGATGGTTTCATTAGTAGTGGCTATGATGATTTCATAGAAGCTGGCTAATATCCGAAAATTACCTGACAATCAGCACCGGTATTTTTACCTTGTGCCTTACTGCATCAACGGTTGTGCCAAAGATTAAGTCGTTAATGCCTTTATGACCGTGGGCACCCATCACAAGTAATTGAAGCTGGTTTTGATCACTAATATCGGCTATTGCTTTTGCGGTTCCACCGTAACCAATTAAAGGCGTTACCTGGTAACCTAAATGCATGAGGTTATCACTGTATTTTTGCAGATTCGCCGTATCGCTTTGGGTTTCGTAATCTAAGGTGTTGTCGCCATAGTATCGCGCCATGGCGGTTTCTACTACGTGGATCAGGAAATATTCGGCATCCTTACCACCTTGTAATAACGCATGCTGGATCGTGTTTCTGTCGTTTTTAGAAAAGTCTACCGTAATCCCAATTTTGCTGTACTTTATTTTATTGACCTCCTCAATATTCAGTGCATCGCCATGTGGAACATTGGTTTTAATGGCTTTTCTGGAAGCCATAATCGGATGAATGAAAATGTAAAGTAACAAAAGGCCAATTAGCATGGCCACCGGAATGACCAGGAAGTTTACATACCAGGCATTGGTACCTTCGCTCCAGGATCCAATTTCTTCGACAACCAATTTTACATTTAGCGTAACGATGACTAAAGCACTAATCCAGGCTAAGACTTTTACCCATGGTTTGATGGCAAAACCTTTCATTTCCTTTTTATCGGAAGTGAAATGAATTAAAGGGATCACAGCAAAACCTAGT
>Ga0247806_10001696_pt1 | contig 10519 bp, 8 predicted proteins | sample UWRJL059202B1_FD_179935 | JGI IMG/M metagenome (GOLD analysis project Ga0247806, IMG submission 179935) | Plant litter microbial communities from Arlington Agricultural Research Station in Wisconsin, United States - UWRJ-L059-202B-1 | ecosystem: Environmental > Terrestrial > Plant litter >... | reverse complement strand
TGTCCAGTCGCCGGTCGAGGAAGGCGTGGAAGGCGCGGATGGCCGACAGGGTCTGGCTGATGGAGCGGGCGTTGAGCGGGTGGTCGCCGCTGCGCCGCTCGGCGAGGTGGGCTCGAACCTCGGCCGCCGTGATCTTTCCCAGATCGGCGAGCCGCTGTGGCTCGCCCCGATGTCGTTCCAGAAAGGCCAGATACAGCCGCCCGATGTGGCCATAGGCCTCCAGCGTGCGGGGCGACAGCCGCCGCTCGTGCGCCAGATGCTCCAGCCAGGCCGACAGGGCCTCGGGGGCGGTCAGTTGAGGCCCCTTCAGTTGAGGATGGGCCATCGCTCGGCCGTGCGTTCGACCACCCGGGCGATGAAGGCCACCAGTTCGCAGCCCATAGTGGGAGTGAAGCCGTCGTCCTCGGGCGAGCCGAAGGCGCAGAGGGCGTGTCGCCCCGGGGAATCGTCACCGGGGAACTGGGGCGCCATGCGGATCAGGGCGACAGACTTCATTTCTTCCTCGGCCGCGCCGAACAGGTTCAGGCCGTCGAAATTCGGTCCCAGCCAGGTCAGGCCGTGCTCGCCCAGAAGGCTGTCAACGCCGCCGGCGTCCAGCGCCTTCCAGCCGAACGGCACGCCGCCTGGCTTTTCCATTGCGATCACCGCTCCGGCCAGGCCGAAGCGCCCTTGCGCCACCGCGTCCAGGCGGCGGGCCAGGTCGGCGGGATTGCGCGCCTCCATCAGATCCAGCGCCGCGACGTGGGTCTGGGTCTGGGCGGCGAAATTGGCGCGGGCGACGGCCTCGATGCGCTTTCGGGCGTCCGCCTCGCGCTCGGCGGCCTCCTCCAGCCTGGTCAGGGCGGCGCGGCCGAACTCCACCACATTGCGTCCGTGCGGCTTCAGACCGATCTCCTCCAGCAGGGATCGGTCATCCAGCAGGGTCTGGGGATGGGCCTGCAGCCAGGCGCGGATATCCGGCCAGTGAGGCTCTTCAGGCTTCGCAGAGAGGTCGGGTGAAACGCTCACTTACCTCTCCTCGAGGCGACACTTGCAGGATGGAGCGTCCCGGGGAGTGTCGATCCTTACAGGATCGACTGGCCGGTCTTTCCCCAGTCCGCCAGGAAGGCATCAAGCCCCTTGTCGGTTAACGGGTGTTTGACCAGCGCCTTGAAAGTGTCGGCGGGCAGGGTCGCGGCGTCGGCGCCGGCGAGCGCGGCGGCGGAAACATGGTTCGGATTGCGCAGCGATGCGGCCAGGATTTCGGTCTCGAAACCGTGGATGTCGTACAGGGTGCGGATCTCTTCAAGCAGCGCGATGCCGTCGGCGCCGTGGTCTTCCAGCCGGCCGACGAAGGGCGAGATGAAGGTCGCGCCGGCCTTGGCGGCCAGCATGGCCTGGGCGGCGGAGAAGCACAGGGTGACGTTGGTCTTGATGCCCTTGTCCGAGAAGTTCCGCGCGGCGCGCAGTCCGTCCCAGGTCAGCGGCAGCTTCACGACCACATTCGAGGCGATGGCGGCCAGCTTGTCGCCTTCCTTGACCATGGTCTCATAGTCGGTCGCCACGGCCTCGGCCGAAATCGGACCCTCGACCAGGGCGCAGATTTCAGCGATGACCTCGGCGATGTTGCGCCCGGACTTTGCGATCAGCGTGGGATTGGTGGTCACGCCGTCCACCATTCCGGTGGGCAGCAGGTCCTTGATGACGGCGACGTCGGCGGTGTCGAGGAAGAGTTTCATGGCCCGGCTCTTTAACGGCGTCGCGCGGAATTTGCGAGACATGATCCTGCGATGAAGGTCGCGTCCGTCCTCATTCCCCTGCCGGTGCCCGAGGCCTTCGATTACGAGGTCCCGGAAGGGATCGACGTCGTGCGCGGCGATCAGGTCGCCGTGCCGCTGGGGCCGCGCCTGATTCGGGGCGTCGTGTCGGAGGTTCACGAGACCACGGGCACGAACCGGCGGCTGAAAGCCATTGACCATGTGCTGGATGATCCCCGCCTGCCCGGGCGGACCGTGGACTTCGTCGAATGGGCCGCTCGCTGGACATTGAGCGCCCCGGGCGAGATGGCGGCCGCCGCGCTGAAGGGCCTGCGCGCGCCAAGACCGCGGCCGGAACGCCGCGTGCGCCGGGTCGGGGATCGGGTTCCGGCCCGGCCGACCGCCGCCCGGACGGCGGTTCTGGAAGCGCTGGGCCTGCGCTCCATGCCCGGCGCTGATCTGGCCCGCGCGGCCAATGTCTCGTCCGGCGTGGTGAAGGGGCTGGTGGAGGAGGGGGTGCTGGAGGTCATCGAGATCGAGGCCATCGCCGCCTTCGATGCGCCCGACCCGGATCATGCCCTGGCGACCCTCAATCCCGATCAGGCCGCCGCCGCCGATGCGGTGGCCGAGGCGGTGGGCTCGCGCGGCTTCGTCCCGATGCTGCTGGACGGCGTTACCGGCTCGGGCAAGACCGAGGCCTATCTGGAGGCCGCCGCGCGGACGCTGAAGGCCGACCCGGCCGCGCAGATCCTGATCCTGCTGCCCGAGATCGCCCTGACCCAGGCCCTGATCGAGCGCATCGCCTCCCGCTTCGGCGCCGCCCCCGCCGAATGGCATTCGGGTGTCGCTCCGCCGCGCCGCCGTCAGGTCTGGGAGGCGGTTCAGGCCGGGCGCTGCAACATCGTGGTCGGGGCGCGATCCGCCCTGTTCCTGCCCTACGTCAACCTGCGCCTGATCGTGGTGGACGAGGAACACGATGGGTCGTTCAAGCAGGAGGAGGGGCTGGTCTATCACGGCCGCGACCTCGCCGTGGCCCGCGCCCGGATCGAGGGGGCGACGGTGGTGCTGGCCTCGGCCACGCCTTCGCTGGAGACCCTCTGGAACGCCCATCAGGGCCGCTATCGCTGGCTGAAGCTGGGCGCGCGCCACGGGGCGGCGGTGCTGCCGGACGTCAGTCTGCTGGATTTGCGCGCCGCACCGCCGGACCCCCAGACCTGGCTGTCCCGGCCGCTGCGCGAAGCCATTGGTGAAACGCTGGCGCGCAAGGAACAGACCCTGCTGTTCCTGAACCGGCGCGGCTATGCGCCCGTTGTCCTTTGCCGCGTCTGCGGCCACCGGCTGACCGCGCCCGACACTGACAGCTGGCTGGTCGAGCATCGCTACACCGGACGGCTGGTCTGCCACCTGACCGGCTTTTCCATGTTGCGGCCCAGGCTGTGCCCATCGTGCGGAGCCGAGGACAGCCTCGTCTCGGTCGGCCCGGGCGTGGAGCGGGTCGAGGAGGAGGTGCGGGGCCTGTTCCCGCAGGCGCGCACAGCGGTGTTCAGCTCGGACACCGTGCCGGACGGCAAATCGGCCCGCGCCCTGATCCTGTCCATGGCCGAGGGCGAGATCGATATTCTGGTGGCGACGCAGGCGGCGGCCAAGGGTCACAACTTCCCCCTGCTGACGCTGGTGGGGGTGGTAGACGCCGACCTCGGCCTGCGCGGCGGCGATCTGCGGGCGGCCGAACGCACCTTCCAGCTGCTGACCCAGGCCACGGGCCGGGCGGGGCGGGCCGACAAGCCGGGCCGCGCCATCCTGCAGACCTGGACTCCTGAGCATCCGGTGCTGATGGCGCTGGCGGCGGGCGACCGCGACGCCTTCGTGGACGCCGAGATGGCCGAGAGGGAAGCGGCGTCCCTGCCGCCCTACGGACGGTTGGCCGCCCTGATCGTGTCGGGCGAGAACCCGCAGGCAGTGGAGAAGCTGGCTCGCGATCTGGCTGAGTCCATCCCCAACGCCGAACGGCTGGAGGTCTATGGTCCCGCCGACGCGCCGCTGGCGCTGGTGCGTGGCCGCCGCCGCAAACGGCTGCTGGTCCGCGCCGATCGGGACGTGGACCTGCAAGGCTTCCTGCGCGTGTGGCTGAGCCGGGTGAAGGTGCCCGCGTCCGTACGCCTGAACGTGGATGTGGACCCGTACTCTTTCCTCTGAAGGGCGCTAACGCTCGCGACGCGGTCGCTCGCTGCTTGAGCGCGGTCGGCTTACCTTCAAATGTGATTGGCAGCGCGCAAAGCGCCAGGCCGCGTCGGGTCGAAAAGGCGGAGCCTTTTGACCGTGGCCCCCTCAAATGCGCCAGGCCGTGTCGGGTCGGGAGGTCCCAGAAGGGGCCGACGGTCCGCGGCCCAACAAAAAAGCGCTTCGCTCGCGAAGCGAGGCTAGCGCGGTCCGGTCAGCCGGATCTCGAACAGGCTGGGCCAGTTCTTGCCGGTGACGAACAGGCGGCGGCCGACCGGGTCCCAGGCGATGCCGTTCAGTACGTCGTCACGCGGGTCCATGCCGGTGCGGTCCGGCAGCAGTCCGGTGAGGTCGATGACGCCCTTCACCACGCCCGTCGTCGGGTCGATGCGGACGATGTAGTCGGTCTGCCAGATGTTGGCGAAGACCTCGCCTTCGATCCATTCCAGCTCGTTCAACTGGCCGACGCCGCGCCCGTTCAACGTCACGCGCACCTCGCCGGTCTCCGCAAAGGCGCGGTCGAGGAAGCGCAGGTGCGGCGCCCCGTCCGACAGGATCAGCCGTTCGCCGTCGGTGGTCAGGCCCCAGCCCTCGCCGTCATAGGCGAACTCGCCCTGGGGGCTCAGGTCGGCGGGGTTCCAGATGAAGCCCTTGCCGTCGGTCCAGGTCAGGGTCAGCAGCCGCCCGTCCAACTCGGTCAGACCCTCGCCGAAGATGGCCGGGTCCAGCGTGCGCCGTTCCAGGACAGCGCCGTCCTCCAGCCGCACCTTGCGGACGGTCGAGGGTGATCGGCCGGTGCTCTCATACAGTACGCCGTCGCGCCAGATCAGGCCTTGGGTGAAGGCGTGCGGGTCGTGCGGATAGGTTCGCACCACCTCGAAGCCGTAGACCGGCACGCGGGGTTGGGCCGGAGCCGCCTGCGCAACGGGCGCAGGCGGGGGAGTCTGCGCCAGGACCGGCGCGGGAAGGATCAGGGCGGCCGCAAGAAGGAACAGCCGCCGCATGGTCACACTCCGGGTTCGGCCGTCTCGGCCTTGTTCAACTCAGCCTGATGCGCGCTCAGCGCCGCCGCCTTCCGCTCCGCGGAGCGTCGGGACAGCATGTTCAGGCCCTCAACCAGGGCCGAGAAGGCCATGGCGGCGTAGATATAGCCCTTCGGCACGTGGACGCCAAAACCGTCGGCGATCAGCACCGCGCCGATCATGAGCAGGAAGCCCAGCGCCAGCATGACCACGGTCGGGTTCTTGTCGATGAAGTTGGCCAGCGGGTCGGCGGCCAGCAGCATGGTCAGGACGGCGATGACGACGGCGATCATCATGACGACGACATGGTCGGTCATGCCGACGGCGGTCAGGATCGAGTCGATCGAGAACACCAGGTCCAGCAGGATAATCTGGAAGATGGCCGAGCCGACGTTGTTGATGACGACGTCCTTCTTGTCCTTCTCCAGAAGGTCGTGGGACGCGCTGGTGTCGGTGGCGTGGTGGATTTCCTTGGTGGCTTTCCAGATCAGGAACAGGCCGCCGGCGATCAGGATCAGATCGCGCCAGCTGAAGGCGGTCTCGAAGCCGGGCTCGCCGTGGCTGTTGAGCGCGCCCTGGATGCCCAGATCAAAGACTGGCGCGGTCAGGCCGACGATCCAGCCGATGGTGGCCAGCAGGCCCAGGCGCATGACCAGCGCCAGACCGATGCCGATGCGGCGGGTGCGCTGGCGGTGTTCCGGGGGCAGTTTGTTCGACAGGATCGAGATGAAGATCAGATTGTCGATGCCCAGCACCACCTCCATCACCACAAGGGTGATGAGAGCCGCCCAGACGGTCGGGTCGGTGAAGAAGACGGAGAAGTCGAACATCGGCGAGTGTTTTCCCTTAGCGTAACGCTGAAACCCATCTTTAGCGGTGCGGTTGCGGGTGCGGCAATGCGGCCCAATGTGGCGGCCTGTCTCGGTTGCGGCGGAGGGGCAGGGGTGCTATCAGGCGCCCGGCTGAGCCGGAGGGCGCGTTATCTGACGCGCCCCCAAAGTGCTTTCTCAAAGCATTTCAAGCCTTTGGTCGGTGCGGACACGCTGCCGATCGCAACCCGAACGCTAACCCGCGCGGACCTTATAAGTGGCTGACGATTTCAGAACGACGGAAGTCGGCGAGCGCTACGCACAGGCGCTGTTCGACTTGGCAGACGAAACGGGCGTCCTGGACGCCGTGCGAGCGGACCTGAAGTCGCTGCGCGCCGCGTGGGCGGAGAGCGCCGACCTGCGCCGTCTGGCGACCTCGCCGGTGATCGGCGCCGAGGATCAGGGTCGGGGAATGGCCGCCATCGCCGACAAGGCGAAATTCAACGCCGTGACCCGGAATTTCATCGGCCTGCTGGCCCAGAACGGCCGCGCCCGCGACCTGCCGGCCGTGATCGCCGGCTTTGAGGCGCTGTATGCCGCCAAGACGGGCGTCGTCGCCGCCGACATCGTGTCCGCGCAGGCGCTGACGGCCGCCCAACTCAAGACCATCCAGACCACGCTCCGCACCGCGCTGGGCAAGGATCCGGAACTGACGACCCGCGTCGACCCGGCGATCCTGGGCGGCCTGAAGGTCAAGGTGGGCTCGAAGCTGTTCGACGCCTCGCTGAAGACCAAGCTCGACCAGATGAAGTTTGCCCTCAAGCGTGCGTAAGCGCGCACCGACAACACGAATGCAGCGCGCCTGACGGCCCGCCCTGAAGACGAAGACAGAGAGATCCAAATGGACATCCGCGCCGCCGAGATTTCGGCTATCCTCAAGTCGCAGATCGCCAACTTCGGCGTGGAAGCGGACGTCTCGGACGTCGGCCAGGTGCTGTCGATCGGCGACGGCGTGGCCCGCATTCACGGTCTGGACAACGTCCAGGCCGGCGAAATGCTGGAGTTCCCCAAGGCCGGCGTGAAGGGCATGGCCCTGAACCTGGAACGCGACAACGTCGGCGCCGTGATCTTCGGCTCGGACGCCGCCATCGGCGAGGGCGATGAAGTCCGCCGCCTGGGCGAGATCGTGGACGTGCCGGTCGGCAAGGGCCTTCTGGGCCGCGTCGTGAACCCGCTGGGCGAGCCGATCGACGGCAAGGGCCCGATCGTTTCGACCGAGCGCCGCCGCGTGGACGTGAAGGCTCCGGGCATCATCCCGCGCAAGTCGGTGCACGAGCCGATGCAGACCGGCCTGAAGGCCATCGACACCCTGATTCCCGTCGGCCGCGGCCAGCGCGAGCTGATCATCGGTGACCGTCAGGTCGGCAAGACCGCCGTCGCCATCGACACCATCCTGAACCAGAAGTCGGTCAACGCCACGGACGACGAGTCCGCCAAGCTGTACTGCATCTACGTCGCCATCGGTCAGAAGCGCTCGACGGTGGCCCAGATCGTGAAGACTCTCGAGGAGTCGGGCGCTCTGGAATACACCATCGTAGTCGCCTCGACCGCGTCGGAGCCGGCCCCGCTGCAGTTCCTGGCCCCGTTCGCCGGCACCGCCATGGGCGAATTCTTCCGCGACAACGGCATGCACGCCCTGATCGTCTATGACGATCTGTCCAAGCAGGCCGTCGCGTATCGCCAGATGTCGCTGCTGCTGCGCCGTCCGCCGGGCCGTGAAGCCTACCCGGGCGACGTCTTCTACCTGCATAGCCGCCTGCTGGAACGTTCGGCCAAGCTGAACGCCGACTACGGCTCGGGCTCGATGACCGCCCTGCCGCTGATCGAGACCCAGGCCAACGACGTCTCGGCCTATATCCCGACCAACGTGATCTCGATCACCGACGGCCAGATATTCCTGGAGTCGGACCTGTTCTACCAAGGCATCCGTCCGGCCGTGAACGTCGGCATCTCGGTGTCGCGCGTGGGCTCCTCGGCCCAGACCAAGGCGATGAAGAAGGTCGCCGGCACCATCAAGGGCGAGCTGGCCCAGTACCGTGAGATGGCCGCCTTCGCGAAGTTCGGTTCGGATCTGGACGCCTCGACCCAGAAGCTGCTGGCCCGCGGCGCCCGTCTGACCGAGCTGCTGAAGCAGCCTCAGTACAGCCCGCTGACCATGGAAGAGCAGGTCGTGTCGGTCTACGCCGGCACCCGCGGCTACCTGGACGGCATCGCCGTTTCGGACATCGGCCGTTACGAGTCGGAACTGCTGGCCCGCATCAAGTCGTCGAACCCGGGCCTGCTGGAAGGCATCCGCACCAAGAAGGACCTGACCGCCGAGCTCGAAGCCGAGCTGAAGAGCGTTCTGGAAGCCTTCACCAAGACGTTCGCCTGAGACCGGACCGGATAGCGAGAAAGTAGCGCCGGATGGCCAGCCTCAAGGAAATGCGCAATCGGATCGACAGCGTGAAGTCCACGCAGAAGATCACGAAAGCCCTGAACATGGTCGCCGCGGCCAAGCTGAAGCGCGCTCAGGATCAGGCTGAGAGCGCCCGCCCGTACGCCAGGAAGATGGCTGCCGTCATCGCCAACCTGGCCGCCGGGATCACCGGCGACAGCGCGCCCAAACTGCTGGCCGGCACGGGCCATGACCAGAAGCACCTGGTCATCGTCGCCACCGGCGACAAGGGTCTGGCGGGCGGCTTCAACTCGAACGTCATCCGGGCCGCGCGCGAGCGCATCAACAGCCTGATCGCCAACGGCAAGGACGTGCGGATCATCGCCGTCGGCCGCAAGGTCCGCGACGGCCTGAGCCGCCTGTACGGCGACAAGCTGATCCGTACCTTCGAGCTGAGCGAGCACAAGGTCATCGGCCTGGCCGCCGCCGAGCCGATCGCCCAGCTGGTCGCCGACGAGTTCGAGGCCGGCAACGCCGACGTCGTGACCCTGTTCTTCAGCCGCTTCCAGTCGGTCATCTCGCAGGTGCCGACGCCCAGGCAACTGATCCCGGCCGTGGTGGACGGCGACGCCGCCCCGATCGATCTGAACGGCGCCGTCTATGAGTATGAGCCGTCCGAGGAAGAGATCCTCGAGACGCTGCTGCCGCGCAACATCAAGACCCAGATTCTGGCCGCCCTGTACGAGAACCAGGCCAGCTTCTTCGGGGCCCAGATGGGCGCGATGGACAACGCCACCCGCAACGCCGGTGACCTGATCAACAGCCTGACCCTGCAGTACAACCGCAAGCGCCAGGCCCAGATCACCACCGAACTGATCGAGATCATCGCCGGCGCTGAAGCGCTCTGATCCGACCCCCGCACAGACAAGACTTTCCGAACGGAACGAACCGATGACCGACACCGCCGCCCCGAAGAAACCCGCCGCCAAGAAGCCCGCCGCTCCGAAGGCCGCCCCGAAGACCGCCGCCAGGACCGTGGCCGCCAAGGCGACCTCGGCGGTCGCCACGGGCCGCGTCGCGCAGGTCATCGGCGCCGTCGTCGACGTTGAGTTCGACGGCCACCTGCCGGCCATTCTGTCGGCCCTGGAAACCCGGAACACCGACCAGAAGACGGGCGAGCCCTTCACCCTGGTTCTGGAAGTCGCCCAGCACCTGGGTCAGAACGTGGTCCGCACCATCGCCATGGACACCACCGAGGGCCTGACCCGCGGTCAGCCGGTGACGGACACCGGTTCGTCGATCCTGGCTCCGGTCGGTCCGGGCACGCTCGGCCGCATCATGAACGTCGTCGGCCAGCCGATCGACGAGCAGGGCCCGATCAAGACCGACATGTACCGCCCGATCCACCGCGAGGCGCCTTCGTTCGAAGAGCAGTCGACCTCGTCGGAAATCCTGGTCACGGGCATCAAGGTCATCGACCTGATGTGCCCCTACACCAAGGGCGGCAAGACCGGCCTGTTCGGCGGCGCCGGCGTCGGCAAGACCGTGACCATGCAGGAACTGATCAACAACATCGCCAAGGCTTACGGCGGTTACTCGGTTCTGGCCGGCGTGGGTGAACGCACCCGCGAAGGCAACGACCTGTATCACGAGATGATCGAGTCCAATGTGAACGTGGACCCGACCAAGAACGGCGGCTCGACCGAAGGCTCCAAATGCGCCCTGGTCTATGGCCAGATGAACGAGCCTCCCGGCGCCCGCGCCCGCGTCGCCCTGACCGGTCTGGCCCAGGCCGAATACTTCCGCGACGAAGAGGGCAAGGACGTCCTGCTGTTCGTCGACAACATCTTCCGCTTCACGCAGGCCGGTTCGGAAATGTCCGCCCTGCTGGGCCGTATCCCGTCGGCCGTGGGCTATCAGCCGACGCTGGCGACCGAGATGGGCAACCTGCAGGAGCGCATCACCTCGACCAAGAAGGGCTCGATCACCTCGATCCAGGCCATCTACGTTCCCGCCGACGACCTGACCGACCCGGCCCCGGCCGCCTCGTTCGCCCACCTTGACGCCCGTACCGTTCTGTCGCGCGACATCGCCGCCCAGGCCATCTTCCCGGCCGTGGACCCGCTGGACTCGTCCTCGCGGATCATGGACCCGCTGGTCATCGGCGAAGAGCACTACAACGTCGCCCGTTCGGTCCAGGAAGTCCTGCAGCAGTACAAGGCGCTGAAGGACATCATCGCCATCCTGGGCATGGACGAGCTGTCGGAAGACGACAAACTGATCGTGTCGCGCGCC
>Ga0247806_10001695_pt1 | contig 10530 bp, 11 predicted proteins | sample UWRJL059202B1_FD_179935 | JGI IMG/M metagenome (GOLD analysis project Ga0247806, IMG submission 179935) | Plant litter microbial communities from Arlington Agricultural Research Station in Wisconsin, United States - UWRJ-L059-202B-1 | ecosystem: Environmental > Terrestrial > Plant litter >... | reverse complement strand
CAGGTCGAAGGTGTATTGCTTGCTGTGCAGACCCAGGTCGAGCAGCTTCTTCACCTCGGGAAACTTCTCGGCGTTGGTCTTGGGGATCGGCAGCAGGGTGTTCCAGTGCACACCGAGGGTCTCCAGGGCCTTGGCGTAGGCGTTCTCGTGGGCCTGGTCGCGCACGATCAGGTAGGAGATCGTTGACCGGGCGGTCTTGTTCTGGGTCATCTCGTAGATGCGGCACTTCTGCAGCCGACCGGTGGACTCCAACATCAGGTTGTAGAGCAGGTCGAGCACGAGGTTGCCGGAGTTGTACACGTAGCTGCCGCTCCACGGGTTGCCCACGGCGTCCACCGGCAGCGCGCCCTGCGCTCCGACCAGGTAGTGGTGGATGTTGCTGTGGTCGAGGGCGATCTCCAGCGGAATGGCCCCGCCGGAGCCCGCCTTGTCGAGCGGGTCGGTGACCTTGCCGTTGTATCGCGGCGAGCCATCCAGCAGCCGGGAGATGGTGGTGCCGATGAGTTCGACGTGGCTGATCTCCTCGGTGCCGATGCCCTGAATGAGGTCGCGGTAGGGCTTGGCCGCCGGCCCGCGGAAGTTCATCGACTGGAACAGGTACTGCATCATGGTGCGCATCTCACCGAACTGGCCGCCGAGGCCCTCCTGGAGCGCGTTGGCCGCGGCCGGATCCGGTTCGTCCTGAGCAATGTCGTGGATGAGTCGCTGCACGTGGAAGTACATGGGCAATTCCCTTCGTTGATGGGCAAACCAGCGCAGACCGGTGCGGTCGCGCGGTGACAATACGGTGGTGCGGTGCGTCAGCGCTTTGTGTCGAGGCGGTCGGCGGCGTCAGTGCGAATCCGCCGGCCGTCGGCGATGTCCGCCCGTTCCTTGTCGGCGGCCTTGTCGCTCTTGCGGGTGTCCCGCGGCGGCAGCTGGATGTCTTCCTCTGCCGCGATGCCGGCCTGCAGCTGGCGGCCGCGCTCCAGCTCGGCGTCGAACTCGGCACCGAACAGCAGCGCGAGGTTCGCGATCCAGAGCCAGAGCAGGAACACCACCACACCGGCCAGCGACCCGTAGGTGCGGTCGTAGTTGGAGAAGTTGGTGATGTAGAGCCCGAACAGGAACGAGGCAATCACCAGGGTGATCAGCGCGAGCAGCGCGCCCAGGCTGATCCAGCGAAACTTGGGCTGCTTGGCGTTCGGGGTGGCATAGTAGAGGATCGCGATGATCAGCACCGCGGCCAGGGCCAGGATCGGCCACTTCGCGATGGACCAGACGACCTGCACGGTCTCGCCGAGGCCGAGGGCGCTACCCACGGCATCCGTGACGGGGCCGGACACGATCAGGATCACGAGCATGATCATGATCAGGAGGATGGTGACGATCGTCACGAACAGCTGCATCGGGCGCAGCTTCCAGAACGGCCGGCCCTCTTCGATTTCGTAGATCCGGTTCATGGCCCGGCTGAACGCGCCGACGTAGCCGGATGCCGACCAGATGGCAAGCACGATACCGAAAATCAGGGCGAACCCGGCGGACGGCGACGAGCTGAACTGCTCGAGCGGTTCGCGCAGCACATCGGCCGTGCCGCCGGGAGCCACCTGGTTGACGAGGTTGAGAATGGTGTCGACGGACCGCTCGCCCTGGCCGAAAACGCCCAGCAGCGAGATCAACGCGATCAGCGCCGGGAACAGCGCCAGCACGGCGTAGTAGGTCAGCGCCGCCGCGATATCGGTGCACTGGTCGGCGGTGAACTCGCGCAGAGTCTTCTTCAGCGCGTACTTCCACGACGGTTTGCTCACCTCGCCCGGCGAATCCGGCTTGCGGGGATCGTCGGGCGAGGGCGCGGTGGCGTCCTTCTCACTGGTGTCGTTGCGGGCCACCGGAACATCTCCTCGTTCTCGTTGTGTGGATGGTGCAGGCGCCGCAGCTAGACGGTGCCCTGGCCGGCGTGCTTGGCCGTGTCACGCACCTCGTCGGCGGACGACGTGGTTTCGGACTTCACGGTGTCGGCGGCATCCGTCGCGGTGCCCTTGACGGCGTCGGCGGCGTCGGCGAGGGGCTGCTTGAGGTTCTCGCCCACGTCCTTGGCGGCGTCCTTCACCTCGTTCAGCAGCGGTTCCGCGGCCTCCTTCACGTTGGCCGCAACCTTCTTCTCGACAGTGCTGGCGGGCAGCAGCGACGACGCCAGCCAGCCGACACCGAACGCGATCAGGCCCACCGCAAGCGGGTTGCCCTTGACCTGGGAGGCCGCGTTGTGAGCGCTGCCCGACACGCCGCCGGCCGCGCCGCCGATGGAGTCGCCGACGTCTGAAGCTGTGCCCATGACCTTGTCCTTCGCAGAGTTGAAAACGCCTTTGACCTTGTCTTTCTGGCGGTCCATGATCTTGCCTGGCGTGACCTTGTCGGCCAGTGCATCCACGTCGGCGCCGAGACCCCGACGGGTCTCTTCGATTTGGCTCCGCAGAACCTCGGGATCAGTGCTTGATGCGTCATAGGTGCTCATCGGTTTTCCTCGTTTCGTTTCAATGCGTCAGGAATCTGCTTCAGGGTGTCGACGGTCTCGGGCGCGCCCTTGATGGCCTTCATTTCCTTGCGGCCGAGCACAAAGAGCACGGCGGCAACAATGCCCCAGACAACGGCGACGATCACGGCCGCCCAGGCGATGTCGATGACGTGTCCGAGTCCCCACCACGCGGCGAAGGACAGGAAGAGCACGGTGAGGTGACCGGCATAGCCGGCCCCGCCGAGCATCCCCGCTCCCTTGCCGGCGCGGGTGGCAGACTGCCTGACCTCGGCCTTGGCCAGTTCGACCTCCTGGCGCATCAGCACCGAGACATCGCGGGTGACCTCGCTCAGCAGGTCGCCGAGTGAGGTGTCTGCCGCCTTGCGTTCGGACGGAGTGGGCACGTCACTCATTGCGGTTCTCCGTGTACTGCGGGTACTCCGCCGCCAGCGGAGTGCCGACGCCGGAGGTGGTGGTCGGCGTGGTGGGGGTCTCGAAGGGGGTGTCGATTCCGGTGGTGGCCCCCACGCCGTAGTCGGTGCCGACGCCGGTGGGCGCGGCGGGGGTGCCGGTTCCGTTCGAGCCGGTGTCGGAGGAGTCCTTGGCCTCGGCGATGACCGAGCGGGTCAGCCGGCCGGCGACCACGCCCGCGACGGCGGCGATTGCGATGAACATGCCGGGCCTGCGGCGGGCGTAACCTTTGACCTCGTTGAGGAGGGCACCCGGGTCGCGCTGGTCCAGCCAATCGGCGATCCCAGCGGCGCGCGATGCGGCCTGGTGTGCGAGGTCGCTGGCCACGCCCTGGGTGTCAGACTTGTCGGCCATTGAACCGAGTTCGTCGCCGAGGGTGCGGATGCCCGAAGCGACCCGCTTCTGCTGCGCGGCCGCTTGGTCGGCGAGTTCGCCCTGCGTCTGGCGGTAGAGGTCCTTGGCTTGCTGCCTGGTCTCGCTCCCGACCTTGCGCAGCTCGTCCTTGGCGACGCCGGCGACGTGCTGGCCGGCGGCGACCGAAGTGTCCTTCACTTCGGCGGCGCGTTCCTTGGCATCGGGACCGCTGTCGGACGCCGCGTTGGTGCCGAGATTGGGCGTTCCCGGTGTGGATGCTGGATAGGTGTTCGACATGACTCTCCTTGAGAAATCGATGTGGGTGAGACGCCGGCTCTCGACGTCTGTGCCGTGATGCCAATATTTTGTGATGGCCACAGCCCGATTTCAAGCAGTCTGAGAGAACCCGCGCAGATTGTTTTTTTCCGTGACGATTCAGGATTTTCGCCGTCTATTAAGACCAGGCAGGTGTTGCTCCGGTGCCGCTGGAGGGGGTAGCGGTGGTCCCAAATGGGGGGTATTTTGCGGCGCCGGTTGTGAGCAGAAAAGTTCACCGAACGGCGTGACATCGTGTCGGTTTCCTTCGTCTACGAGGTAGGCCCGGATATGAATCCGACGTGCAGCCCGGCTGCACCGCGGTCGTTCCCGGCACCATAGTTCGAAGGAGAACCTCATGACGTCAGCGCAGAACGAACCAGTGCAGAACCCGCGCGTGCAGAGCCCGAACCCCACTCCCGGCGGCACCGAACCCGTCGCCCGTGCGGCCACCAGCGGCAACACCGTGCGCGAAGATGTCGTCGCGAGGGAGAAGAACCAGTTCGGCGGAATGCAGTTTTTCACCGCGTTCTTCGGCTGGCTCACCGCCACAGGGGCGGCGGTGCTGCTCACCGCGCTTGTCGCCGGCGCCGGCGCTGCCGTCGGGCTCGGCAGCCAGGCCGACCCGGAACAGACCACTCAAGCCGCGGCCGAGAACGCGGCGACGGTCGGCCTGATCGGCGCGATCGCCCTGGGCGTGGTCGTGTTCGTCGCGTATTTCTGCGGCGGCTATGTGGCCGGCCGGATGGCCCGGTTCAGCGGTGCCAAGCAGGGCATCGCCGTGTGGCTCTGGGCATTGATCGTCGCCGTGGTGCTGGCTATCGTGGGCGCCATAGCGGGCAGCCAGTTCAACGTCCTCGCCGACCTGAACAGCTTCCCCCGCATTCCCATCAACGAGGGCGACCTCGCCCTGGGAAGCATTATCACGGCCATCGCGATTGCCGTCGTCAGCCTCGGCGGCGCGATCTTGGGCGGTCTCGCGGGAATGCGCTACCACCGCAAGGTCGACAAGGCCGGGCTCGGCCGTTAGCACAAAGATTGCCGAGCACCCTCGCAACAGCATCATCTTCAATTCGATCCACCGTGCCACCATCGCCGGGCAGCTCGTCCGGCGTGCGAAGTAGGAAGAGAGAAATGACAATGATCAACACCAACAACATCGATTCCCTCATCGGTGCCAACGTCGTCGACACCGAAGGCCGCAAGGTCGGCACCGTCGGCCAGGTGTACCTGGACTCGTCCACCAACCAGCCCAGCTGGGTCACGGTCAAGACCGGGCTGTTCGGAACCAGCGAGTCCTTTGCGCCGCTCGACAACGCCGATTGGACCGGAGGCGAACTCCGCATCGGCTTCGCGAAGGATCACGTGAAGGATGCCCCCCGCATCGACACCGACGGCTCGCTGGACAGCGCCGATGAAGACGCGCTCTACAGGTATTACGGCCTCAGCGGATCCACCGTCGGCCAGGGCACCGGCAACACCGGAACCTACGACGACACCCGCACGGATGCCACCGTGGGCGACCGCCGCACCGAGGGATACGACACCTCAGGGCCCACCACCGACGACGCGATGACCCGCTCCGAGGAGCAGCTGCGCGTTGGTAAGGAGCAGGTGTCCGCCGGTCGTGCCCGACTGCGCAAGCACGTGGTGACAGAAAACCAGACCGTCACCGTGCCGGTGAGCCGTGAGGAGGTCACCCTCGAGCGTGAACCCATCACCGACGCCAACCGCGCGGCCGCCACCTCCGGCCCCGACCTCAGCGACGAGGAGCACGAAGTGCAGCTCACCGAGGAGCGCGTGGTGGTGGACAAGGAAACGGTCCCGGTGGAACGGGTTCGCCTGGGCACCGAAACCGTGACCGAAGACCAGCGGGTCTCCGAAGACGTGCGCAAGGAAGAGATCGACTACGACGAGTCGGAGATCGACCGCAAGCGCCGCCGCGACCGCGACGACACCGTCTAAGACCGACACCACCCGCCGGGCCCCGGGGACGCACGACCCCGGGGCCCGGCGTCGGTCGGGTCACGGCACGAAATCCGTGGTCAGCACGACCGAGTCAAGCCCGAGGCGTCTCACCGCCGACCGCCACCACCCCGAGGAGAACCCTATGAGCACCCAGAGCGAAGACCCCACGACCAAGTACCACTCCGAGGGCTTTCCCAAGCAGGAGCAGAACCAGCCCGGTCTCACCGGCGCCACCGACCCCCGCCCCGACCACGGCGAAGACACCTACCAGGGCAGCGGCAAGCTCACCGGCAAGCGCGCCCTGATCACCGGCGGCGACTCGGGCATTGGTCGCGCGGTCGCGATCGCCTACGCCAGGGAGGGCGCCGATGTCGCCATCTCCTATCTGCCGGAGGAGCAGGAAGACGCCGAAGACACCGCAGCCCTGGTGCGCGCCGCGGGCCGCACCGCGCTGTTGCTGCCCGGCGACATCAGCGAGGAGGGGCACTGCATCTCCCTGGTGAACCAGACCGTCACCGAGCTGGGCGGGCTGGACATCCTGGTGTTGAACGCGGCCTACCAGGAGAACCGCGACGGCCTGGAGAACCTCTCCACCCGGGAGTTCGACAGGGTCTTCAAGACCAACCTCTACGCCACGCTCTGGATCGCGCGGGCGGCAATTCCGCACCTGGCTCCCGGCTCGTCGATCATCTCCACCTCGTCGATCCAGGCGTCGAGCCCGTCGCCGCAGCTCATCGACTACGCGATGACCAAGGCCGCCCTGGTGGCGTTCACCCAGGCGCTTGCACAGCAACTCGGTTCCACCGGGGTGCGGGTCAACGCCGTGGCGCCGGGCCCGATCTGGACCCCGCTGATCCCGGCGACGTCGTGGCCCGACAAGCTGCCCACCTTCGGCCAGGACACCCCGTTGGGCCGCGCCGGCCAGCCCGCCGAGCTGGCGTCGGCCTACGTGTTCCTCGCCTCGCCAGAGGCGTCGTACATCTCGGGCGCTGTCGTGCCCGTCACCGGCGGCCGTGGCTTCTGACCCGCAGCCCCCGCAGAGAGAGCGCACCGGCGGGGGCGCCACCTCGGTGCTGCTGGTGCGGCACGGGGAGAGCGCGGCGAACGTGGCGGCGACGGCGGCGGAGGTCGCCGGTGCCGAGATGATCGACATGCCGCTGCGCGACGCGGACGTTCCCCTCACCGACACCGGAACCGACCAGGCTCTCGCGATCCGGCACTGGCTGGATGCGCGCCCGGCCGCGGAGTACCCGGACTCGGTGTGGGTGTCGCCCTACCTGCGGGCGGCGGAGACCGCCCGCATCGCCCTCGGCGGCAGGCCGAACGGCATCCGTCGGGTGCACGACGAACGGCTGCGCGACCGCGAACTCGGCGTGCTCGACCTGCTCACCACCCGCGGTGTGCAGGCGCGGTTGCCGGGCGAAGCGGCCCGCCGCGAGCGACTGGGCAGGTTCTATTACCGGCCGCCTGGTGGCGAATCCTGGGCGGATGTGGCCCTGCGGCTGCGCTCCTTCCTCACCGAGCTCGACGCCGACAGCGTCGGTCCGTCGGCCCTGGTGGTGTCGCACGACGCGGTGATCCTGCTGCTCCGCATGGTGGGGGAGGGGCTCACCGAATCCGAGACCCTGCACCTGGCCCAGACCGAGCCCCTGCTGAACGCGTCGATCACCACGCTGGCGCGTGACGGCCGGGGTTCGCCCTGGCGGGTGCGCACCTACAACGACGTCTCGCACCTGGTCGTGGCCGGCGCCACGGTCACCGCGCACACCTCGGCGGAGGATGCCGATGTCTCGCCGGACTGACCAGCCGACCACCCTGACGCCCGCCGTGCTGCGGGATTGGCCGTTGCCCGCCGGTGCCCAGTCCAAGTACGCCAGAGGCCAGATCCTGGTGATCGGCGGCGCCCGCAAGGCGCCTGGCGGGGCCCTGCTCGCCGGAACCGCCGCGCTGCGGGTGGGCGCCGGTCGGCTCACCCTGGGCGTGGGGGAGTCGGTGGCCGTGCCCTTGGCGGTGGCGGTGCCGGAGGCCGGCGTGGTGGGCCTGTCCGAAACTCCCGCCGGCGCCGTGCGGGGCGGTGACCTGGGCAGGGTGGCCGGCGAACTCGACGCCGCCGACGCCGTGGTGCTCGGCAGCGGGCTCGACGACGCCGACGAGGCCCGCGCCATGGTGGCGCTGCTGCCCCACGTGCTGGGCAGCTCCACGGCGCTGCTGCTCGACGCGTTCGCGCTCGGTGCGCTGGCGGGGCTGGGCGCTGATTTTCGCCCCGCCACCGAGCTCGTTCTCACGCCCAACCTGACCGAGGCCGGCCTGCTTCTCGGTCACGACATCGAGAACCACGAAGCCGACATCGAGCGCATCGCCGTGCGGTTCCGAGCCACGGTGAGCTGCCAGGGCGTCATTGCGGCGCCGACCGGACAGCGCTGGCTGGTGGGCACCGGTCAGGGCGGCCTGGGCATGTCGGGCAGCGGAGATGTGCTGGCCGGAGCCATCGGCGGCCTGCTCGCCAGGGGCGCCCCGCCGGAGCAGGCCGCGTGTTGGGGCACCTACCTGCACGCCGCCGCGGGAGACCGGCTGAACGCCCGGGTGGGGCCGACCGGGTATCTCGCCCGGGAACTGCTGCCGGAGCTGCCCGCCCTGCTGGCCGAGCTCGGGCAGCAGGCCTGAGCGGCCGGGACCCGGCACGGCAGCCGGCCCTGGTTAGCTCGGCGGCGGCGCGGTGCTGGCGCGCAGCACCAGGTGCGTGGGCACGATGGTGGTGCCGGGCACGGATGCGCCGGGGGAGTCGATCTGGCGCAGCAGCTTCTCGATGCAGAGCCGCCCCACCTGGCCGAAGTCCTGGTGCACGGTGGTCAGCGGAGGCCAGAAGGCATCCGCCTCGCGCATGTCGTCGAAGCCCACCACGCTGCAGGAGGCGGGCACCGACCGGCCGGCTTCGTGCATGGCGCGCATCACGCCGAGGGCCATCTGGTCGTTCGAGGCGAAGATCGCCGTCACGGCCGGGTCCGCGGCGAGCCGTCTGCCGTGCTCGTAGCCGCTCTGCGCGTTCCAGTCGCCTTCCAGCACCGGCGGCACGAGCGCGCCGGCCGCCTTGAGGGTCGCGCGCCACGAGGCGGTGCGGCGTCCGGCCGAGAACGACGACTCCGGCCCGGCGATGTGCCAGACCGTCTTGTGGCCGAGGTCGAGCAGGTGCTGGGTGGCCAGCCGGGCGCCCTCGGTCTGGTCGGTGTCCACCACGGTGTAGCGGGCGCCGGCGTCGGAGTCGACGATCACCACGGGCAACCCGGTCGGCACCGTCACATCGATCCGGTCCAGGATGTGCGCTTCCATGATGATCACGATGCCGTCGACGGCCTGCTCGGCCAACCGGTTCACCGCGCCCGCCACGGCGCCCTGGGTGGGCAGCGCCACCGGAATCAGGGTGATCGAGTAGCCGGCCTCGGCCGCGGCGGTGGCCACGGCGTCGAGAGTGCGCATGTTGCCGAAGCTCGACAGGGTGAACATGATCACGCCGATGGTGCTGAACCGGCCCGACTTCAGCGCGCGGGCGGCGCTGTTGGGCCGGTAGCCGATCTCGTCCATGGCGGCGAGCACGCGGTCGCGGGTGTCGGTGTCCACGTTGCTGCGCCCGTTCACCACCCGCGAAACGGTCTGGGAAGAGACGCCGGCCAGCGCGGCGACATCCGCCATCGAGGGCAGCCGCTGCACGACGCGGGTCGAAACTGCTGCACCGGACGTGCCGGGTGCGGTGGCGGATGCGCCGGGAACAGCCGTCTCGCCGCCTGCCGGGCTGATCGTTGCCACGTGCCCTCCCGGGTCAAAAAAAGTTTCAGGATGTTTACGTAAACATGCTAGCGTGCTTACACGTCATGTTTACGTAAACATGATCGGCGGGTTCCACCATCCGTCGCACCACCCTATCGAGCCAGAGAAGCAGGCATGACGACGCTGTCAACACTCCCCCCTAGTGGCCAGACACGGAGAGGTGCGGTTGTGCGCCCCCGCAAGCCGCAGACGCAGAAGCGCGACTGGACCGGCTGGAAGTTCGTGGGCCCGTTCATGATCGTTTTCGCCCTCGTGCTCATCGCCCCGGTGCTCTACTCGATCTACCTCTCCTTCTTCAAGGACCAGCTGGTCGGCGGCAACTCCTTCGTCGGGTTCGAGAACTACGGCCAGGCGCTCACCGATCCCAAGTTCTGGGAATCCATGGGCCGGGTCACCCTGTTCTTCGTCGTGCAGGTGCCCATCATGCTCGGCATCGCCCTCTTCGCCGCGCTCGCGATCGACAGCGCCCGCCTGCACTTGTCCAGCTTCTTCCGCATCGCGATCTTCCTGCCGTACGCGGTTCCCGCCGTGGTCGCCACCCTCATGTGGGGCTTCATGTACGGCACCAAGTTCGGCCTGGTCGGCAACCTCAACGAGTTCTTCGCCATCGCCATCCCCAACCCGCTGGGCAGCACCTGGGTGCTCGCCGCGATCGGCAACATCGTCACCTGGGAATTCATCGGCTACAACATGATCCTGTTCTATGCCGCCCTGCGGGTGATCCCCACCGACCTCTACGAGGCCGCGTCGCTCGACGGCGCCGGCGCGTTCCGCATCATCCGCAGCATCAAGATGCCGGCGCTGCGCCCCGCCATCGTGATCGGCGGCATCTTCAGCGTGATCGGCAGCTTCCAGCTGTTCAACGAGCCGAGCATCCTGCAGTCGCTGGCGCCCAACACCATCTCCACCTACTTCTCGCCGAACATGTACGCCTACAACCTGTCGTTCTCGGGTCAGCAGTACAACTACTCGGCCACCATCGCGATCATCGTCGGCCTCATCACCGCCGTCATCGCCTACATCGTGCAGAACTCCGGTTCGCGAAAGGAGGTCTGAGATGTCGACGACTGAGCAGACCGAAGTGAACGTTGCTGCCGGCAAGGCCAAGG
>Ga0247806_10001694_pt1 | contig 10535 bp, 14 predicted proteins | sample UWRJL059202B1_FD_179935 | JGI IMG/M metagenome (GOLD analysis project Ga0247806, IMG submission 179935) | Plant litter microbial communities from Arlington Agricultural Research Station in Wisconsin, United States - UWRJ-L059-202B-1 | ecosystem: Environmental > Terrestrial > Plant litter >... | reverse complement strand
AGGCGCACGACCTGATGAACGCCATCCGCACCGTGCACGGCGGCGACGCCCTGCTCTCGCCGCGGGCCACCAAGGCCCTCATCGACCGGTACACCGCCCCCGCCGAGCCGGCCGCGCTCGTGGCGCCGGCCGCCCTGGCGCTGCTCACGGAGCGGGAGCTGGAGATCCTGCTGCTCGTGGGCCGCGGCCACGCCAACGGCGCCATCGCCGAGGAGCTGGTGATCTCCCCGCACACCGCCAAGACCCACGTGAACCGCATGATGACCAAGCTCGGCGCGCACGACCGCGCCCAGCTGGTGATCATTGCCTACGAATCCGGCCTGCTGGTCCCCGGCGCGCAGGCGTAGCCGCCCACCATCAACGGGCGCGCGCTCAGCGGTAGTGCTGCTCGCCGCGGGCCGCCTTCTCGATCACGTCCCGGATGCGCGCGGCCCGCACGGCCGGGGTCTTGATGTTGTTCAGGCGGAAGTAGATTCGGAACCGCTCGACCTTGGTGAGGCCGGCGACGAACGCGGCCGCCACCGGGTCGGCGTCCAGCGCCGCCTGCAGGTCGGCCGGAGCCACGGCATCCTTCTGCCGGTAGGCGGCGTCCCAGCGCCCGTCGGCCTGGGCCCGCTCGATCTCCGCCAGCCCGGCCGGCTGCATCCGCCCCTCGATGATGAGGCGCGCGACGTGCTCCCGGTTGATCTGCGACCACGGGCTGTTCTTCCGCCGCGGCGAGAAACCCTGGAGGGTGTAATCGTCATCGAGCCGGCTGGTCTGCCCGTCGATCCAGCCGTAGCAGAGCGCCACGTCCAGGGCCTCCGACCAGGTCATCCCCGGCGCGGACGAACTCTTCTTGCGCAGCTTCAGGCGCACGCCGCCGTCATCGGGCTCGCCGCGCAGGTAGCTCTCCCACTCCTGAACGCTCAGGTCGAGAACAATCCGGTCCGCCATGCCCACCATGCGGCCAGTTTACGGAGGCCGGGTGTCGGCAGTGGAACCGGGCCGAGCGGCGCCGGACTGCAGACTTTGCGGCGGGCCCGGCGTAGCATCGGCCGTGGCGGGCGTCGTTGTAGGCATCGGCAGAGGTCTGTGCCCGGCGCCGCAGAAGGCTGGTTTTTCCCATGATGAACATGACCATGCAGATGATGGAAATGCACATGAAGGACATGCCCATGCAGGGGATGGACATGATGGTGATGCAGGAGTGTATCGAGGCCTGCTCAGCCTGCGAGCAGGCCTCCACAATGTGCGCCGACTCGATGATGGGCGACGGCATGGCGATGGCGCGGAGCATGTGCGCGAACATGGCCGACATGGCAGGCACCATGATGCGCGCGATGCTGCGCCCCAACGGGATGCACATGGACAGCATGATGGCGATGCACATGGCCACGATGACGATGGCCACCGCCTGCGCCGAGGAGTGCATGAAGCACGCCGGCATGAGCGAGGACGCCCGGATGTGCGCCGAGGCGTGCCGTCAGTGCGCGATGTGCTGCCAGAAGATGATGGACGCCATGAAGGGCATGATGCCGACGAGCTGACGAGCCTCGAGCTGACCGGGCCTGACGCGTCTCGAACCGACCCGACAGGCGGCCAGAGCCGACAGGCTGGCTAGAGCCGCACCACGCTGATGCGGCTGCGGCCGCTCGCGAGCACGTTGTAGACGGAGTGCAACGCCACCGGCGCTCCGGTGCCGAGGTGTGCCGTGTGATCGGCGTGATTCCACACCCACACCGTCGCGGTGTCGCTGTCGGGGGCGTCGCCGTGCCCGAACAGGTTGATGCCGATCCAGCCGTCGGCCGTGGCGCGCACCACGATGCCGTCGGTCCACTTGCTGGGCGTGGCCTCGGCCACGCGCACGTGGATGGGTTGCGTGGTGTGGCCGGCCCCGTGGTTGACACAGCCGTCGGCACCCGTGGTGTTGCACTGCAGGACGTGCAGCGGTTGCGTGATCATCTGAGCCTCCTTCACAACGGCCTTCGTTGCCTCGAGTGTAGGTTCGCGTTTTTTCCCTGTCACGGGCTGCCGTCACAGAACGAAACACTCTACGGTCGGTCGGCGGCCGTCCGGATGCGGGGAACCAGGCGCGGTACCAGCCGCACCAGGATCACCATGCCCACCAGCTCGACGAGGGTCTGCGTCACCACGGCCAGCGGTGCCAGCTCCAGTGGGGCCGGCAGGGCGAGGGCCAGCGGCAGCACCACCAGCGAGTTACGGGTGGCACCGCTGAAGACCAGGGCGCGGGAGGCCGGCACGTCGAGGCGGGCCAGCCGGGCGGCGAGCAGGCCGACCCCGACCATGATGGCCAGAAAGGCCGCATAGAGCGGGATCACGGCCAGCAGCGGGGCAGCCTTGGCGCCCACGGCAGCGATCTGCGAGCCGACGACAACCGCGAGGGTGACCATCATCAGCGGCACCATCAGAGCCTGCATGAGGGTCTCGACGGCGTGGCCGGGGCGGGCCGCGCGTCGGTGACGGCCACCGAACTGCACCGCGGCCGCGGCGGCAAGGGGCAGCACGATCAGCACCAGGAACGCCTCGACGAACGGGCCCACCTCGATCAGCGCCACCGCGCCCGACCCGGCGAAGAGCCACAGATAGCCCGGCAGCAGCACGATCTGCAGCAGCATCAGCAATGGCGTCGCGGCCAGCAGCCTGTCGCGGGCCCCGCCGGCCAGCCCGGTGAACACGATGACGTAGTCCACGCAGGGGGTGAGCAGCACCAGCAGCACCCCGAGGAGCAAGGCCCGGTCCCCCGCGACGAACCGGCTGAGGCCGAAGGCCACGACCGGCACGATCACGAAGTTGACCGTCAGTACGGCGCCGAGGAAACGCAGGTCGAGGATCGACCGTCCCACGGCCACCAGCGGCACGCCCAGAAAGGTGGCGAAAAGCAGCAGGCCGAGCACCGGGGTGATGGCCGACGAGAGGGCGGGGGCTGCGCCGGGCACCAGCCAGCCGATCAGGGCGCCGAGCACCATCGCCGCGAGGAACAGGGGCACCTGACGCTGCTCCAGCCGCTGCACGATCCTCGTCATGCTCTCACCCTAGAGGCGGGCGGATGCCGCGACGCCGCCCTGCGCCTCCTGCCGACGCCACGCCCCGGCTGTCACCGCCGCTGCCTATAGTGGTGGGATGAATACCCACGACAAGAACGACCAGAAGTCCCCGGACGGCTCCACTGACCTCAGCAGCGCCGAAGCTGACCGCACCGACGAGCTCGCCGACGGGTCGCAGAGCGACGGCAGCGCCCCGACCGAGGACGACACCGCCTCCGGTGGCCCGGCGGACTGATCCGCCCGCCGGTTCCCGGCGCGCCGCTGTGACACCACCCCGCTGCGACACCCCACAACAGAAGACTCGAAAACAGAATTGGTAACTCACGCACCATGACCGCCGGCACCCCCGACTTCCGCGACAGCGGCCTGCAGTTTCCCGATTCTTTCGTCTTCGGCTCGGCGACCGCCGCGTACCAGATCGAAGGCGCCGTCGACGAAGACGGTCGCGGCCCCTCGATCTGGGACACCTTCTCGCACACGCCCGGCGCCGTGCAGAACGGCGATACCGGCGACGTGGCCGACGACCACTACCACCGGCTCGAGGCCGACCTAAACCTGATCAAGGACCTCGGCCTGAACGCGTACAGGTTCTCGATCTCCTGGCCGCGCATCCAGCCGACCGGTCGCGGACCGGTCAATGAGGCCGGCCTACGGTTCTACGAACGCCTCGTCGACGGGCTCATCGAGCGCGGGGTGACCCCGGTGGCCACCCTGTACCACTGGGACCTACCGCAGGCCCTCGAAGACGAAGGCGGCTGGACCAACCGCGACACCGCGTACGCGTTCGCGGACTACGCCCGCATCGTCGGGGCGGCACTCGGCGACCGGGTGCCGGTCTGGACCACGCTCAACGAACCGTGGTGCTCCGCGTTCCTGGGCCACGGCTCCGGCGAGCACGCCCCCGGCCGGCAGGACAACGCCGCCGCCCTGAGGGCCGCGCACCATCTCAACCTGGCCCACGGCCTCGGCGTGAGCGCCCTGCGGGAGGTCGTTCCGGCGACCGCGCAGATGTCGGTCACCCACAACCTGCACGTCATCCGCGGCGATGCCGACTCGGTGCGGCGCATCGAGGCCGTCGGCAACCGCATCTTCACCGGCCCGATGCTGCACGGCGCCTACCCGGCCGACCTGATCGAGGACACCACGGCCATCACCGACTGGTCGTTCGTGCTTCCCGGTGACGCCGAACTCATCCACCAGCCCCTCGACGTGCTGGGCATCAACTACTACAACACCACCCTGGTGGGCCCGGCAACGGGAGCGGCCCACGCCGCGGACTCGGCGGCGGGAGCCGCATCACGTGCCTCCGCGTTCCCCGGAACCGACGACATCCCCCGGCTCGACCAGCCCGGCCCGTTCACCGAGATGGACTGGAACATCGAACCCAGCGGGCTGCTGCAGCTGCTCGAGGCGACCAGGGACGAATTCCCCGGCCTGCCCCTGATGGTCACCGAGAACGGTGCGGCGTTCGAGGATGGCGTCACCGTGGACGACCAGGGCATCACCGCGGTGCACGATGACGACCGGGTGGACTACCTTCGGCGGCACTTCACGGCGGCGCACCGCGCCATCCAGAACGGCGTCGACCTGCGGGGCTACTTCGTCTGGTCGCTGATGGACAACTTCGAGTGGGCCTACGGCTTCTCCAAGCGGTTCGGGATCGTGCGAGTCGACTACCAGACCCAGGAACGCACCCTCAAGGACAGTGCGCTCTGGTACCGGGAGCTGATCAGAACGCGCCGCCTGCCTTAGCCGGTTGCCCTGGCCGGCGCCGCCGGGGCGCCGGGTTAGTGCTGCGAGTCCTTCGGGTTCCGGCGCAGGTGCACGTCGGTGATGGTCACGTTCACGGCCACGATGTTCAGCTCGGTGTGGTGCAGCAACGACGTCGTGATGGCGTCCCGGAGGCGCTGCGCGGTCTGCGGCATCCGTTCGCCCCAGAACACGCTGGCGTCCACGTTCACGGTGACCGGGCTGCCGGGGGTCGTCACGTCGCCCTCCAACCGGCAGCGGCCGATGAAGGTGCCGGCGACGGCGTCACCGGCGGCCCGGATCAGGCCTCTGACGGCGCCTTCGGTCAGGCTCAGGTCGGCCTTGGGTGAGGAGTGCGACACCGGGATCGAGCGTCCCGCCCTGGCCTCGCGGTGGATATTGGTGAGGATGCCGGTGACCCAGCTGTCGTCGCGGTCCGGCTCGGCCGAGACGTCATCGTCCAGGATGTCCTTGGCCATTGACCGGAACCGGGTGAGCGCGTCGAAGGCGATCCGGTTTTCCGGCGCCTTGTTGAGGAAGTCATCCGGCGGGTTCTCGCCGCGGTCGATGTAGTCGCTGAGCTGCTCGATGAGGCCATTGTTGGCGTCGTCGTCGTGAGGGGATGTCATCGCCATTCCTCCATCTCCTGCATCAGCTTCTGCCTGGCCCTGGCCAACAGGCCGCGAACCGTCGACGGAGGCAAGTCCAACTCCTCGGCAATTTCGGCGTAACTGTGCCCACCGATCTCCCGCAGCGTCCAACACTGGCGCTGTGCTTCGCTCAGAGTACCGAGTGCGCGTGTGAGCCGCTCGCGTTGTGACGCCGCTTCGGCCCGCTGATGGGGGGATTCGGACTCCGGGGTCGGCGCATCCCACTCGCCGAGGGGTTGGTCCTGCTTGCGGGCGCGGATGCGATCGATCGCCTTGCGGCTGGTGATTCTCATCAGCCAGGCCTTGGTGGCTGCGGGGTCCTGCAGCTCGGGCAGCCGCTCCCAGGCCGTGATGAAGGTTTCCTGCACCACATCGTCGGAATCGCTGTTGGAGCCCAGGATCCGGGTGGCGTATGCACGCATCAGCGGCCCGTGGCGACGCACGAGCACCTCGAAGGCGCGCAGGTCGCCGTCCGCGGCGCGGGCGGCAAGAATCGCGTCTGCGGCGTCGCCGAGTGGCGAGCGCTCGTCTGACCCCGTGACTGACACCGGAGACCTCTCTCTACTCAAAACCGATCTCGGGGCAAGTTGCCAGTGTTCGTGACGAACCGTCCGTGAGATGCGTCTGAACAGTATCAATGAGATTCGGCAAGAGAAAATCGCTCACCAGCACCCTTCCGTGCAGCATAGTGACAATCTCACCTTCCAGCTTTATTGTCACAACCGATCCGCGTCAGCGCGGCCGACGAGCACAGGAGCCCGCCTCATGAACAGCTTCACCCCCACCAGCAGCCCACACCCTCACGGCACCGGCACTGACGACTCCGGTTCCCCGGCCGGGCCGCCGCGCGGCAAGACCGTCATCAACGATGCCGTCGTCGCCAAGATCGCCGGCCTCGCCCTGCGCGATGTCGCCGGGATCCACGCCGTCGGAGGCGGCGCCGCCCGTGCGTTGGGCGCCATCCGCGGCGCGATCAACAGCACCGACCACAGCCAGGGCGTCAGCGTCGAGGTGGGCGAAAGCCAGGTCGCCGTCGACCTGAGCGTCGTCGCCGGGTACCCGGTACCGCTGCAGCAGATCGCCGAGGATGCCCGCACCGCGATCATCGACGCGATCGAAACCCTCGTGGGACTCACCGTCACCGAGGTCAACGTGACCATCAACGACGTGCACCTGCCCGACGAGACCGACGACACCGCCAGGGCGGACGTCCAGTGAGCGGTTCGACGGAGACCCTGGCACCGCGCGGACGCACGCGCGTCACCGCCAGAGCGATGACGCGGGTGGTCTCGGCCGTCGCCGCGGAATCACTCGGTGTGAAGCCCAGTCAGGTCTCCGTCGACCTGGCCGACGCCGCCGGCCGCCTCGACCTCACCGTGCGCACCCCCATCCGGGTGCTTCCCCTCGACCAGGTGGAGACTGCTGCGCCTGTCGACGGCACCATCCTCGACCGCACCGAACGCGCGCAGCACGACATCCGCGGCACCGTGGCCGCCCTCACCGGGGCGGACATCGCCGGGGTGACGGTGCGCCTGACCGGGGCCCGCATCCGCCGGTCCAAACGAGTGGACTGACCTGACCCCGCACCCCATCTCCGCAACAGAATGGCCCACCATGACCCGCACGCTCACCCCCTCGGCACCCGGCAGCATGCCGGCGCGCCAGGCCGTTGCGGCACTGCAGCTGCGCCATCCGATGGGCCGGTCCACCCGGTCCACCTATAAGCGGCTGATGCGCCGGGAGACCCAGTCGTCACGCTCGGCCGTCGCCGTCGGCCTGGCGTCGGTGATCATCGCCGGATGCCTGTACAGCGGCACCGAACTGGTCCTCGAGCTGAGCGGGCGGCCGCCGCTGCTCGCCGCCCCGAGCGACGCGGTGCGCACGGTGAGCCAGGTCAACCAGATTGCCCCGGCCATCCTGTTCACCTTCGGGCTCCTGGTGGCGGTCACCGGCCTGGTCCTCGTGCTGGTGGCCGTGCTGCCCGGTCGCCGGGCCCGCCACCAGGCCGACTCGGACCGGGCCGCGGTGATCGTCGACGATGAGGTCGTAACGGCCGCCCTGACGCGGAAGGCCGCCGCTGCGGCCCGCCTCGACCCCACCAATGTGGACGTCTCGGTGTCCCGCCACAACGCCACGGTGCGGATCACCCCGGAGTCCGGCACCGCGACCAACCGGTTCACCGCAGCCAAGGCCATCGCTGAGGCTATCGCGTACGACGCGCTGCGGCCGCCCCTCGAACCCACCGTCGTGATCGAGCGGACGGGCAAGGTGGGCGCATGAATGCCACCAACCGGGTGCTCAACCGCGCCTTCGTGCTCGTGATCGGCCTGCTGTCCCTCGGCCTCGGCGCCGTCGCCGTCGCCCTGGTCGCCGTTCCCGACTTCCTGCGGGGCTGGGAGCAGACCGCGCCCTCGGTCACCGGCACCCTCTCCACCGTGCTGGCGGACACCGCCCTGGCCGGCACGGGCATGAGCTGGGTGCCGCTGGCCGGGCTGGCCGCCGCCGCAGTGCTGGTCCTGACGCTGGCCGTCTTCATCGCCAGACAGGGCCACGGCCGCACCCACCGGCTGATCACCGCGGCGCCCACCGAGGACGGCACCACCATTGTGGACGGCGCCGTGGCGGAGCAGATGCTCACCGCCGATCTGCGGGAGCGGGCCGAGTTCGACGCGGTGGCCGTGTCCACCCACGAGGTGCACGGCGCCCCGGTGCTCAAGGTCTCGGCCGCCGTGCGGCACGGCGTCGCCGCCCGCGACGCGATCACAGTCATCGAACGGTCCGTGCACGGCCTGGACAGCCTGCTCGGCGCCGAGATCCCGGTGCTGGTGCAGCTGAACGGCGGCACCGGCTCGCGCCGGTCCCGGCGGCGGCCGGTGCGGCCGTCGGTGAGCACCGGCCCCTCTGTGCCAGCCCACGCAGTGCCAGCCCACTCGGAGCCAGCCCACGCAGTGCCAGCCCCCTCGGCGGCAGCCCCCCAGCCAATCCGACCGTCCTGACCCACCCCCAAAGAGAAAGAGAGAACACTATGAGTGCATCAGACAAGGCCGAAAACACCGCCCAGGACCTCAAGGGCAAGGCCAAGGAAGCTCTCGGCAAGGTCACCAACGACGACTCCAAGGTCGCCGAGGGACGGGCCGACCAGGCCGGCGCCAGCGTCAAGCAGGCCGGCGAGAACATCAAGGACGCCTTCAAGAAGTAGGCCCCTGACCGGTCACCCGACCGGCGCCGCCGCATCCGTGGCGGAGCCGGTCGGACAGACCGCGTTCGTGCGCATCTGCGCCGTCGCCTCCTCCTCAGTCCAGGGCAGGTCGCTCTGGGTGCTCGGCCGGTTCTCCGCCGCGGGGGCCTCGGCGGCGATCGCTGCCAGGCGCTGCGCCAAGGCCAACACGAACTCCGACCCCGCGCTGGAGTCATTGATCATCACCACCACGGTGAGGCCGCTCTCCGGGTCGGAGAGTGTCGCCGACAAAAAGCCGGGAATCGTACCCGCCCCGCCGCGCATGGGGCCAAGTTGCTCGGCCCCCAACCCGTACCGCCGCCACTCGGGCGCGCCCTCTTCCCGCACGCTCTTCCACTGCTCGGCGACCAGGTCCGGCGAGAGCAGACTGCCCGTGGCCAGCGACTGCGACCAGGTCTTCGCATCGCCCAGGGTGGTCACCGCCCCGCCCGCGACCCCGCTCATCGAGTTGGACAGCCGCGTCACGTCGAGCGGACGCGTGCAGTCCGCTCTGCCGTCGGCGTCGAGGGTGGCGGCCCAGCCCTTCGGATGGGCTCCCGGCAGGTCGAGGTCCTGGGGGCCGGGATACGACGTGTCATCCAGCCCCAACGGCTCGAACAGATACCGCCGGTAGAGCTCCGCCCAGCTGTCGCCGGTCGCCTCCTCCAACGCCATCCCGAGCAACTGCACGCCGGCGTCGGACCGGGTCCAGACCCGGCCGGGCTGCCCGACCCTGGTCGACCCGAGCCCGCCGGACACGAGCTCCAGCGGCGGCCACCGGCGGGTCGGATTGCTGACGAACTGGGGCTCGAGGCTCGGATCGCCCAAGCCAGCCGTGTTCTGGCAGAGCTGGCGCAGGGTGATGCCCTGCACCCCCGGCAGACGGGGCAGATACTCCGCGACCGCGTCATCCAGCCCCACCCGCTGCTCCCCGACGAGCCGGAGCAGCACGGTGCAGGTCATCGAGCTGGTCAGGGTACCCAGGCGAAACCGCATGTCGGTGGTGAGCGACGCACCGCCGGCCGGGCGGCCCGTCACGGAGTCGATGCCGGTCCCCACACTGCCAGGGCTGGCCAGCCACTGCCCGGCCCACGGCGCCCACACCCCAGCGATCGCGCCGGTCGCGCCGGCCAAGTCGAGTCCGTCGGCCAACGCCGCATCCAGGTCTGCGCTGGTCTCCGGGGCCAGCGCGTCCGCCGCCGCGTCGGGGCGGACGGGAATCAGGGCCGTGGCGTCGATACATGCCGACAGTGACAGCGTCAGTCCGGCCGTGAGCAGCGCCAGCGCGGGCGCCAACGGCCCCCGACGCCTTCGGCGCATCCAGCCCGCCGTGCTGGTGCGGCTCCCCTGTCGAACGCCCCGCCGTTGTTCCCGTTGACCTGTCATGGCAACCCGATGCCCATCCCGGACCCCGGCGCTCCACCCCCGCGGGGAGTGCCGGATGCGGCCCATTGCCGGGGAGTGTACCCAGGGCGCGGGTCCGTCGCGCCCGCGGCGACGCGGGCGCAGGTCGGTGCAATACTGGGCGCATGATCCGCGCAGAGACGGGTCGCTCGCGCCGCTCCTCGGCCCTCCGGCTCGGCAGTGTCCTCTTGGTCCTGGTCGGCGCAACGCTGACGCTGGCCGCCTGCGGTGTGCCGCTGATCCCCACGCTCGGGCCGTCGGCCACCCCCACGGCGGGGCCCTCGGCCGTACCGACGCCGACACCGACGCCGACGCCGACGCCGCGACCGTCCGGCGCCCCGTCGCCGGTGCCGACCACCGGGCCAGGGTCGCCCGAACCCACCGTCGTGTCCGCGTGCACCACCGACCAGCTCACCCTGGCGTTGCAGGAACGCCCGGGCGACAGCGGGGCAGGGAGTTTCTTCTGGG
>Ga0247806_10001691_pt1 | contig 10544 bp, 10 predicted proteins | sample UWRJL059202B1_FD_179935 | JGI IMG/M metagenome (GOLD analysis project Ga0247806, IMG submission 179935) | Plant litter microbial communities from Arlington Agricultural Research Station in Wisconsin, United States - UWRJ-L059-202B-1 | ecosystem: Environmental > Terrestrial > Plant litter >... | reverse complement strand
CGCCGCACGGTCAGGGCGCCGGGTCCTCGTCACGGTGCCGGATCACCATGCCGAACTCGTTGACCGGCTCGAACGCGTCCCGGTCCCAGGCCCCCGGGTGTGGCACCGGGCAGTTCAGCACGGTGTCGTGCGCCGAGTGCTCTATCGTGTGCTCGGTCATCGGGCGGCCGCACACCGGGCACTCGGACAATCCGGTCGTCTCCGCGGCATCGTAGGTGCCGCTGGGCGGTGAGTCGAAGGCCGGCCTGATCCGGTCTTCCACCCAGTCGAACAGTTGGCGGGGCCCGACGCGATGCGTCTTGGCCGAGGATTTCTCATGCTTGACCATGCCGCCAGCGTACGCCCGTCACCGGCCTGACGGCCAGCACGGCAGCACACCCCGCCAGTGGGGCGTCATTCCTCGCCGAACCCGGATTCGATCAGGTCGGCCAGCGCATCCACGGCGGCGCGGGATCGCTCGTCGGGCCCGGTGATCTCGACGCTCATTCCCCGGGTCAGGCCCAGGCCCATGATGCCCAGCAGGCTATGCGCGTCCCGCCCGTTCACGCTGACCTCGGCATCGAAGGTGCTGGCCAGCTTGACGAAGTCGGCGGCCGGGCGGGCGTGCAGGCCGTCCCGGTTGCGCAGAGTCGCCGTGCGCCGCACGGTGCGGTCAACCGCTTCGGCGGCGGGCGCTGGGGCGTCGGCGGACGCTGCAGCGCCAGCCCCGGCGCCCCGGGCGGACTCTGCCGCACTCAGCACGGCCGCCAGGTCTCCCCCGACCTCCGCGGCAACGGCCGCGGCCACGCCGCCCTCCACGAGGGGAGCGTCGGCCAGGCGCACCCGCGCCCGCACCTCGTCGTCCAGAAAGTCCAGTGCCGTCTCCGCGGTGAGGATGGCCGATCCCAGGTCGCAGAGCACGACAACACCCGCACCGTGGTCGGCGTCGGCTATGCCGGCGGCGACGGCGTCGAAGCTGGTGCCGATGCCCCCGTCGTCCCGCCCGCCGGCGGCGATCAGGGTCACCGTCGGCGCCATCTGCCTGGCCAGTTCCACGAGGCCGGCGGCAATCTGCCTACTGTGCGAGACGAACACGAGGCCCACGGAAGGCGCGGGGCTCTCCCCCGCGTCCGGTGCCGACGAGTCGGACACGATTAGGACTGCGCCGCCGCGTCGGCGCCGCAGCGCAGAATGAGAGCCGTCGACTGTGCGCCGGGGTCGCGGTGGCCGATGGCCCGCTCCCCCAGGTAAGACGCCCGACCTTTCCGGGCGACCCAGGGTTCGGTCGCCACCGCGCCGGCTTCGGCGGCATCCGCGGCGGCGGCCAGGATCAGGCTGGGGCTGGCGCCCGCGGCTTCGGCCTCGATGGCCGCGTCCACCGCCGGGGTCCAGGCGTCGACCATGGTTTTGTCGCCCGGCTCGGCCTTGCCGCGCAGCACGATGCCGTCCCGTCCCGCGGTGAGCAGCGCCACGACGGCCGGGCCGTCCAGTTCGGTGCTCCCGCTCACGGCGCCGGCGGCCTTGAGATACGCCGTGCCGTAGAGCGGGCCGGCCGCGCCGCCGACGGTGGAGATGAGCGTGGACGCCAGGGTTTTCAGCAGTTCTCCTGGCGTGCCGGCGTCGGTCAGGGCGTCGAGTTTGGGCAGCACGGCCTGGAAGCCTCTGTCCATGTTCTCGCCGTGGTCACCGTCGCCGATCTCCCGGTCCAGGGTGTTCAGTTCGGCGCGGTGCTCCGACAGAACCTTGGCGCTGCTCCGGATCCAGGCCTCTGCCCATGCGACGTCTACGCTCATTCGGTCTTCCCTACTTTCCCCACCGCAGTGCGGCCGTGTGCACCGGAGCATCCCACAGGGCGGTCAGCTCGTCGTCGAGTTTGAGAACCGTGATCGACATGCCCTGCATCTCCAGTGATGTTGTGAAATTGCCGACGAGCGTGCGTGTCACCTCGATGCCTCGCTCGGCGAGAACTTCGGCGGCCCGTCGAAATACAATGTACAGCTCCACCTGAGGCGTGCCGCCCATTCCGTTGACGAAGAGCAGCACCTTGTCGCCGGATGCGTAGGGAATGTCGTCCAGGATCGGTCCGAGGATCCGGTCGACGATGGCGTCGGCAGGTTCGAGCTTGATGCGCTCACGCCCGGGCTCGCCGTGGATGCCGATGCCGATTTCGATCTCATCGTCGGCGAGGGTGAAGCTGGGCTCGCCGGCGTGCGGCACGACGCACGGGGTGAGGGCCACTCCCATCGAGCGCACCTGGCCGATCACCTTCTCGGCGACCGTGGCCACGGCGGTGAGGTCATCGCCCCTGGCCGCGGCGGCCCCGGCGATCTTCTCGACCAGCACCGTTCCGGCCACACCGCGGCGGCCGGCGGTGTACAGGGAATCCTTCACGGCGACGTCGTCGTTGACGATCACGGTGCGGACCTCGATCTCGTCGGCCTCGGCCAGATCGGCCGCGGTTTCGAAGTTGAGCACGTCGCCGGTGTAGTTCTTGACGATGTGCAGCACCCCCGCTCCCCCGTCGACGGCCTTCGTGGCGGCCAGAATCGGGTCGGGGGTCGGCGACGTGAACACGGCGCCAGGAACCGCGGCATCCAGCATGCCGAACCCGACGAAACCACCGTGCAGGGGCTCGTGCCCGCTGCCGCCGCCACTGACGATGCCGACCTTGCCCGCCACCGGTGCATCGGCTCGCACGATGAACACGGGGTCCAGGGAGACGCGCACGATATCCGCGTGGGCTGCACCGAAACCGGCGACGGCTTCGTCGACAACGTTCTTCGGGTCGTTGACAAGCTTTTTCATGACCATTCCTTCGTTTCGTCGGGGTCGACCGGCGCAGGCTGCAACGCCGGGCACGCAATCGTGCTCCCCCACAACCTACGCGCTGCCACGGGTCTGGGTAAGAGGCAGATGAGGCAGCCCATCGGGACTATTTCGCTCCGGCCCCGCCCGCGCTATGGTGACTGCGAAATCGCTCACCGCGAAGGGATTGCTCCGGTTCAACCGGCATCTCGCTTCTTACGAGAAAGGTCATCGTGGACAATATCGGTCTTGTATTTTTGTCGGAGGTGCTGGGCACAGGGATGCTCGTCCTCCTCGGTTGTGGTGTCGTGGCCAACGTCGCCCTGACGAAGAACAAGGGTTTCGGCGGTGGGTTCCTCATGGTGACCTTCGGCTGGGCCTTCGCGGTCTTCTCCGGCGTGCTCGTCGCCTACAACTCGGGCGCCCACCTCAATCCCGCCGTCACCCTCGGTCTGGTCGCGTCCGGCGCCGAAAGCTTCGGCGGCGCCGCTGACGTCCCGGTGAACTTCCTCTCGACGCTCGTGTATCTGGCCGGGGAGTTCCTCGGCGCGTTCCTCGGAGCCGTCGTGGTCTGGCTGGCCTACAAACAGCACTACGACGAGGAGCCGGAACCGGCCAACAAGCTCGGAACGTTCTCGACCGGGCCGGCCATCCGTTCCTACGGCTGGAACCTGGTCACCGAGGTGATCGGCACCTTCGTGCTCGTCTTCGTGATCCTCACCTTCGGCAACCAGGACGGTTCCGCCGGCGGCCTGGGCGCCCTGGGCGCGCTGCCCGTGGCCCTGCTCGTTCTGGTGATCGGTGTGTCCCTCGGTGGCCCGACCGGATACGCCATCAACCCTGCCCGTGACCTTGGCCCGCGGATCGCGCACTTCGTCCTGCCGATCAAGGGCAAGGGTTCCTCGGATTGGGCCTATTCCTGGGTCCCTGTCGTCGGTCCCGTCATCGGCGGCGTCCTGGCGGGTTGGGCATCGCTGGTCTGGCTGCCGGTCATCGCGTAGCGGCGGCAGGCCGGTTCCGCCAAGGACCGGCCTGCTTCGCTGTGCAACACCAGCCGAACCGCCAGTCAGTTTTATAGTCTTTTCAAGCCATCACGCAACGTACAAGGAGGTACACCATGGCAAAGTATGTTCTCGCCATCGACCAGGGCACCACGAGTTCGCGCGCCATCATCTTCGACCACGCCGGATCGATCGTGTCGACCGGCCAACTCGAGCACGAACAGATCTTCCCCCGCGCCGGCTGGGTCGAACACAACCCGATGGAAATCTGGGACAACACCCGCGAGGTGATCGGCCAGGCACTGTCCAAGGCCAACCTCACCCGGCACGACATCGCCGCTGTCGGCATCACCAACCAGCGGGAGACCGCGGTGGTCTGGGACCGCACCACCGGCAAGCCGGTCTACAACGCCATCGTCTGGCAGGACACCCGCACCCAGCCGATCGTGGACCGGCTCGCCGCCGATGGCGGTGTGGAGAGGTTCAAGCAGAAGGTGGGCCTGCCGCTGGCCACCTACTTCTCCGGCACCAAGATCGTCTGGATTCTGGAGAACGTGGAGGGGGCCAGGGCGAAGGCCGACGCCGGCGACCTGATGTTCGGCACCACCGACTCGTGGGTGCTCTGGAACCTCACCGGCGGGCTCGAGGGCGGCGTGCACGCCACCGACGTCACCAACGCCAGCCGCACCCTGTTCATGGACCTGGAAACGCTGCAGTGGGACGACGACATCCTCGCCGCCTTCAACGTGCCCAAGTCGATGCTGCCCGAGATCAAGTCCTCATCCGAGGTCTACGGCACCGTCAACGAGCACAGCCTGCTGCGCGAGGTGCCGATCGCCGGCATCCTCGGCGACCAGCAGGCCGCCACGTTCGGTCAGGCCGCCTTCGATCAGGGCGAGGCCAAGAACACCTACGGCACCGGTAACTTCCTGATCTTCAACACCGGCACCGACATCATCCACTCGAAGAACGGCCTGCTCACCACGCTGGGCTACAAGCTCGGTGACGCCGAACCGCACTACGCCCTGGAGGGCTCGATCGCGGTCACCGGCGCCCTGGTGCAGTGGCTGCGGGACAACCTGGGGTTGATCGGCTCCTCCGAGGAGATCGAGACACTGGCTGCCAGCGTCGACGACAACGGCGGCGCCTACTTCGTGCCCGCGTTCAGCGGCCTGTTCGCGCCGTACTGGCGCTCGGATGCCCGCGGCGCACTGGTGGGCCTGACCCGGTTCGTCAACAAGGGCCACATCGCCCGGGCGGCGCTGGAGGCCACGGCGTTCCAGACCAGGGAGGTGCTCGACGCGGTCAACGCCGACTCCGGGGTGCCGCTGACCGAGCTCAAGGTCGACGGCGGCATGATCAAGAACAACCTGCTGATGCAGTTCCAGGCCGACATCATCGGGGTGCCGGTGATCCGCCCGGTGGTGGCGGAGACCACCGCCCTGGGCGCCGCATACGCGGCTGGCCTGGCGGTGGGCTTCTGGAGCACGCTGGACGAACTGCGCTCGAACTGGCAGGAGGACAGCCGCTGGACGCCGACGCTGAGCGCCGAGGAGAGCGCCCGTCAGCTGCGCAACTGGAAGAAGGCCGTCACCAAGACCTTCGACTGGGTCGACGAGGACGTGCTCTAACCGCTGCCGCGACCTGCTGCAGTCTCACCGGCCGGCTGCCGACCCCGGGATTCCGGGGCCGGCAGCCGGCCGACTCACGTCTGCGGGGTGCGCACTCCGCCGACAATGCCGGACCTACCCGACGAGGTCCGTCAGGCGCGGCTGGCCTCTACCCACTGGGCCAGCTTCGCGGTGCCGGCGCCGGAATCGATGGCCTGCGCCGCGACGGCCAGCTTGGCCCTGAACCGGTCCAGGATGCTGATCTGAGACTGCGCAGGGTCGTGCGCGAGGTCGTAGGCGACAAGGCCCGCCGCGGCGTTCAGGAGCACGATGTCCCGCACCGGGCCGTGTTCGCCGGCCAGCACCGAGTGCACCACCGACGCGTTGTGTTCGGGCGAACCCCCGACCAACTGGCTCATCTTCGAACGCGGGATCCCGAGGTCGCGCGGATCGATGTCGTGCTCGGTCACCAGCCCCCTGGAGACCTCCCAGACGTGGCTGTGTCCGGTGGTGGTCAGCTCGTCCAGACCGTCGTCACCGCGGAAGACCAGCGCCGAAGCGCCGCGGGTCTGGAAGACACCGACGAACAGAGGAACCCTCTCGAGGTTGGCGACGCCGACCGCGGAGGCCTCCGGCCTGGCCGGATTGACGAGCGGGCCCAGGAAATTGAACACCGTGGGAATGCCGAGCTCCCCGCGGACCGCGGCGGCGTGCCGGAAACCGGGGTGGAACGCCGCCGCGTAGGCGAAGGTGATGCCGGTGGCAGCCAGGATCGACGCCACGACGTCGGCCGACAGGGTCAGGTCGATCCCCAACGCAGCCAGCACATCCGACGAACCCGACGCGGAGCTGGCCGCCCGGTTGCCGTGCTTGATCACGGGCACGCCGGCAGCAGCGCACACTATCGAGGCCATCGTCGAGACGTTGACGGTGCCGAAACGATCGCCGCCGGTACCGACGATGTCCAGCCCCATCGAGTTGACGTTGAGGGGAACCGCGTGGTCGAGGATCGCATCCCGGAAACCCACGATCTCATCGACTGTCTCCCCCTTGGCGCGCAGGGCCACCAGGAATCCGGCCAGCTGGGCCGGCGACGCCTCGCCGAGCATGATTTGTTCCATGCTCCACGCCGCATCGGCGACGCTCAGGTCCTCCCCGCGCAGGAGGGAATCAAGAATGGCGGGCCAGGACTGGGATTCGAGCATGTTCCCAGCTTAAGCGTCAGGCTCCCCCGCCCGGCAATTCCGGCCCCGTCAGCCTCTGGTTGGGGGTGCCAGATCCCAAATTAGGGTCTTATGGCACTTCACCTTGAGAAAAACCTGTGGAGGAATCGGTCATAATGGAATAGTGACGACGACCTCAATGACTCCCCGGGCGACCATCCCCGTAGTGAACCGGCCCAACAGCGTGGCGGTTGGCACCATTGTCTGGCTGGGCAGTGAGGTCATGTTCTTCGCTGGCCTCTTCGCCATCTACTTCACGCTGCGCTCCACCGCTCCGGAGCTCTGGCTGTTCGAGACTGAAAAGCACAACTTCGTCTTCGCCCTGGTGAACACGCTGATCCTGGTGTCTTCCTCGATCACCTGCCAGTTCGGCGTTTTCGCCGCTGAGCGCCTCCAGTCCCGGTCGACGGGGTGGAAGCCCAGTCAGTGGGGCATGGTCGAGTGGTTCTTCCTCACCTACGCCCTTGGCGCGATCTTCGTGTCCGGCCAGGTGCTCGAGTACGCGACCCTGGTCTCTGAAGGTGTCACGCTGGCGTCGAACGCCTACGGCTCCGCGTTCTACCTGACCACCGGGTTCCACGGCATCCACGTGACCGCCGGGCTCATCGCCTTCCTCCTCGTGATCGGCCGCGGATTCGCGGTCAAGAACTTCGGTCACAAGGAAGCCACCAGCGCCATCGTGGTCTCGTACTACTGGCACTTCGTCGACGTCGTCTGGATCGGGCTCTTCCTGGTCATCTACGTTCTTAAATAACAAGCAGGAGCGGACACACTCAGTATGCCCAGGACTCAGAAACCTACCAGCGGCCGTCAGCGCCGCTCCGGCCGGCGCAGCCCGCTCGCGAGCGTTGCCCTCATTGCGATCGGCCTGCTGTTCACCGGCGGCGCCTACGCCATGTTCAGCACGAGCACCGCCACCGCGGCCACGGACAGCGCCTCGGCACAGACGGTCAGCGAGGGCGAGAAACTCTTCGCCGCGAACTGCGCCACGTGCCACGGCCTCAGCGCCGAGGGAACCGGAAACGGACCGAGCCTGATCGGCGTCGGAGCAGCTTCCGTCGACTTCCAGGTCGGCACCGGACGCATGCCCATGCAGGCCAGCGGCCCGCAGGCCATCGTCAAGCCCGTGCAGTTCACCGAGGAACAGACCGCGGCCCTGGTCGCCTACGTCGCGTCGCTGGCTCCCGGCCCCGCCATTCCCGACGAAGAACTCCTGGACGCCCAGGGTGACGCCGCTGCCGGCGCCGAGCTCTTCCGGATCAACTGCGCCATGTGCCACAACGTCGCCGGAGCCGGTGGCGCCCTGACCGAGGGCAAGTACGCCCCGGCCCTGGAAGGTGTCTCCCCGCAGCACATCTACGAGGCCATGGTCACCGGCCCGCAGAACATGCCCGTCTTCAACGACATGAACATCTCCCCCGAAGACAAGCGCGACATCATCACGTACCTCAAGTACGTCGAGAACAACCCCTCACCGGGTGGACTGGCCCTGGGTTCCCTCGGGCCGGTATCTGAAGGCCTCTTCCTCTGGATCTTCGGACTGGGCGCCATCGTCGCCCTGACCGTGTGGATCACGGCGAAATCGAACTGATCGGCATTCGGATATGACACAGCGAACACAGACAGCGCCCTCGAAGGAGAACCATGGCCAGCGATGAGACCAGCGGGAAGGATCTGACCCCTGCCGACTCCTCGAGCGTCGAGCACGTCACCGCCGCAGCGGGCACCGCCGTCGTCACACGCGACGCCGTGGCCAACCCCGGCTTCCCCCCGCACCGTCCCCGGGTCACCGACCTCGATCCCCGCGCGGAGAAGCGCGCAGAGCGCACGGTCTACACCCTGTTCTACCTCTCCATCGTCGGTAGCGTCTTCGCCATCGCCGCGTACATGATCTTCCCCATCGTTCCGGAAGACCCGGGATCGGTGCGTCTGAACAACCTGTTCATCGGTATCGGCCTGGCGCTGGCACTGTTGGCGCTGGGAATCGGTGCCGTGCACTGGGGCAAGGCCCTGATGCACGACGAAGAAGGCATCGACGAGCGTCACCCGGTCCGCGGCAGCGACGAGACCCGCGCCCGCGCGGTTGAGATCTTCCAGGAAGCCAACACTGAATCCGGCTTCGGCCGTCGCACCCTGATTCGCAACAGCCTGATCGGCGCCCTGGTGGTCTTCCCGCTGCCGGCCGTGGTGCTGTTCCGTGGCCTCGCACCGCAGGACCAGGACCCCGTCGCCCTGCTCAAGCAGACCATGTGGGAAAAGGGCACGAGACTCGCCCTCGACCCTTCCGGTTCGCCCATCAAGGCGTCGGATGTCACCCTCGGCTCCTCCTTCGCGGTGATTCCCGAAGGCCTGCAGGACCTGGAGCACGGCCGCCTCGAAGAGAAGGCCAAGTCCGCCGTGATCCTGGTGCGGATGAAGCCGGAAGACCTCATCCAGTCCCCGGAGCGCGAATCCTGGTCGTACGACGGCATCGTCGCGTACTCCAAGATCTGCACCCACGTCGGTTGCCCCGTCGGTTTGTACGAACAGCAGACACACCACTTGCTCTGCCCGTGCCACCAGTCGCAGTTCGACGTGGCCGACCACGCGAAGGTCATCTTCGGACCGGCCAAGCGTCCTCTCCCCCAGCTCCCCATTGCTGTCGATGAAGAGGGATACTTGATTGCACAGAGCGATTTCCTTGAACCCGTCGGACCGAGCTTTTGGGAGCGACAGTGAGTACAACAACTGAAATGAAACCCGCCGAAACGAAGAAGTCCGGCGGCTTCACCGGCGCCGCGGCGAACTACCTCGACGAGCGCACGAGTATTTCCACCGCGGTCAAGGAGCTGGGTCGCAAGATCTTTCCCGACCACTGGTCCTTCCTGCTCGGCGAGGTGGCGCTGTACAGCTTCGTCATCATCCTGCTGTCGGGCTCGTTCCTGACCTTCTTCTTCCAGGCCTCGATGGCGGAAGTGCACTACGACGGCTCCTACGTACCCCTCAAGGGCGTGGAGATGTCGGTCGCGATGGCCTCCTCACTGGACATCTCCTTCGATGTGCGCGGCGGCCTGCTGATGCGTCAGGTGCACCACTGGGCTGCACTGCTGTTCGTGGCCTCCATCGGCCTGCACATGCTGCGCATCTACTTCACCGGTGCGTTCCGCAAGCCGCGCGAGCTCAACTGGGTGATCGGCTTCGTGCTGTTCATCCTGGCCATGGCCGAGGGCTTCACCGGCTACTCGCTCCCCGACGACCTGCTCTCCGGTAACGGCCTGCGGATCATCGACGGCATGGTCAAGGGCATCCCGGTCGTCGGCACCTGGATCTCGTTCCTCCTCTTCGGCGGCGAGTTCCCCGGCACCGACATCGTCGGCAGGCTCTATTCCCTGCACATCCTGTTGCTCCCGGCAATCATCGTCGCGTTGATCGCGCTGCACCTGCTCTTCGTGGTCGTGCACAAGCACACCCAGTACCCCGGAGCCGGCCGCACGAACAACAACGTCGTCGGTTACCCGGTACTGCCGGTCTACGCTGCGAAGGCCGGTGGATTCTTCTTCATCGTCTTCGGTGTCGTCATGCTGCTGGCGTCGTTCTTCACGATCAACCCGATCTGGAACTACGGCCCGTACGACCCCTCACCGGTCTCCGCCGGCACCCAGCCCGACTGGTACATCGGCTTCGCCGACGGCGCCCTCCGGTTGATTCCGCCGGGACTCGAGTGGGTCTGGCTCGGCCACACCTGGTCGTTCAACATCCTGATCCCCCTCGTCGGACTCGGACTGTTCATCGGCGTCGTGCTGCTGTACCCGTTCCTCGAGGCGTGGGTGACCGGCGACAAGCGCGAGCACCACATTCTGGACCGACCGCGCAACGCTCCGACCCGCACGGCGATCGGCGCTGCCGGTGTCACCTTCTACGCCGGCCTCTGGGCTGCGGCGTCGTCC
>Ga0247806_10001690_pt1 | contig 10546 bp, 8 predicted proteins | sample UWRJL059202B1_FD_179935 | JGI IMG/M metagenome (GOLD analysis project Ga0247806, IMG submission 179935) | Plant litter microbial communities from Arlington Agricultural Research Station in Wisconsin, United States - UWRJ-L059-202B-1 | ecosystem: Environmental > Terrestrial > Plant litter >... | reverse complement strand
GGTCAGCTTGTTCTCGAGCTCGGGTGGCATGGGGCGAACGTCGAGCTGGGTGACGGCGATGGCGCCCTGGCGGAAGCTGGTGCCGACGCAGTCGGACGCGGTATCGCCACCACCGACGACGACGACATGCTTGCTGGCGGCGGTGAGCTGGATCTGGTCGGAGACGTCTTCGCCGCCGAGGCGACGGTTTTGCTGGACAAGGAACGGCATGGCGTAGTGGACGCCATTGTAATGGGTGCCTTCGCTATCGACATCGCGCGGCTTTTCCGAGCCACCGGCGAGCAGTACCGCGTCGTGGCGGGCCTGCAGATCGGAGAGCGGGCGGGTGATGCCGATGTTTTCGTTGTAATGGAAGGTGACGCCTTCGGCCTGCATCTGCTCGACGCGGAAGTCGATGCTTTCCTTTTCCATCTTGAAGTCGGGGATGCCATAGCGCATCAGCCCGCCAGCCTTGGGCTCGCGTTCGTATAGGTGAACATCGTGGCCGGCGCGGGCCAATTGCTGGGCGGCGGCGAGGCCCGCAGGGCCCGAACCGACGACGGCGACGGAGCGGCCGGTCTTGGTCGGGTTGATCTGCGGCTTGACCCAGCCATTTTTGATGGCGCGGTCGGCAATGGCCTGTTCAACCGTCTTGATGGCGACGGGGCTGTCTTCGAGGTTGAGCGTGCAGGCTTCCTCGCAGGGGGCGGGGCAGATGCGGCCGGTAAATTCGGGGAAGTTGTTGGTCGAGTGCAGGTTGCGCGCGGCTTCTTCCCAATCGCCGTTGTAGACGAGGTCGTTCCAGTCGGGAATCTGGTTGTGGACCGGACAGCCAGTATCGCCATGGCAGAAGGGAATGCCGCAATCCATGCAGCGCGCCGCCTGATCGACGATGCGCCCTTCGCTCATGGGAATGGTGAATTCGCCAAAATGCCGGATGCGATCCGAGGCCGGTTCGTAGCGCGGATCTTCGCGCTCGATCTCGAGAAAGCCTGTGACTTTACCCATGGCTTGTCTCCTTAGTTCAATGAGTCTTCGGAATAGGGCTCGCACTGCGCAGAGACGAACTCGGCGCCGGCAAACTCGGGGATTTTCATCTCCTCGACCTGCCGTTTGAATATCGGCAGCTGCGCTTTGTAGCTGGCGCGGCAATCGGCAAGGCTCAGACCTTCCGGCACGGTAAACAGCATAGCCTTGGTCGAGCCGTCGGGCAGCCGATACTGCATGACGACCGACGCTTCAGGGGCGGCGAAAGCCGGCAGAACCGAAATCGACGCGAGCAACGCGCCAAAGCAAACAGACCTGTGCATTTGGTTCGCCTTCATTCCGCGGCCGCCATGCCCATGCCACTGGAGCGTTTCTTTTCCATTTCCTTGATGGCGCGGCGGTATTCGACGGGCATTACCTTGACGAATTTGGGGCGCATTTCGACCCAGTTGTCGAGGATGTAGCGGGCGCGGGTCGAGCCGGTGTAGTGGAGATGGTTGGAAATGAGCTGGTGCAGGCGTTCGTCGTCGTGCTTGGTCATGTCGCCGGAGATGTCGACGCGGCCATGCCATTCGAGATCCCCACCATGGTGGTGAATCTGCTGCATGAGTGCTTCTTCTTCGGCGACGGGTTCGAGATCGACCATGGCGAGGTTGCAGCGGTCGCGGAAGGTTTCGTCTTCGTCGAGGACGTAAGCGACGCCGCCCGACATGCCGGCGGCGAAGTTGCGGCCGGTCTGGCCGATGACGACGACGACACCGCCGGTCATGTATTCGCAGCCGTGATCGCCGGTGCCTTCGACAACCGCGATGGCGCCCGAGTTACGGACGGCGAAGCGTTCGCCGGCAATGCCGCGGAAGTAGCATTCGCCTGCAATGGCGCCGTAGAGCACGGTGTTGCCGACGATGATCGACTTGGACGGATCGAAATTGGCTTTTTCAGAGGGACGCACCACGATGCGGCCGCCGGAGAGGCCCTTGCCGACGTAGTCGTTGGCATCGCCCACCATATCGATGGAAATGCCGCGGGCGAGGAAAGCGCCAAAACTCTGGCCGGCGGTGCCGCGCAGGGTGATGGAAATGCTGTCGTCCGGCAGGCCTTCGTGGCCGTACTTCTTGGCGAGCGCGCCCGAGAGCATGGCGCCGGCCGAGCGGTCGCGGCTTTTGATCGAAAGGTCGATCTGGACGGGCGTGCCGTTGTCGAGCGCTGGCTGGGCCAGTTCGATCAACTGGCGATCGAGCACGGATTCCAGATGATGGTTCTGGTATTCGGAATGATAGAGCGTGTCGCCGCCGAGCGGTTCGGGCTTGTGGAACAGCTTGGTGAAATCGACGCCTTCGCTCTTCCAGTAGTCGGTCATCTTGCGCTGATCGAGCAGGTCCGAGCGACCGGTCAGTTCGCGCAGGGTGCGGGCACCCATGGCGGCCATCAGGCCACGCAGCTCTTCGGCGATGAAGAAGAAGTAGTTGATGACGTGCTCGGGCGTGCCCTTGAAGCGCTTGCGCAGGACGGGATCCTGCGTCGCGACGCCGACGGGGCAGGTGTTGAGATGGCACTTGCGCATCATGATACAGCCGGCCGCGATCAATGGCGCGGTCGAGAAGCCGAACTCATCGGCGCCGAGCAGGGCACCGATCAGCACGTCGCGACCGGTTTTCAGGCCGCCATCGACTTGCAGCACGACGCGGCTGCGCAGGCGGTTCAGCACCAGCGTCTGGTGGGTTTCTGCGAGGCCGATTTCCCATGGACCGCCGGCGTGCTTGAGCGAGGTCAGGGGCGATGCGCCGGTTCCGCCATCGTAGCCGGAGACGGTGATGTGGTCGGCGCGGGCCTTGGCGACGCCAGCGGCAACCGTGCCGACGCCGACTTCGGAGACGAGCTTGACCGAGATGTCGGCTTGTTCATTGACGTTTTTCAGATCGTAAATGAGCTGGGCGAGATCTTCGATGGAATAGATGTCGTGGTGCGGCGGGGGCGAAATCAGGCCGACGCCGGGGGTGGAATGGCGCGTCTTGGCGACGATCCAGTCGACCTTGTGGCCGGGCAATTGGCCGCCTTCGCCGGGCTTGGCGCCCTGCGCGACCTTGATCTGGAGTTGGTCGGCATTGACCAGATATTCTGTGGTGACGCCAAAGCGGCCAGACGCGACCTGCTTGATGGCGCTTCGCATCGGGTTGCGCGAACCATCGGCCAGGGGCTTGTAGCGATCGGGCTCTTCGCCGCCTTCGCCGGTGTTGGACTTGCCGCCGATGCGGTTCATCGCCTGGGCCAGCGTGGTGTGGGCTTCGCGCGAAATCGAGCCGAACGACATGGCCCCGGTGACGAAGCGCTTGACCAGCTCGACGGCGGGTTCGACCTCATCGAGCGGTACGGCTTCGCCGAGGGGCTTGATGTCGAACAGATTGCGGATGGCCAGATAGCCGTTTTCGCCCGAGTTTACGCGTTCGGCAAAGCTGTCGTAGCGGGTCTGGGCGGTTTCGGGGCTTTCGTCGCGGGTGCGGACGGCGTGCTGCAGGTCGGAGACAACGTCGGGGCTCCAGGCATGCTTTTCGCCGCGGATGCGGTACATATATTCACCGCCCACATCGAGCGCCTTGCGCAGCACGACGTCGTCGCCAAAGGCATCGCGATGGCGGCGTACGGTTTCCTCGGCGACTTCGGCCAGGCCGACGCCTTCGATGGTGGTGGCGGTGCCAAAGAAGAAGCGCTTGACGAAATCGGTGCGCAGACCGACGGCGTCGAAAATCTGGGCGCCGCAATAGGACTGGTAGGTGGAAATGCCCATCTTGGACATGACCTTAAGGAGGCCCTTACCGACGCTCTTGATGTAGCGATAGACCACTTCATGGGCGTCGACTTCGGCGGGGAATTCGCCTTCGGCATGCAGCGCCGAGAGCGTTTCGAAGGCCAGATAGGGGTTGATGGCTTCGGCGCCATAGCCGGCCAGCATGGCGAAATGGTGCATTTCGCGGGCTTCGCCGGTTTCGATGACGAGGCCGGACGAGGTGCGAAGGCCCTTGCGGATCAGATGGTGATGCACGGCGGCGGTGGCGAGCAGCGCGGGAATGGCGATGCGGTCGGAGGCGACCTTGCGATCGGAGAGCACGATGATGTTGAACTCACCGCGGACGGCGCGCTCGGCGTGTTCGCAGATGGCGTTGATCGCCGCTTCCATGCCCACAGCGCCCATGTCGGCAGGGTAGGTGATGTCGATGGTTTCGGTGCGGAACTGGTTGTCGACCATGTCGCCGATGGCGCGGATCTTTTCGAGATCCTCGTTGGTCAGGATCGGCTGGCGCACTTCGAGGCGCTTTTCCTTGGAGACGCCCTCGAGGTCGAAGATGTTGGGGCGCGGGCCGATGAAGCTGACGAGCGACATCACCGATTCCTCGCGGATCGGATCAATCGGCGGGTTGGTGACCTGAGCGAAGTTCTGCTTGAAATAGGTGTAGAGCAGCTTGGACTTCTGGCTCAGGGCCGAAATCGGCGTATCGGTGCCCATCGAGCCGACGGCTTCCTGGCCGGTAGTGGCCATTGGCGCCATCAGGATCTTGATATCTTCCTGGGTGTAGCCAAACGCCTGCATGCGATCGAGCAGGCTTTCGGTGGTCACCGGGGCCTTGGGCTCGGTTTCGGGCAGGTCCTCAAGCACGATCTGGCTGCGCGCGAGCCATTCAGCATAGGGGTTCTTGGTGGCGAGGGTGCGCTTGATTTCCTCGTCGGAAATGATGCGGCCTTCCTCGAGATCGATCAGCAGCATGCGGCCCGGCTGCAGGCGCCAGCGCTCGACGATATCCTCGTCGGGAATGGTCAGGACGCCCGATTCCGAGGCAAGGACCACATGGCCTTCCTTGGTGACGAGATAGCGGGCGGGGCGCAGGCCATTGCGATCGAGCGTCGCCACGACGTAGCGGCCATCGGAGAGCGACATGGCGGCGGGACCATCCCATGGCTCCATGAGGGCGGCGTGGTATTCGTAAAAGGCGCGGCGCGTTTCATCCATCAGCGGATTGCCGGCCCAGGCTTCGGGGATCAGCATCATCGCGGCGTGGGGCAGCGAATAGCCGCCGCGCACGAGGAATTCGAGCGCGTTGTCGAAGCAGGCGGTGTCCGACTGGCCTTCGTAGGAGATGGGCCAGATCTTGGTGATGTCGTCGCCGAACAGGGGCGATGAGACCGACGCCTGGCGGGCGGCCATCCAGTTGACGTTGCCACGGATGGTGTTGATTTCACCATTGTGGGTGGTCATGCGATAGGGGTGCGCCAGCTTCCAGGAAGGAAAGGTGTTGGTCGAAAAACGCTGGTGCACGAGCGCGATGGCGCTCTCGAAGCTGGCGTCGGACAGATCGGGGTAAAACGCTTTGAGCTGGGCGGCGAGGAACATGCCCTTGTAGACCAATGTGCGGGCCGACATCGAGACGACGTAAAAGCCGTTGTCGCCATCGCTTTCGGGGACGGCGGCATAGACGGTGTTGGAGATCACCTTGCGCACGATCAGCAGCTTGCGCTCGAATTCGTCGAGGCTGAGACCCTCGGGGCGGGCGATGACGAGTTGCTCGATGATGGGCTGGGTGGCGATGACGCCATCGCTGAGCGGCGAATTATCGGTGGGGACAACTCGTTCGCCCAATAGCGTCAGACCCTCGCGGGCCATGCAACCGCGCACCGCGTCGGCGCAGCGGTCGCGCAGCTCGACGATGTTGGGATAAAACAGCATGGCCACGGCGTAGTGGTGCTTGTCGGGCAGGGGGAAGCCCATGACCTTCTTGAAGAATTCATGCGGCGTCTGCACCAGAATGCCGGCGCCATCGCCCATCAGCGGATCGGCGCCGACGGCGCCACGGTGTTCGAGGTTCTCGAGGATTTCGAGGCCCTTTTCGACCACTTCATGGCTGGGCTTGTTCTTGATGTTGGCGATCATGCCAATGCCGCAGGCGTCGTGCTCGTTGGCGGGGTCGTAAAGACCCTGCGCCGGGGGACGGCCCGAGACGATGCGCTGGTTATCGAGCAGCAAGGTTTTGCGATCGGCGGCTTTGGTGGTGTCCGGAGAAACTGGTCCGTTCATCTGCTGTGCCATATCGTTGATCCCTGCTGGTTGATCACGCCCCTTGCGAGGCATGGATGTCTATGTCGTGTGCATCCTGAAAGTGCCGGATTCCGGCCCGCTGGATGCAGTCTTGTCCTCGGTCAGGCGCGTTGGTCAGCCAAGTCGTACAGAGTACGGCTCGAATGCGCAAATGCGGCTGATCTTGTGGGGAGTGGCGCTGCATCCAAATGGCCACTCGAACTTCGAGCATTATACGCTCCGCCTATCCGTTTCCGCTCATCTAGAGCGGGCCAGCCGGACCAGCGTGCGCGCTGACCGCGGAGAGCGGGGCGACGCGTCAGATAGGACAGTCTTGCTGCCCTAACAAGCCCACATTTGCATAATTCCAAACAGCGATCAAGCGGATTTGGAAATGCCTATAGGTAATATCCAGCAGTTGTATAGGAAACGGCTCAGGCGCGGCGCCACTGCGTCAGGGTAACCTTCGCAGCCGCATCAAGAATTTCCCAGCTTTGTGGCACAAGGCCGCAGTTTGCCAGGACCAGGCGTGGATGACCCGCGGCGAAGCACGGCAGGCCATCGCCGAGCAACAGGGTCTGGCTCTCGGCAAGGTCGAAGGCGGTGAAATGCTCGATGAACAGATCAAACACGCCGGCAATGGCGATGGTGGCGTTGGTCAGCCCGAGCGCGCTCAAGGCTGATTCGAAGCCGATACCGGAGGGGTTCCACAGCGTCGATCGGCGATCGTCAGGGTCTGGGCCAAGATCGGCGACACTGGTGGTGGCGACCAGCCGCCGGCGGCCCGGGTTGGGATTGCGCTGGTGGCCCAAGCGGCCGAGCACCACGAGGTCGGAGGCGTCGAGCTGGGCCTGGAAACGCTGCCAGTCGGCATCGTTGCGCAAGGCCGTGGGCATGGTGCCGTCAGCGGCGGCGATCTTCCCATCTACCGATACAATGGCGTGGCCGACGATGGAGTGGGGCATGGGGCAAGGCTCGCGGCAGGAAGGCCAGGTGCCCTCCTGCCACAGATGGGCCGACTATTCGAGGTGCGACTTGATGAACCAGAGGTCCTTGTCGAGCTCGCGCGAAAAGGCGGTCAGGATGTCGGCAGCATCTGCATCGCCGGCCTCGTCGGTCGCATCGATATCGTCGCGCACCTGGTTGGCGAGGGCGGCAAAGCGCTCGGCCAGCGCTGCAAGATGGTCGGGAACCTTGCGGATGTCGGTTGGATAGGCCTTCAGCGTCGTGGCCTTGGCGACGACCTGGCTGGTACCCAGAGCAATGCCGTCGAGCTGGGCGACGCGCTCGGCGATGATGTCGACGTGAACGTCGATGGCGGCACGCATCGGGTCGAGCATTTCGTGCACGCCGATGAAATTGGGACCCTTGAGGTTCCAATGGGCCTGCTTGACGATCAGCGCCAGATCAATGGAGTCGGCGAGGCGCGCATTGAGAATATCGATGACGGTGGACTTGCCGTTGCCTTCGATGGCGATGGATGGGGTAGTCATGGCGAATCTCCTTCGACGCTTATAGGTTGTGCACTCAACTGGCTGGCAGGGTGGGAGTTCCTTGATACGTCGAAATGTCCCGGTCAGCTCATAAACAAAAAGGCGCAGTCCGGATGGACTGCGCCCTCTATCGTTGTGGTCAGCCGCGACTAGTTGACGGACTTGTCTTCAATGGTCGGCTGGGCCGCGGAATTGATCTGGATCGAGCGGGGCTTCTTGCTCTCGGGCAATTCGCGCTTCAGTTCCAGATGCAGCAGGCCATGCTCAAGGTTGGCGCCCTGGACCTCGACATAATCGGCAAGCTGGAAACGCAACTCGAAAGCGCGTTCGGCAATGCCGCGATGGAGGAATTCACGGGCCTGGTCGGCTTCCGCCACAGGCTTGGCGCCCTTGATCACGAGGCTGTTTTCCTTGGTCTCGATGGCGATGTCACCATTGGAAAAGCCGGCGACGGCAATCGAGATGCGGTAGGCGTTCTCGCCCGTGCGCTCGATATTGTAGGGAGGATAGGTCTTGGTTTCCTGTCCGACGAGCGTATCGAGACGATTGAAGACGCGGTCGAAACCGACAGTCGAACGATAGAAGGGGGAAAAATCGATGGTCTGCATAGTCACATTCTCCGTAAAGCAACGTGGATGTCCCGGTGGTCTGCGAGGCCGCTCCCAACATTAGGCGAGCGGACATTTTCGAGGCCGGGGTTCCCGGATAACCGGCGAACGAGACAGATATGGGAGCGTGAAATTGGCGTTCAAGAGGAAATTTTCGATCTGCAATCTGAACTGAAAATGAACGGCCTCGTCCGTTCGAGTTCAGTATCGCTGCGCTAGAAAGGCGATGTGTTGAGGGACACCTCGATACGCCCCACGTGGTCCATCACCCGCCCCCCGCATGGGCCACACCAAAAAGAAGCCAGCATGCCCAACGGCATGCTGGCTTCCTTTTTTTCTGCATCGATTTTCGGGCGCTAACGGTGTGCAAACAGCCGCCTCTTGCGCTTCGCGTGCTCGCGTACTGATGTACGCTGCGTTTCGATGCTCAGAGCCAGCCGTTTTCGACTGGTGTGCCTCTCGAATCCCGATAGAGAAATCTTGCCCAACAGCGAAAAGGTCTGACCATGGCCGTCGTCATCGATCCGAACGGACCTGATCTGGTCAATATCGCGTCCAATCCGATTCCCGAGGGCGTGCGGGCCGGCTATTTCAAGACCAGCGACAAGGTGCAATTGCGCTATGCGCACTGGCCGCGGTCGCACGGGGAGCATCGGGGCACCATCTGCCTCGTGCACGGTCGCACCGAGTTCATCGAAAAATACTTCGAAACCATCGCCGATTTCCGCAAGCGCGGTTTTGCGGTGGCGACGTTTGACTGGCGCGGCCAGGGTGGCTCGGACCGGCTGATCGGCAATCCCAAACTGGGCTATGTCGATCAGTTCGACGATTACTGGACCGACCTCAAATCCTTTCATCGGGAAATCCTGCTGCCGGATTGTCCGCCCCCCTATTATCTGGTCGGCCATTCGATGGGTGGACTGGTGTCGCTGCGCGCCGCGACGCGCGATCGGATGATGTTCGACCGCATGTTCCTGTCGACGCCCATGGTGTCGCTCGATCGCCGGCCGCTGAGCATGCGCGGCATGGCCCGACTGTTCAACACCTTGAGCTTTCTGGGGCTTGGCCGGTTGCCGATCAATCGCCGCCCCAGCGAGCCCGCGAGCAAGCTGAGTTTTCCGGGCAACCCGCTGACCAGCGATCTGACGCGCTATATGCGCACCGCCGATGTTCTCAAAGCCCAGCCGGCGCTGGGCATCGGCACGCCGGCGATCCGCTGGGCCGCCGCGGCGATGAGTGCCATGGCGGAAGCCGAACGCGACGATTTCGCTGCCAATATCAAGATACCCGTGCTGATGCTCGCCGGCGCGCGCGACCAAGTGGTGTCCACGCCCGCCATCGAGAACCTGGGCCTGCGCCTGCGCACCGGCCGTCATGTGGTGATCGCCGGCGCGCGGCACGAGTTGTTTTTGGAGAACGACACGATACGGGGGCAGGTCCTGGCGGCGTTCGATGCGTTCATCACCGAGCAGAGCGTGTAGCGTCAGAGCTACAGGGCAAACGTTCGACTAACCATGTGCCTGCTATTTGAGATTGGTGATGTGGCCGAGGTCATGATCATCGCTTGTCCATTGCCTGATGTGGACTGAACCGTCTTTTAGAACCTCGATCAGCTGGTTCACGCTGTCCTGGTTCATCTCCGTCAAAAATTTGAGGACGATTTCAAACAATTCGAGCTGACGTTGTTTGATTTCCAGCGGGACGATGACGATCAGCCCAGAATGGATATCGGCGTTCAAATACAGCTTGAGAAAGTCACGCCGGTTGTTGGTGACGATCACGTAGCCATGTTCCAGCGCAAAGGCCGTCAACTTATGATCAGGCCACCCAGCCTTGCCAGAATAGGCTGCAGCCTCGGCCTCGATGCCCTTCGAGCGGGCCAATGCTGCAAGACTTGGTGAGAGGTTCTCGTCGATGAGCAGACGCAACCTCAATGCGAATATGCCCCGGATGGCTGGTCGATCCAATCTGAACCGAATTCGATGTCGGCCCAGGCTTTAACAGCGTCAATGCCGTCAATCGGAAGGGACGGATACTCGGCAAAGATGGCCTCGGACGTCCAGCCCTCCCGAAGGTAAAGCAGTATTTGCTCGGCCAAAACGCGCGTGCCGCGCACCACCGGATCTCCACTCATGACATTCGGGTCCCGAATGACTTCGGCTCTTATGGCGGGTTTAAACTGCAGGGCGACCATCGCGTCCTCCTATAGAACCTAAATATAGGACATTATGGTCGAAGGCCAAACGGAGTTTGTTGGTTAGGCAATAGTTCTGATCAGCTTCAGCGCCTTTTCGAGCAGTTCTGGCGTTGCCGCAGCAACGACGTTGCCGCCGCCGGTGGGCTCGCTGCCGTCCCAGCAGGCGATGGCGCCGCCGGCTTCGCGGATGATGGGGACCAAGGCCGCTATGTCGTAG
>Ga0247806_10001686_pt1 | contig 10558 bp, 6 predicted proteins | sample UWRJL059202B1_FD_179935 | JGI IMG/M metagenome (GOLD analysis project Ga0247806, IMG submission 179935) | Plant litter microbial communities from Arlington Agricultural Research Station in Wisconsin, United States - UWRJ-L059-202B-1 | ecosystem: Environmental > Terrestrial > Plant litter >... | reverse complement strand
TCCTCGACATCCCGGCGCAGTACGACGACGACCAGTTCAGCCAGGAATTCCAGGCGCTGTTCGACGGTGATCGCTGGTCGGGCGTCGCCGGCGTCTTCTATCTGGACGCCTCGGCCTCGGGCGCGTTCGACACCGTCGTCGGCCTGGCCAATCTGACCACCCTGACGGCGGGCAGCGTCGACACCAAGAGCTGGTCGATCTTCGGCGACCTGACCTATGAACTGACCGATCAGCTGTCGATCTCGGCGGGCGGTCGCTTCACGCACGACGAGAAGACCGGCACGGTGTTCCGCCAGCGCTATCTGGGCATCCGCAGCCCGTTCTTCGGCAATGCGTCGGCGACGCCCTTCCTCGGCGAAGGCCCGCGCACCAACTACACCGACACCCGCGAGTTCGAGGAGTTCACGCCGCGGGTCAGCGTCTCGTACGAAATCTCTCCGGACCTGACGACCTACGCGTCGTGGGGCCGCGGGTTCAAATCGGGCGGTTTCGACATGCGTGGCGACGCGGTCCTGTATCCGGACACGGTCAACGGCTACGACCCGGAAACCGTCGAGACGGTTGAAATCGGCCTGAAGGGCCGTCTGTTCGACCGGTTCAGCTTCGCCACGGCGATCTTCGACTCTTCCTATGAGGACCAGCAGATCACGACCCAGTATCCGGCGGGCGCCACCATCGCCTCGGTGGTCGACAACGTCGGCTCTTCGTCGATCCGCGGCTGGGAATTCGAGGGCTCGCTGCGCGCCAGCCAGAACCTCGTGATCAACGGCATGCTGAGCTACATCGACGCCCAGTTCGACGAGTTCCTGGCCTACATCCCGACCGGTCCGCTGAACACGACCTGCCCGACCCTGGTGGGCTGCTTCGTGGACGTGTCGAACGCCCGCGACTTCCAGAACACCCCGGAATGGACGGGTGCGGTCAGCGCGACCTACACCCACTGGTTCAGCGACGGCAGCGAACTGGCGGTCACGCCGTCGGTCGCCTACCGCGGCGAGTACCAGCAGTTCGAGACCCCGGCCCCCCTGCTCGATCAGGAGGCCTACTGGATGTACGACGCCAGCGTGGTCTGGACCTCGGCCAGCGAGCGCTGGACCGTCGGCCTGCACGGCAAGAACCTGTCGGACGAACGCTACAAGACGGGCGGCTATTCCTTCCCGGGCGCCCTGACCGGCGACTCGATCATCGCCTTCTACGGCGCGCCGCGGACCTTCACCTTCCGGGTCGGCGCCAAGTTCTGATCTCCTGAAGCCTGATCGGTTCTGATCGAGGGCGGCGGTTCTGACGAGCCGCCGCCCTTTTTCTTCTGGCGCTGGACCACGGCGCCGCTACGGTTCGACCAACCAGAAAATACCAGTCGAGGAAAACGCCATGACCGCCACGGACGCGTCCTCCGGACAGCCGCCGGCCCGCCCCGGGTATCGCTTCTATGTGCTGGCGATCCTGATCCTGATCTACATGCTGAACTTCCTGGACCGGCAGATCATCGGCATCCTGGCCGCGCCGCTGAAGGAAGAGTTCGGCATGTCGGACACCCAGTTCGGCCTGCTGGGCGGTATCGCCTTCGCCTCGGTCTATTCCACCCTCGCCATCCCCCTGGCCTGGCTGGCCGATCGGTTCAGCCGGGTGTGGATCATGACCGGCGCCTTGGCCGTCTGGTCCGGCTTCACCGCCCTGTGCGGCGTGGCGGGCTCGTTCACCCAGCTGTTCCTGTTCCGCATGGGCGTCGGCGTCGGCGAGGCGGGCGGGGTGGCCCCGGCCTATTCGCTGGTGGCTGACTATTTCCCGCCGCATCAACGCGCCCGCGCCCTGGCGGCCTTCGCCTTCGGCATTCCGCTGGGCACCGCGGCCGGAACGCTGGTCGGGGGTCTGCTGGCCGCGACCTACGGCTGGCGCACCGCCTTCATCGTGGTGGGCCTGCTGGGCCTGCTGGTCGCGCCGCTGCTGCGCCTGACTGTCAAGGATCCGGCCCGCGGCGGAACGGACGCGGCCAAGGTCGTGGTCGCCGGCGCTCCGGCGCCGGTCGGCGGCCCGGCCAATGACGGCCGCATCGGCAAGCGTGTGGCGCAGGTGATGCTGGGACTCGCCGCCGGATTGCTGATCCTGGCCGCGCTGGCCCATTTCGACGTCATTGCCGCCAACGCCCTGATTCTGGTGTTCGCCGGCCTGCTGGTCGGTGTGATCGGCGGCTCGCTGATGATCGCCCGAGTCACCGCCACGGCGGTCATTCCCAAGCCCAGCTTCTGGCTGCTGGCGCTGGGCGCTGCCTCGTCCTCGGTGTGCGGCTACGGCGTGGCGGGCTGGCTGCCGCTGTTCATGATGCGCAGCTTCGACATGACCCTGCCGCAGGTCAGCTGGTACTATTCCGGCATCGCCCTGATCGGCGGCATCCTGGGCATCTGGGGCGGCGGCGCCATTGCCGACAAGCTGGCGAAGCGCGGCAAGGGCGCCTATCCGCTGGTGCCCGCCATCGCCTTCCTGATTTCGGCGCCCTGCTTCATCCTGGCGATGAACTCGCCGTGGCTGATCGGCCTGATGTTCGCCGGCGGCGGCACCCAGGCCCAGCAGCTGACCGTGGCCTTCCTCATCTTCCTGATTCCGACCGGCCTGAACCTGGCTTGGCTGGGACCCATCACGGCCTCGATCCAGCATCTGGTCCCGGCGCCGATGCGCTCGACCGCCTCGGCCCTGTTCCTGCTGATCAACAATCTGCTCGGGATCGCCGTGGGCTTCTTCTACTTCGGCTGGATGAGCGACCTGCTGGCGCCGCGCTTCGGCGATGAAAGCCTGCGCTGGGCGATCTACACCGGCATGGGCTTCTACATCATGGCGTCCGTCCTGCTGATCGGGGCCTCGCGCACGCTCCGGAAGGACTGGGTGGACTAGGGGCCGCGCAGGCTAACGTGGCGTGACGGTTGCACCTGCGAAGGGGCGGGGCCTATAAGCCCCGCAACTTTTCCTGACAGCGATTGCGGCGGTCTTCCCATGAACATCCACGAGTATCAGGCCAAGCAGGTCCTCAAGGGCTTTGGCGCTCCGGTCGCCGAGGGCGTGCCGATCACCTCCGCCGACCAGGCCGAGGCCGCGGCGAAGCAGCTGCCCGGACCTCTGTATGTCGTGAAATCGCAGATCCACGCGGGCGGCCGCGGCAAGGGCAAGTTCAAGGAACTGCCCGCCGACGCCAAGGGCGGCGTGCGTCTGGCCTTCTCGATCGAGGACGTGGTCAAGAACGCCAAGGACATGCTGGGCAACACCCTGGTGACCGCCCAGACCGGCGACGCCGGCAAGCAGGTGAACCGCCTCTACATCGAGGACGGCGCCGACATCGACCGCGAACTGTACTGCTCGCTGCTGGTCGACCGTGAAGTCGGCCGCGTCGCCTTCGTCGTCTCGACCGAGGGCGGCATGGACATCGAGGCCGTCGCCCACGACACGCCCGAGAAGATCGTCACCATCGCCATCGACCCGGCCACGGGCGTCACCGACGCCGACGTCGCCGCCATCAACGCCGCCTACGGCCTGACCGGCGATGCGGCCGAGGACGGCAAGTCGCTGTTCCCGATCCTGTACAAGGCCTTCGTCGAGAAGGACATGGCGATGCTGGAGGTGAACCCCCTGATCGTCATGGAGAACGGCCACCTGCGCGTGCTGGACGCCAAGGTCTCGTTCGACGGCAACGCCCTGTTCCGTCACCCGGACATGAAGGAACTGCGCGACGAGACCGAGGAAGACGCCAAGGAAATCGAAGCGTCGGAATGGGACCTCGCCTACGTCGCCCTCGACGGCAACATCGGCTGCATGGTCAACGGCGCCGGTCTGGCCATGGCGACCATGGACATCATCAAGCTGTACGGCAAGGAGCCCGCCAACTTCTGTGACGTCGGCGGCGGCGCCGGCAAGGAAAAGGTCGCGGCGGCCTTCAAGATCATCACCGCCGACCCGGCCGTCCAGGGCATCCTGGTCAACATCTTCGGCGGCATCATGAAGTGTGACGTCATCGCCGAGGGCGTGGTCGCGGCCGTCAAGGAAGTGGGCCTGAAGGTGCCGCTGGTCGTCCGTCTGGAAGGCACCAATGCCGAACTGGGCAAGAAAATCCTCAACGAGTCGGGCCTGACCATCCAGGCCGCCGACGACCTCGACGACGCCGCCCAGAAGATCGTCGCGGCGGTCGGCTGAGGCTTTCGCCTCACCGCCACCGCCCTGCTGACACACCTATTCAGAGACAGACCATGTCCATTCTCGTCGACAAGAACACCAAGATCATCGTCCAGGGCCTGACCGGCAAGACGGGCGGCTTCCACACCGAACAGGCGCTGGCCTACCACGGCACCCGGATGGTCGCCGGCGTGCACCCGACCAAGGGCGGCACGAACTGGACGGGCTCGCACGGCGAGACCCTGCCGATCTACGCCTCGGTCGCCGAAGCCCGCGACGCCACCGGCGCCGACGCCTCGGTGATCTACGTCCCGCCGGCGGGCGCGGCGGCGGCCATCATCGAAGCCATCGACGCCGAGATCCCCTTCATCACCTGCATCACCGAAGGCATCCCGGTGCTGGACATGGTTCAGGTGAAGCGCCGTCTGGAAGGCTCGAAGTCGCGCCTGCTGGGCCCGAACTGCCCGGGCATCCTGACCCCGGACGAGTGCAAGATCGGCATCATGCCGGGCAACATTTTCAAGAAGGGCTCGGTCGGCATCGTGTCGCGCTCGGGCACCCTGACCTATGAAGCCGTGTTCCAGACCACCAACGAAGGCCTCGGCCAGACGACGGCGGTCGGCATCGGCGGCGATCCGGTCAAGGGCACCGAGTTCATCGACGTGCTGGAACTGTTCCTGGCCGACGACGAGACCACCTCGATCATCATGATCGGCGAAATCGGCGGCGGCGCCGAGGAAGACGCCGCCCAGTTCCTGATCGACGAGGCGAAGAAGGGCCGCAAGAAGCCGATGGCCGGGTTCATCGCGGGCCGTACCGCTCCGAAGGGCCGCACCATGGGTCACGCCGGCGCGGTCGTCTCGGGCGGCAAGGGCGATGCGGAATCCAAGATCGCCGCCATGGAAGCCGCCGGCATCCGCATGTCGGAATCGCCGGCCCGTCTGGGCAAGACCCTGGTCGAAGTCCTGAAGGGCTGAACCCGCTGAAGGGCTCCCCGCCCGGGGGCCCCTTTCGCTTGCCTGTCTGGCGCCAGCCTCGGTCGGGGCTGATCCGACCCGTGCGCCCCTGACGTGTCTCGCTAGTGGGACAGATCGGGCGCGAATTTCGTGGAATTCGGGCGAATTTCGACCCCAGCGCCGCTATTCGGTCATGACCCATAAGGAAACAGCGCCTATATGAGCGCCGTTCGCCTCCGCGCAGACGTGCGCGCGCGATCCCAGGGATGTGACGAGAACGATGGCGGACGATGCCGGTCGGCTGAACCAGGTCTTTGCCGAGACCAGCTTCCTGTATGGCTCCAATGCCTCGTTTATCGAGGATCTCCACGAGAAGTGGGCCGATGATCCCGCGAGCGTGTCCGCCGAATGGCGCGCCTTCTTCGACCAGCTGCGTGACAACGCCGAGCAGGTGAAGGCGTCCGGCGCGGCCGGCGGCTGGGGCCGTCCGGTCACCAGCGAGCCCACCGAAGCCGAGGCCGTGTTCGACGGCCGTTGGCCGGCGCCCAAGCCTGATCCGAAGAAGCCCGGCGCGCCTGCGCCGACCGCCGCCCCGGCCGCGCCCGTCGCCGCCTCGGCCGACGAGATCCGCGCCGCCGCCCACGATTCGATCCGCGCCCTGATGCTGATCCGCAGCTACCGCGTGCGCGGTCACCTGCAGGCGACGCTGGACCCGCTGGGTATCGAGCAACCGACCAACAATCCGGAACTGACCCCGGAGTTCTACGGCTTCACCGAGGCCGATCTGGACCGTCCGATCTTCCTGGACGGCGTGCTGGGCCTGCAGACCGGCAGCATCCGCCAGGTGCTGGAGCTGCTGAAGCGCACCTACTGCGGCAACATCGGCATCCAGTTCATGCACATCGCCGAGCCGGAGGAGAAATCCTGGCTCCAGCAGCGTTTCGAGGGACCGGACAAGTTCGAGCAGAACGCCTTCTCCAGGGAAGGCAAGCTGGCGATCCTGAACAAGCTGATCGAGGCCGAGGGCTTCGAGCGCTTCCTGCACAAGCGGTTCCCCGGCACCAAGCGCTTCGGTCTGGACGGCGGCGAGGCGATGGTCCCGGCGCTGGAGCAGGTCATCAAACGCGGCGGCAATCTGGGCGTCGACGAGATCGTGCTAGGCATGGCCCACCGGGGTCGCCTGAACACGCTGGCGGCGGTGATGGGCAAGCCCTACCGCGCCATCTTCCACGAGTTCCAGGGCGGCTCGACCGTGCCGTCCGACATCGAAGGCTCGGGCGACGTCAAATATCACATGGGCGCCTCGTCGGACCGGCAGTTCGACGGCAACACTGTCCACCTGTCGCTGACCGCCAACCCGTCGCACCTCGAGATCGTCAACCCGGTGGTGCTGGGCAAGGCGCGCGCCAAGCAGGCGTTCGACATCCGTGAGGCCAACGCCGGCAAGCCCGAGGAAGACTGGGCGCTGGACCGCTCCAAGGTCGTGCCACTGTTGATCCACGGCGACGCCGCCTTCGCCGGTCAGGGCGTGGTGGCAGAATGCTTCGCCCTGATGGGACTGAAGGGCTACCGCACCGGCGGGACCCTGCATTTCGTCATCAACAACCAGATCGGTTTCACCACCAGCCCGCGGAACTCGCGCTCGTCGCCCTATCCGTCGGACGTGGCCCTGATGGTTCAGGCCCCGATCTTCCACGTGAACGGCGACGATCCCGAAGCGGTCGTCTTCGCCGCCAAGGTGGCCACCGAGTTCCGGCAGAAGTTCCACAAGGACGTGGTGGTGGACATGTTCTGCTACCGCCGCTTCGGCCACAACGAAGGCGACGACCCCACCTTCACCCAGCCGCTGATGTATTCGAAGATCCGCGCCCTGCCGTCGACGCGCGAGATCTACGCCGGGCGTCTGGTCAAGGAAGGCGTGATCACCCAGGCCGAGGTCGACGCCGAGGTCACCCGCTTCGAGGCCTTCCTCGACGCCGAGTTCGACGCCGGCAAGGCGTTCGAGGCCAAGAAGGCCGACTGGATGGACGGCCAGTGGCAGGGCATCGGCCTGCCGGACGGTGATGAGCGTCGGGGCGAAACCGCCGTGCCGGCGGCCAAGCTGGCCGATCTGGGCCACCGCCTGACGACAATCCCGAACGCCGTGGACATCCACAAGACGCTCAAGCGCGTCATCGACGGCCGCCGCGAGATGATCACGACGGGCCAGAACATCGACTGGGCCACGGCCGAGAGTCTGGCTTTCGGCTCGCTGCTGGAAGAGGGCTTCCCGGTCCGCCTGTCGGGCCAGGATTCGGTGCGCGGCACCTTCTCGCAACGCCACTCGGGCATCGTCGATCAGACGACCGAGAAGCGCTATGTCCCGCTGAACAACCTGTCGGAAACCCAGTCCCACTTCGAGGTCATCGACTCGGCCCTGTCGGAAGAGGCGGTGCTGGGCTTCGAGTACGGCTACGCCCTGTCGGACCCGAACACCCTGGTCATGTGGGAAGCCCAGTTCGGCGATTTCGTGAACGGCGCCCAGGTCGTGATCGACCAGTTCATCTCATCGGGTGAGCGGAAATGGCTGCGCATGTGCGGCCTGACCATGCTGCTGCCGCACGGCTACGAAGGTCAGGGCCCCGAGCACTCCTCGGCCCGTCTGGAGCGCTTCCTGCAGGCCTGCGCAGAGGACAATATGCAGGTCGCCAACTGCACGACCCCGGCCAACTATTTCCACATCCTGCGTCGCCAGATGCACCGGCCGTTCCGCAAGCCGCTGATCATCATGACGCCGAAGTCGCTGCTGCGTCACAAGAAGGCGGTCTCGACCCTGGCCGACATGGCCGAGGGCAGCTCCTTCCACCGCGTGCTGCATGACGACGCCCAGACGCGTCCTGACGTGGCGGGCATCAAGATCAAGGCCGACAAGGACATCCGCCGCGTCGTCCTGTGCTCGGGCAAGGTCTATTACGACCTGCTGGACCGTCGCGAGCGCGATCAGGTGGACGACGTCTATCTGATGCGCCTGGAGCAGTTCTATCCGTGGCCGATGAAGTCGCTGCTGACCGAACTGGCCCGCTTCCCGAACGCCGAACTGGTGTGGTGTCAGGAAGAGCCCAAGAACATGGGCGGCTGGACCTTCGTCGATCCGTGGATCGAACTGACGCTCGAGAAGCTGAACGTGAAGTCCAAGCGCGCCCGCTACGTCGGCCGCCCGGCCTCGGCCTCGACGGCCGCGGGCCTGATGAGCCGGCACCTGAAGGAACTCGACGCCTTCCTGACCGACGCCTTCGCCTGACAAATGTCCCGGTCGGCGGTTTCCCCGCCGCCGGGATGATGACTAGATAACCGACCGAACAAAGAAACCCGGACCCGACCATGGCCGACATCCTCACCCCCGCCCTCGGCGAATCCGTCACCGAAGCCACGATCGGCAAGTGGACGAAGAAGGCCGGCGATCCGGTGAAGAAGGACGAGGTCCTGGTCGAGCTGGAGACCGACAAGGTCTCGCTGGAAGTCGTGTCGCCCGCCGACGGCGTGCTGGCCGAGATCAAGTTCGCGGAAGGCGACACCGTGACCCCGAACGCCGTGCTGGGCTCGGTATCGGAAGGCGCCGCCGCCGCTGCGCCGGACGCGCCGAAGACCGAGGCCGCTCCGGCCGCCGCGCCCGCTCCGGCGGAAGCCGCCGCCCCGGCTCCGGTCGCCGCGGCCCCCGCCGCCGCTTCGGGTTCGGTTGTCGCCATCAACGTCCCGACCATGGGCGAAAGCGTCGCTGAAGGCTCGGTGGGCGCCTGGCTGAAGAAATCGGGCGACACCGTCGCCAAGGACGAACTGCTGGTCGAGATCGAGACCGACAAGGTGGCCGTGGAAGTCTCGGCTCCGGCCGCGGGCGTACTCACCATCCTCGTCGACGCCGGTTCGACCGTGACGCCGAACCAGCAACTGGGCAGCATCGCCGCCTCGGGTGACGTTCCGGCCGCCGCTCCGGCCGCCGCCGCCCCGGCCAACACCGGTTCGGCCCAGGTGCCGTCCGACGCCCCGCACCTGTCGCCCGCCGTCCAGCGCGTGGTGACCGAGAACAACCTCGACCCGAAGGCCATCGCGGCCACCGGTCCCAAGGGCAACATCACCAAGGGCGACGCCCTGGCGGCCATCGGCTCGGCCGCCCCGGCGCTTGCCGCTGCTCCGGCTCCCGCCGCTGCGCCTGCCGCGCCGCGCGCCGATCAGCCGCGCGAGGAGCGGGTGAAGATGACGCGCCTGCGTCAGACCATCGCCCGCCGCCTGAAGGAATCGCAGAACACGGCCGCCCAGCTGACCACCTTCAACGAGGTGGACATGACCAACGTCATGGCCCTGCGGACCCAGTACAAGGACGTGTTCGAGAAGCGCCACGGCGTGAAGCTGGGCTTCATGTCCTTCTTCACCAAGGCGGTCGTCGCGGCCTTGCAGGAGATCCCGGCGGTCAACGCCGAGATCGACGGCACGGACATCATCTACAAGAACCACTATGACATCGGCGTCGCCGTCGGCACCGACAAGGGTCTGGTGGTTCCGGTCCTGCGCGATGCCGACACGCTGTCGCTGGCGGGCATCGAGAAAGGCATCGGCGCGCTGGGCAAGGCGGCCCGTGACGGTCACCTGACGCTGGACCAGCTGCAGGGCGGCACCTTCACCATCACCAACGGCGGCACCTACGGCTCGCTGATGTCGACGCCGATCCTGAACGCGCCGCAGTCGGGCATCCTGGGGATGCACAACATCGTGCAGCGCCCGATGGCCATCAACGGCGAGGTGAAGATCCGCCCGATGATGTACATCGCCCTCAGCTACGACCACCGCATCGTCGACGGCAAGGAAGCCGTAACCTTCTTGGTCCGCGTGAAGGACCTGCTGGAAGACCCGGCGCGGGCGCTGCTGGACCTGTAAGGGGCGTCGGGTGCGCGAGTTCGAGGTCGCCCGGTTCTCGACGCTTCCGGAGGCCGAACTCGCCGCCGCCCTGCTGCAGCGGCACGGCATCGCCGCCCGCCTTCCCGACCGGGATATGGCGACGATGCTGCCGCACCTTCACATCGCCATCGGCGGCGTGCGCGTGGTCGCGCCCGGAGACCGTATCGACGAGGCGCGCGCGATCGTCGCGCGGGCGCGGGCCGGAGAGTTCGCCTCGCAGGTCGATGAAGACGCCGGCGAATGGATGCTGGACGCGACGCCGGGGAAGGTGGGCGATCTGGACGACCGTGAGATCACCGGGGTTCTGGGCCCCGCCAGGAAGATCGGCGTGGTCGCGGTCGGAATCGTGGCCCTGATGGCGCTCGTGGGCTGGTTGTTCGACTGAACTAGACCTTCAACCCGCCAAGCACCTCGTCCGTATCCGCCCCCAGCGTCGGTGGCGCGCGGTCGTAGGCGACCGGCGTCTTCGACATCCGGATGGGCGAGGCGACGGTGCGGACCGGGCCGGACAGATCCGC
>Ga0247806_10001683_pt1 | contig 10565 bp, 7 predicted proteins | sample UWRJL059202B1_FD_179935 | JGI IMG/M metagenome (GOLD analysis project Ga0247806, IMG submission 179935) | Plant litter microbial communities from Arlington Agricultural Research Station in Wisconsin, United States - UWRJ-L059-202B-1 | ecosystem: Environmental > Terrestrial > Plant litter >... | reverse complement strand
CACTGTTGCATTACAATCGGCGTTCAGGTTTTGCAGCCTTGTTATTTCCTTGTCTTTTTTAAGTAATTCATCCTGGAAACCTTTTGAATCTTCAAAGGCGAAGCGGGCGTTGATGTATTTGTTCACCAGGTCCGTTACGATGATGTTCATTTTTTTAGGCGCTGTGCTGTCGTCGATGTTGATGGCATTGCGCAAAACAGCCAGTTTCGGTTCCAGTTCGGAATTGATCATCTGCTTATTGGTATTACTGTCCAGCCGGCTTACGATGGCCATTGTTTCTATCAGGGTTCTTTTATAATTTTCCTGTGCCAGGTTCTGGTCCCTCAATAGATCACTTCTTTCCCGCAGGATTTCCAGTTCTTTTTGCGGCGTTTGAAAATCGAAATAAAGGGCGCCCGCAACCATCGCTACCGTTACGATAAAGAGGATTAAAAACTTTGTAAAAGCGGCGTTGTGCTCTTTAATGTTTATTGCTTTAGACATCCTGTACTATTTTTAAATTATTGAATAATATTAATCAGCCAAAAAGCTTCTTCTTTTTTTGGCATTGCTTTCTGCAGTGTCCGTGTTCACAATTTCTTCTTTCACAAATATATTGGCATCTTTCTTTTTGCCGATATAATCCAGCCTGCTCAGTTTGTAAAACAGTGCCGAGATGATCTTTGTAAAGTCTGAAACCTTTACCACGGCTGCGTTTATGTCTTCATGCGCATATTTATGATTGCCCAGTTCCGTTATTACCAAATCGAGGGAAGCCTGGTTTACATCGCACCATTCCACGAAATAATTCATCAGTTCTTCCTTGCCCGTATTTACATAAATATCGAGGGAATTTTTTATGAGCCTTGCCATGGAAGACACATGCGACAGCATCAATGAAGGTGCCTCGTGCATGGCCACCCATTTAAAATAGGTAAAATACACGTTTTGATATTGCAGTATGTTATCACACAATTTCTGAACGATCATCGCCATTTCGTTCGATTGCTTCTTCTGCTGTATTTTTTGGTTGATCTGGATGCAATACAATTCCATCTTGCTCATGAATTCTTCCAGGCCGTAATAAATGTCCACCAGGTCGGGGTGGCTGCCGGTAGCTGTGCAGGGCGGAATATAATTTTCATCGAGTTCCAGTCTTTTATCGTTGATCATGATCCTGGAAACGGTCAACTGGTACAGGCCGGGCTTTTTACCGTTCAACTCTTCCTGCGGTAACAGCGATAAAGTATATTGCGGTGTTGCATACGGCAGCCTCGGCGGAATTTCCTCGGGGTCTGCATTGCCCGCTGCCTGCCTGTCGTAAATATTCACCGTCAGCACTACGTAATACACCATCGATTTATTCTTCAGTTCCTCGAAGGGCACCGAAAGATCGGGTATTTTGGCAACCACGTCGTTATCGCCATACATGCCTTCATTGATATTGATAAAAGCGCCGCCGGGCGTAATGGCGCGGCAGTTGATCAGCCTTACCTGGATGTGTTGCTGGTTATCGAGGCTTACAAAAATTTTGAACGGCTTGTGCTCTCCGGCGATCGCGGGAAGCAGGCCATAGTTGACCTCGGAAATATGGCTGCCGCCGGAAAGAACGATCTGCTGCTGCAGGGCATTTCTTTCGGCAATGAAATGGTTCTTATTTATTTTCATGCCATCCGTCCAGTTTACCGGCATGTATATTTTTTGACTGTCCATACGCTACTTTTTAATTGCAGGCTTAAAAATTAAATTGCTTTAGTGCTATACCCTCGCACAAACGATCACATCATTTTCCCTGATGTGGTTGGTAAAAAACGTAAGATCCGTATCGATGTATTTCGTACCCAGGCTGTACCATTTTGGTTTCCGGTAAAACATCCAGCCATAAGGCATGTTGCGTTCTCCCAGGTATTCGATTTTTGCATTGGGGTGGCGCTCATTATAATCATTTATGAAATAATAAAACAGTTGGCCGAATTCCATGTCCGACGGGGCTTTGGCCCTGAAATTGGTAAAATGCTTATCTGTTTTTTTCTTTTGAAACTCAAAGCTGATGACCAGTATGTTCTTCAGTTTTGATTCATCGGGATCATCCACTTCTTCAGATACCGGGTAATACCATTTGTTGTAAACTTTAATGGGGATATTGACCGCCTTTAAAAAGCTGTTGTACACAAAGAAGGCAATAACAAAAAAGGATACCGATGAGGCCATGTAATATTGATAGCCTTCGTTGTTCATCCAGGTGAAAATGATGAGAAAGCCAATAAAGCCAAAGGCTGCCGTTACAATCGTGAAAATCGCTTCAAACCAAAAGCTTTTATCATTATCGCTCCACTTTAAATACTTATGCATGTACCTGATGTGGAAAAGTCCCAATACAAAAAAGATCACCTGGCAAATGATCAATGTATAGGCAGGCCTTATAAAAAAAACTTTGTAACCGGCAAAACCCGGTATTGCCAGGATAAGCAACGCAACCAATAAATAAACGATGGTTGCTTTCCTGTAAGGTGCAAAGCTGCCCCTGGCTTTGCTTATGTAAATACCCAAAACCGTCATCAGGCTTATGCCCACAATACCGGCTATTCCAAGCATCATCATTACCTGTTGCGAAAAAATCTTGTTCATGTTTTAATCCCGTTCTTTTTAATTTAAATCACTGTTGCAATGCCCAGCGTTGCTTCTTCCACATTGCCGATGTGCATTTGCTGCTTTGCCCTGTTCAGTTTTATGTCTGTTTTGATTCCTGCATTTACCGGTACAAAAAAACGATAAAAAGTTTGCAACGTTTTATACAATTTTCCGCCGGGCAGGTAATCCTGTGCGGTGGATCTTTTCAAATCTTCAATCGTAAACACAAAATAAATTTCATCTTCAAGGTAGCTGTTCCCGCAAACCAGTTCGTTCCCGAGTTTATATGTACCCAATACATTGAAGTGCAGGGGCGGTTCCTGGCTGCTTTCATTTTTTATGCTGCAACTCACCCTTTCGCCCAGTATATTCTGCAGGCAGTTGGCCATCAACCCGGGATCGCCCGCGATCTGGTGTATATAGGGTAGCAGCAGGGTAATGCGCAATGCCATTACCGGTGTAATGTCTTTTGCGAGCCGCCAGAATTTTATAAAGTAACTGTTGACTACCTCGTTGTTCAACCCGTTCAACAGCGTTTTTTCAACCGTAAAATTTTTCACGCGGTGGTAAAAGAACTCGTTCTCCAGCGGGCTGAAGAACTTTCTTATTTCCAGTTCCTGTTTTTTATTGATCTTGTATTCTTCCGCCATTTCGGTAGCGCTCTTTGGCTTCCGGGATGTAGCTACCGGTTGGAAGAACAGGCCTTCGGGCAGCAGGTCATACAAACCCGACCTGGATAAATTGATGTGCAGGATTTCTTTAAAATCATCGCTGTCGTCCGTTTCCACATTGTAAATATCCTTGCTGAAACTCCTGTAGAAAAATTTATTGGCATGCGTAACCACTTCCTCCCAGGCAAGGTTGCGCCCCAGCAGTTGATCCAGGACCACTTCTGCACGAACATCCGGGCCCAGTTGCTGCAATTCGTTTGCTATTTGTGAAGGAATACTCAATTTATAATTTATTTAAATCTTTCATAAAAACCTGCAGCGGCATAAAAAAGTTGGACTGTTGCGTAATGGCAAACGCCAGGTCTTCCTGCCATAAATTTAATGCAGCTTTTTCTTCCAGGAATGATTTTTCAGCCCTGTTTAAAAATACCGTTACGTCAATCGTTTTAATGAATCCGCCGTTGGCTTTTTCCTGCACTTTAAAACCTCTCTTTACTTCTACCCGCACATCGCGCAGGGCAAGCCTCAGCCTGGTAAATGCTGCAATGTCTTCTTCCGTTACCAGTTTCTCTTTCGATAAAAGCGCAGATTTGTACGCGAGTACCTTATCGCTTTTGCTCAGGTTGTTCCTTCCGCCTTCCACATTTGTAACGAACCTTACGGAATTGCTCTGCACGTCTGCATTTTTATACAACGACAGGTTAATGCCCGCTTTGATGTTGTTGGCATCTTCGCCGTTGGTGGTCCAGTATTTTACATAAATGTTGCTGGTGCCTATTTTGGCTTTGTCGGCAATAATGAGATAGGGCGTTTCTCCTTTTAATAATTGCTTTTCCGTTATCTGCTGCTCCAGTTTGTTCAGGCTTTGCTGGAGCGATGTGAGTTCGGTATTCAGGAAGTCGTTGCCAATATTGCTGTAAGCGGTACTTTCATCGCGCAGTTGCTGGATCAGGCCCTCTACCGTAGCTACCGCATTTTTTTCGTTGAACCTTTCCACCCCGCCAAAATGCAGGCTGATGAGCGAAGCATTTTCCGCGTTGTTGAAATCGTTCAGCGCTTTGCCTTCCACATCGGTTAACTCTGCAATGTCGAGGAACAATTCGTCCGACACGAGCGGGATGATGTTCACATGTTCCATCAGTTTTTGCTGTGATATCATCAGGTGGCGGTTCACTACAGGCATACAATTCAGGCTGATGAAAAGTTCATCCTCGATGCGCCCTACGTTTATATTTTCCGGGAAGTCGATCCTTATCCAGCCGAGTTTTTCTTCGGTTGCTCTTTTACTATCGGTGGTATTGTAAATGTTCTTCAGTTCTTCGGGCAGGTCGGCATCTGCTTTTTGGTTGCCCGAATTGGTAACCGTGATGAACCTGGGGGAATAAAATTTGTTGATGTGCTTCAGGATACGGTTCACCGTATTGGTTTTGCCGCTGATTATTTCTTCGGGGTTGGGTTTATCCGAAATGGAGATGTTTTGTCCATAATACCTTTCCGTGTTCAACGGCCTGCCCTGTAAATACCATTTTGCCGACGGGAGGTAATCATAAAAAATATTCCTGCCGGCCTCGCTCTTCAATTCAAAATAAAACTGCGTATTGTCAGTGAGGTTTTCTATATTTTCTATGCCCAGCCAGATGGAATTCTGGAACGGATGGTATTGATGCTGGAAAGGGTTGGTGCCGATCAGTTGCCGTTCACCGTTCCTGGTTGCATAAAAGGATTTGGTGGTTGCCACCAGCTTTACAGTCGCCTGGTGCAATGTAAAGTTGCCGGTAGAAGAGAAATAAATATTCTTCCACACAGGTGAAGCTCCTTCGCCTGCGCCTGCAAATCTTTTCTGGTAAAAAAACTGCGCATCGCTCTGCAGCGTGGCTGTTTTTTCGGAAGGGTAGGCATAGGCAATAGCGTGTGCGGGAATGGCCTGTGACAGCACTTCGGGATAAAGGAGTTGTACGAACCTTTCGAGTGTCCTGCCGCGTGTATCCTCAATATCGTGCGATATCTTTTCGAGTTCGGTAGCACAGGCGCCCAGCAGGATGCCTACCAGGGGATCAAAACTCCCTTCTGTTTGTGTGCCCTGCAATCCCCAGATGCGGGATGCGGATTTCAATAACCTGTCTTTTATCTGGCCGTGTGTTTCTACCATGCTTAATCAGCTTTACAATATTAAAAAGAAGTTTCAAAAATCCCTTTAATAGTAGGACAGGGGCCCCGTAAAAAAATGATCCTCGTAAAAAAACTTTTCGCTGGTCGTTTTATTGATGGCGTTGATCTGCACATTTAATCTTTTCTTCACCTGCCTGCCATTTATTTTTGTTTGAAGCTCTTCTTCTTTAATAAAAATTTCTACTTTGATCGATTCCAGCCGGTGCTCATATTTGCCTACTGATTGCTGAATAGATAATTTGATGCTTTCCCTTATTTTATTGGTGGAAGTAAGGTTGTCGAAATCGGAATCCCAGATGCTGCAGCCGAAATTTACATCCTGCTGCATTTCCCCAAAGGAAGTGGTAATGATCAGGTGAATATGCTGTTCAATAGATTCCTTCAGTGTGCACTTTTCATGTGCATCTCCTTTCATTACCCTGTCCAGCCGCAACGGCAGGCTGTAATATTCTACATTCATAGCGAATACGTTTTTAATGAAAAGCAGTGATGCAGATCATTTATACAATATACAATGTGCGTAAGGAAACCTGAATAATGAATATCAAAAGGGGTTCAAAAGATGCTGTCTTGAATCCTGATGGATTATAAAGGTAATTATTAGTATCCCAATTCTGCTTTAACCAAAGCAAGTTTTATTCCAAAAAGTACAACCGAAAACCGGTTTTAACCGGCTTTTGCCCCGCATTTATGTAAAACCCGCGGGCAATATAGTTTTTGTGTTGCGGGGTGCACTTTTTTATGGTGCTTAAGACCTATGAAATGAGATCCTGTTCTTTCCGGCCGATATAAAATACGTATTGAAATACCGGTTTCCCGGTATAAAGGCTACGGGCAAACGGGTCCTGTCCTGCTTCACCTACGTTGCCCCGCACCGGCTTTTTTTCTATGGCCGCTTTGATCTTGTCCATCACCGAATCCTTGTTGGGGTGAAGGTATTTATTGGGGTCGGGATTTTTACGCAATGAATCGATGTAAAGCTTACCCTCTTTCAGCAGGTCGGCATCTATCCGGTAAAAATCTTTGATGGTGCCTGCATAGATCGAATCCTGTGTATTGCTGATCACCACTTCGTTTCCTGCGATGTGTAAAAAGAAATTGTTGTACAGGTAGATACCGGTGACATTATAGTTCTTAAATTTTTTATTGGTTTTGATCAGGATGATATCGAATGCGGAAGGGATGTTTTTTTCTTTCAGCTTGGCCGTTTGTTTTTGCGAAAGAATGGCTCCCGTAGACGCATTGATGTTGAGGTTTAAAACATTCTTATAAAAATTATGTACAAAACAATTATCGCCCGTGGTGGCGCGCGGGCATTCTTTTGTTATGTTGTACGGGGCATACCTGTATTTATCTATGTATTCAAACATTTCCGGGATCACTATGATGCTGCTGTCGATGCCCAGCTGGGCCGCGTATTTTCCTTTGAGCGCATCCAGGTCTTCGGGGTAGGGCACCGGGTCAAAGTCAGCGGTCTTTTCATCGGCCGCCTTTATTTTATTATTATCGTCTACGGCGCCCTGTGGCATCATCAGCTTGGAACTGTTCCTGTAATATTTTTCCTTTAACCGGCCGGCCGCTACAAAGCAGCTTTTCCAGTAACCGGAATTAAGGTTGCCGATGTTTACCCCGCCACTGCTGCTTTGTACAAAATAACCGTTGGCCAGGTACATGCCCACGTGTGTTATCAAATTATTACGTGTTTCCCTGTTGATGGCGGTTTTAAAGAAAATAAGATCGCCGGTCTGGAACGAACTCCGGCTCCTGAAAAGTGAAATATCGTTGTCGTAAAACTGGGTAAACGTGGTGCGCTTTATTTTTATGTCGAACACGTTATCAAACAGCGTCATGATGAAGCAGGAGCAGTCGATCCCCCTTTTATCACAGCCGCCCCATTTGTAGCGCGTGCCCATCCACTCGTCGATGAATTTATACAGGTCTAAAAACTTATTTATTTCATTTTCATCCAGTTTCAATAATTCAGCATACTTTTTGCTCAATTTTTCATCATCGTAGATGGATCGTTCTTTGGCTGTATTGTATTGTAAAGAATCATTTAACCCGGTATTTAAAAAATCCCTGCTGAACCCTTGCTGCGAAAAAAATACCAGGAAACCGGTAGTAATTATTTTATAAAACGCTGATAAAACTCTTTTGATCATGGATTTTAAATTATAAGTACAATTAATTTTAAGACACCCGCTTTTCGTTTTTTTACTTATAAACTATTCGCTTTAAAATTATAAAATATTCTTAATTTTAGTAACAGGCATCTTTTATTTTATGAGTACTAATTTCTCTTATACACTGGATAATAAAGTTATTGCAGTTATGCTTATTGCCTCTGTTTTATTTTTAGGCATCATGGCTTTTAAATATAAGACAACTGAAGAATGTGGTGTGGTGGATTTCAGCTACCGTACTTCCACCAAAAATCATATCTATACCGATGAAGCCGTTTATTTTTCTTCTGAACTCAAATACAGTGCCGATAGCTGGGAGTGGGATTTCGGTGATAAATCAAAAATCGATTCCAAATCGGGGCCCGATGTAAACCACCAATACAAGGTGCCGGGACAGTACACCGTACGGCTGATCATCAATAAAAAATGTGAGTTGGCCAAAACGATCCTGGTGAACAAACGAGAAGACAGGGGAAAGAAATTATATCCTTACCCGCTGTGGCCGGCAGAGCCTCTTTTTGCCGGGCAGGAATACAATTTCAGCGACAGTACAACAGGCGCCGTTACCTGGAGCTGGTACTTTGATGATGAAACAAAACGCCTGCAGAAAGATGTGAAGTGGCTCTTCACGGAAACAGGCCCGCACAAAGTAACCCTTGTTTTAAATGATGATATTGATAATAATAAAATAACAAAGGTCTTCAATGTATTGGCGCCCGTGGTGAAACATTCGGCAGCAATACCAAGGCCTGCTACCGGCGGCGGTGGATTCGGCGGTCCCCAACCCGTTATTACCGACAAACCCGTTGGCGATCCGATGGATGTGATCGCTGCAAATCCCAAACTGCCTACCGTAAGCGACCAGGTGCTGAAGGGATATGTACTCGCCGTAAACGGTTCGGGCTACAACGAAATGAAAAAGTATTTTAAGAACATGAATTATGCGAACTGCAATATTCTTTTCAACGACAAGACCATTACGGTAGATCAACTGAAAGAAAATGTGTTGGCGCACAACCAGTACGGTAAAAGCTTTGATGTAAAACAAAGTCTTAATACAGATAACCACATTATCCAGATCATCATTACCGCCAAGCTGAAAGAAAAATACCGCTGGATAGGAAAAGACAGAGAAAGAAAATATCCTTATTAAACAGGAGCCTGTAATAAGCATTGCAGTCACGAAAACAAACGTATCTTAACTATGCCCGAAGCGCTGTTGAATTTTTTGCTGGCCGATGATGCAAAAAAAGTACTGCACATAGCACAACAAATAGCAAAGGAAAACCTGAACCCTTCTTACGGTGCAGGCCATGTATTGAAAGCTTTGCTGCATAAAGACATCAGCATCATCACGGTGCTGAAAAATCTACAGAAAGATTATTATTATATAGAAGAATGGGCCGACGTGCGCCTGGAAAACTATGAAAAAAGTTCGCCTGCGGCAGCGCCCCCCGGCGATGACAGCATTGGGGAACTGCTGAATGAAGCGGACTATGTAAAGTTGAAACTGCAGAAAGAAGAGATCGATGCTTTTTGCCTGTTTGCCGCATTGATAACACCCGGCGTTGTCTTCAGTTTCGACCAGTTGAAAACCTTTCCGGTAAAAAGAGATGAACTCATTGAAGCGGGTAAAGATTTTGAACCGGGACAACTGCTCCCGGAAAATCAATCGCCAGGTAAGGGTTCCGACAAAGGCGGTTCGGTACTGCTGAAATATTGTATCAACAAAACCGAAAGGGCGCAGGCCGGTAAGCTTGATGATATCGTGGGCCGCGACAACGAATTGCGCATGATGGCGGAGATCCTCTGCCGCCGGAGCAAACCCAACGTCATGCTGACCGGTGAACCGGGTGTTGGTAAAAGCGCGCTGGTAGATGGATTCGCCATCAACATCGTTCAAAAAAATGTGCCGGATATATTATTGAACGCGCAGGTGTTTGAACTCGACAACGGCTCCCTGGTGGCAGGCGCTTCTTACAAAGGAGAAATAGAAGACCGGCTCAAAAGTATCCTGGCGGAAATAAAGAAATACGACAAGGCCATTTTATTCATCGACGAAATTCATACGCTGGTTGACAAACAAGGGGCGGCCAACGGCGCCGCCAATATTTTAAAACCAGAGTTGGCCCGTGGCGAAATAACCATCATCGGCGCCACCACGCTGGAAGAATATAAAAAATACATAGAAAATGATGAGGCATTCAATCGCCGCTTTGAAGTAGTAAAGATCGAGGAGCCCGATGAAGCCGTTACCTTCCAGATGCTGAAGAAAGTATTACCGCATTATGAAAAACACCACAGCATCAGCGTGGACAATGAAGTGGCAAGGGAAAGCATCAGGCTGGCGAAAAGATACATCAAAGACCGCAGGTTACCCGATGCTGCCATTGATCTGATAGACAGGACCATGGCAGCTTTGCGCATGCTGAACGATACGGGCCTAAAAGATATAGACGCACTGAAAGGCACCATCTCGCAATGGAAAGAAGCAGCCGGGGAAGAAGTAAAAGATATCGAGGAATGGAAATGGCTCAGCCGTTCTTTCCTGAGCCGCATAAGTCCTATACTTTCAGGGCAATTGAATTCAGAAGTAAATGCGCAATTGCTGGATGCAAAGGAGGCCGTTGTACAATACCTTGAAGAGATCACCGAAAACATGTCGCAACTCGCCGGTGAACCAAGAAATCAACTGGCAAAAACGGATACGGCCGCCATCGTATCGAATAAAACAGGGATCCCGCTGGGTAAATTGCAATCCCAGGAGCAGGAACGCCTGCTCAACATGGAAGGCATCATCAAAAAAAGAGTGGTGGGGCAGGATCATGCCGTGAAATCCATTGCCGACGCTATTTTGGAATCGCGCAGCGGCCTCGGAAAACCAGGCCAGCCCATCGGTTCGTTCTTTTTCCTGGGGCCTACCGGTACCGGT
>Ga0247806_10001682_pt1 | contig 10572 bp, 9 predicted proteins | sample UWRJL059202B1_FD_179935 | JGI IMG/M metagenome (GOLD analysis project Ga0247806, IMG submission 179935) | Plant litter microbial communities from Arlington Agricultural Research Station in Wisconsin, United States - UWRJ-L059-202B-1 | ecosystem: Environmental > Terrestrial > Plant litter >... | reverse complement strand
CACAATAATACTGACGGCTCCCAGCCCAGCACCCGCCGAAACCCCAACCAGCCCCGGATCGGCGAGCGGGTTACGGAACAGCCCCTGCATCAAGAGCCCCGACACGGCCAGGGCCGCCCCGATCAGTATGCCCAGGATCATGCGCGGCAGGCGGATGTTGTAGATCACCGCATAATCGCGCACCGCGTCGATTTCGCCGCTCGGCACCAGGCCAAACCAGCTGCGGATAATGGTCCAGGCTGATGCACCCGATGCTCCCGTGGTCATCGAGATCGCCATGGTCACCAACAGCAGCACGGCGAGCGCGACTACGGTCGTGCGGCCAAGACCGCTGCGATCGCCCTCGGCTCGTTCTACACTGTCCGGGCTGGCCGCCATGAGCTGGGTCATTGCATCACTCGCCATAAAGCGCGTCGACCAGATCGGACACGGCGTCCGCAGTGCGGGGACCGAAGCCCAGCAGATAGGAGGCCTCGAGCCGGATGATCGCGTTGTTGCGTCCCGCTTCGGTCAAGGCGTTCGCCGGATTGCCGATCAACTGCTCGTCGGTCGCCGCATGGTCGCCACCCCGATCCATCATCAGTATGACGTCGGGCGCGGCTTGGATGATCGCTTCTTCGGTCAGCGCCTTATAGCCGGCATAGTCGTCAATGGCGTTGGTGGCGCCAGCCAAAGCGATGATGCCATCGGCTGCCGTGCCGGTGCCCGATGCCTGGATCTTGCCGCCGTCCATCGACAACACGAACAAGACCCGCTTGCGCTCGGTGATCGACGCCGTCCGCGCCGCGACAGCGCTCAATGCCGCCTCCAGCTCTGTCGCCAGCGCCTCGGCCTTGTCGGTCACGCCCAAAGCCTGGCCAACAGCGCGCACCTTGGCCAGAACCCCTTCGGCACTATAGGCCTCGGGTATGGACTGATATTCAACCCCGGCATGCGACAGCACGTCGAGCGCCTCGGGCGGCCCGCTGCCCTCGATGACCAGCAGCGCCGTCGGGCTGACCGACAGCACGCCTTCAGGCGCCAGCGCCCGCATATACCCCACATCGGGCAGGGCCAGCGCAGCCTCGGGATAAAGCGCGGTCTGGTCGCGCGCGACGAGCCGGCTCTCTTCGCCCAAAGCATAAATGATCTCGGTCAGCGAACCGCCGATCGACACTAAGCGCGAACTATCGGCAAATTCATGCAGTTCCTGGGCCGCAAGCGGCATGGCGAGGCTAAAACTCAACAGGCCCGCGAACAGACCGGCGGTCAAACGAAGGGTCATGATTGCCTCACGCAGCATTAGTCTGGGCCAGCAGCGGCAATTGCTCGACGAGCGTGCGCCAGGCCGTCAGCTCGTCGTGGCCTTCGTGGCGCTTGCCAAAGAACTGGATGATCAGCTCGCGGTTGGCGTCATAGACCTCCACCGATGTGACGACGCCATCGCTGGTCGGCTTGCGAACCGCCCAGACGGCGGCGATCTGGTCGAGACGCAGATGCAGATGAAAGGTATCGTCCATGATGTTGAGCCATGGCCCCATAGCCTTGATATTGCTGATCGGCCCCGAATGGATCTGGATGCAGCCGTGATTGCCGACAAAGGCCATCAGCGGCAGCTGGCTCTGCGCCGCCTCCTCGAAAAGACTAGTGACCGCGCCGTGGTCGAGCTGGAACGCCAGATCCTCGCCCACCATTTCGATGGCGTCGAGGCGCGGCAGATTGAGCGCATTGATCATGCCGAAGAACTGGTGCGTGTCGGTCATCGCCGCCCAGCGCTCGCGCAACTGGGACACGCCAGCGGGTTCGCCCTTGATTGGCGCTGGCTCGAGCGGGCTCAGCAGGACGCTATCCGACTGCTCGGAATGGCGTAGGTTTTCCACCAAGACTGCCCAGGCTTCAAGATTGGTCGCCGGCCGCGCGTGGACTTTGAACACCGCCACACCCTGCGCGTCGAAAAATTGCAGCGACCGGCGCACCGTGCCGTCTTCATTGCGCTTTTCGACCGCAAAACCGAAAACCCAGCGGCTCGGGAAAATGCGCAGGTCGATCTGCGCACCCAGTACCATCGAGGCGCGCTGGCCCACGACGGTCTTTTCGACCGGCCCGATCTTTTCATGCACGGCGCTTTCGTTGCGTGTCAGCGCCATGATCTCGCCGCAGGCCGGCAGCCCTGCCAGAAGAATTTCGACGCTGGGCTGCAGGCAGATCGCGCCTTGGCCGACCAGCGACGCCACGAGTTGGCCTTCGGAAATAGCATGAATGCGGGCAAAATCGCGTTCACGCATTTCGGGATGAAGCGCCCGCAGCGCGCGGATTTCGGACGGGGTTTTAGTCGTTACGAGGGTCATCGGTTGGCCTACTTGGTCAGAATGAGCTTGTTCTGGCGAGTGATGCGCAAGCGATAGGGCGCGCCGTTATGGAGCAGGATAATTTCGTCCTTGCCGCCAAACAGTTCCTCGGTCGTCAGGATCGCAACACCGGATTGCGCCGAGTCTGACCGCTGGTCTGAGAGGTGCCCGTCACTTGAATGCGTCACAAATATCTCTTCAAATCAATGGCTTGGCTGATTCAAGGAATTTGGCTGGGCCGGTTCGTCTATGTTGACTCTACTAATCATGTTATCTATGAGACGCAATAGGTGAATTTATGTGTCAGCTTTTAGACACGCTCACGTCGCAGCCAGCCAGACGCCAGCCAGCGCAGAACACAATTATCTTTGGAGTTAAGAATGAGGCTGGTTAAATCGCGTGCGGCCGTACTGATGTGTGGCGTTGCATTGGGCGTGATGGGCACGCAGGGCGCCCTGGCGCAAACGAGCAATGTCAATGCCAGCAATGTCACCGTGCTGGAACGTCTGGTGATCGGCGCGGGCGCACCCAAGGTCGCCATCGACACGCCGCAGGCGGTGACCGTCGTCAACCAGGCTGACATCGATACCCTCCAGGCCACCAGCATCAGCGATGTTCTCGAAACCGTTCCCGGCGTAACCATCATCGGGTCCGAGCGTATCCTGGGCGAAAGCTTCAACATCCGCGGCATCGGCTCGGCGGAAACGTCGGGCGATGAATCGCGCATCATCGTCAACGTCGACGGCGCCAAGAAATTCTACGAGCAATACCGCATGGGCTCGTTCTTCTCCGATCCCGAACTCTATAAGCAAGTTGAAGTGCTGCGCGGTCCTGCGTCCTCGACGCTCTATGGTTCGGGCGCTTTGGGCGGCGTCATCAACTTCACCACCAAGGATGCGTCGGACTTCATCGGCGAAGGCTATACCGGCGCTGCGCGCGTCAAGACCCAGTACAATTCCAATGGCAATGGCACCCTGCTTTCGGGTGTGCTTGCCCAGCAGCTCAGCGATAGCTTCGACGTGCTCGCCACGGGCAACTGGCGGCGGTCCAATAATTTCGATCTCGCCAATGGTACCGAACTCTCCGGCTCCGAGTTCGATGCGCTTTCGGGCTTGATCAAAGGCACGGCGCGTTTCGGCGAGGACGAAGATCAGGTGTTGCGCCTGTCGTACCAGCGCTGGAGCAGCGACGCCCAGGATCAGGACTATTCCCAGACCGGAACGCTCGCCGCTTTCGGTCTTGTCGATCGCGAGGTGCTCGATCAGACGGCCGTGCTGTCGTATGAAAACGAGGACATCGACAACCCATGGGTTGATCTCAAGGCTTCGCTGTCGTTCTCGGACACGCAGGTCAACCAGAGCGGTGCCAGCCCAGCCGCAGCCTCGTTCGGCAATGCCGAATATGGCTATCGGACGTGGCAGGCCAATGTCGAAAATACCTCAGAATTCTCGGGCGAAAACTGGGAAAACTATCTGACCTACGGCTTCCAGCTCAGCACCCAGGATCGCATCGCCGAAGGCGCGACGGGCAATGGCGTCATCGGCACGCATCCCGAAGGCACCGACACACGACTTGGTTTGTTTGCCCAGAACGAGTTCATCTATGCCGACAAGCTGACCATTATTCCGGGCGTTCGCGGCGATTTCGTCTGGCAGCAGCCAGAAGTCAGCCGGCCTGACCAGCGCGACGTCGAGGATTTTGCCCTCTCGCCCAAGCTCGCGGCGCTGTATGATTTCAACGACAATTTCGGGGTGTTTGGGTCGGTAGCACACACCGAGCGCCTGCCCTCGCTGGATGAGCTTTACCAGTATGGCGACACTCGCCGCCCTAGCCTCGACCTCGAGAAGGAAAGCTCCAACAATTACGAGGCCGGCTTTGCCGTCTCGGGGTTCGAGCTGGTCCAGGATGGCGACCAGGCCGCAGTAAAAGTCACCGGCTTTTACAGTGATGTCGACGATCTGATCCAGGCCAATCCACGCGGCACGGTTGGTCCCTATTTCAGCAACGTCGCCAATGCCACGATCTATGGCGTCGAAATCGAAGGCTCCTATGAGTCCGAATTTTTCTTCGGTCGCGTGGCATACACGGCAACATCCGGCGAGAATACCGACACCGGCGTTGCGCTGACCTCGATCCCCGCCCACAAGCTGTCAGTCACCGTCGGTGCGCGGCAGCCGGAGTTCGGTCTCGAATATGGCGTCAAGGGTAATTTCGTCGCCTCTGCAGACACTGGCGTCGCGCCCTCTGCCGGCGGCTCTTCCGCAACCGATGGCTATATGACACTCGATGCCTATACAGCCTGGAAGCCAACGACCGGCGCCTTTAAGGGCACCGAGGTGCGGCTTGGCATCGACAACATCTTCGATGCCGATTACCGAGACAACCAGACGCCGGATCGCTCGACCGGTCGTACCTTCAAGCTGTCGCTGTCCAAGCAATTCGATTGGTAATCTTCTGTGTTGGCGGGAGGTTGAGCCTTCCGCCATTTCCGCCTCGAATTGTGAACGGCCAGCGGAAACAAAATGGCTGCTCAGACCTTCCTAAGGTGGAGGGCCTCAATGGCACTGTTTTATTTCGATGTTTTGCAGGACGGCGACCTTGAGGTCGATCATGTCGGCACCGAGTGCAAGGACATGACGCATGCACAGATCGAAGCGCAGCGCTGCGCCGTAGAAATCGCCATGGACCGGCGCGCCGGCCAGTTCGAGCTAAAGATCGTGGTCGCCGATCACAGCTATCGCCAGGTGCTCTGGCTGACTGTCAACATTGCTTCAGGAAAAGTGTCACCGCCGCAAGGGCGCTGATTATATAAAAAAGGGCCCGATAAACGGGCCCTTTTTTTTCGTTAGTGCAGCAGGATCAGTGATCTGCCGCCCATGGTGATCGTCTCACCGCCCGCAACCGAGCGGTTGCCTTCGTTCAGTGTATCGATCTCGGTCGTCCATTCCTGACCGTTTTCACGCTCGGGAACAACAAATTCGACCTCGCCTTCGAATGGATTGAACAACAACAGCAATTCGGACCACACGCCATCCTGGTTCTTCAAATCATCACGGCTCAGCCGCAGGCCAATGGTTGTGGCACCGGAATCAGCCCAGTGCTCGGGCTGCTGCTCGCCACCACCAGGGTTAAGCCAAGTCACGACCATACCGTCCCGCCAATTGTCGCGATGGACCAGCGGCTGGGCATTGCGGATGGCGATCAGCTTGCGCACGAAATCGGTCATCGCCTTGGCATTGTCGTTGAAATCCCAGCTGATCCAGCTGATCTCGCTGTCCTGGGCGTAGCCATTGTTATTACCGCCCTGGGTGCGGCTGAACTCGTCGCCGGCCAGCAGCATCGGCGTGCCGTGCGACAGGAAAAGCGTGGCGAGGAAGTTGCGCTTCTGGCGTTCACGCGTTGCGACGATCATCTCGTCGTCGGTCTCGCCCTCGACGCCGTAGTTATAGCTGCGGTTGTCGTTATGACCGTCGTTATTGTCTTCGCCATTCGCCTCGTTGTGCTTCTCATTGTAGGAGACCACATCGTGCAGCGTGAAACCGTCGTGCGCGGTGATAAAATTGACACCAGCCCATGGCCGGCGACCGCGCAGGTCATAGACATCGCCTGAACCGGTGAAGCGGGCCGCAAAATCGCCCATGGTGTCGTCGGTGTCCTTCCAGTAGTCACGCACGGTATCGCGGTACTTGTCGTTCCACTCAGCCCAGCCGGGTGGGAAACCGCCGACTTGGTAGCCGCCGGGACCGATGTCCCATGGCTCGCCGACCAGCTTGACCTTGGCCAGAGCGGGATCTTGCCCCACGGCATCGAAGAAACCACCACGCTGGTCGAAGCCTTCCGGTTCGCGGCCCAGAATGGTGCCAAGATCGAACCGGAAACCGTCGACATGCATGTCTTCGGACCAGTAGCGCAGGCTATCGGTCACCATCTGCATGACACGGGGATGGCTGGTGTTGACGGTGTTACCGGTACCGGTGTCGTTGATATAATAGCGTGGATCGCCCGGCATGGTCCGGTAGTACGAGAAGTTGTCGATGCCCTTCCAAGAAAGCGTCGGGCCCATCTCGTTGCCTTCGGCCGTATGGTTGTACACGACGTCGAGGATGACTTCGAGATTGGCATCGTGGAAGGCGCGGATGGTGTTGCGCAGGCCATTGATACCATTGGGACCGTAATAGCGGCTCGCAGGCGCGAAAAAGCCCAGAGTGTTATAGCCCCAGTAGTTGTGCAGGCCCTTTTGCAACAGGAAGTCGTCATCGGGGAAGGCGTGGATCGGCAGCAGTTCTACCGAGGTGACGCCGGTCGATTTGATGTAGTCGATGACGTCCTTCTGGGCCAGGCCCTCGAAAGTGCCGCGCAATTCCTCAGGAATCGCGGGATGCAGCTTGGTGAAGCCCTTGACGTGGGTTTCGTAGAAAATCGTCTTGGCCCAGCTGATGTTGGGCTTGCTGTCGCCCGACCAGTCATAAGCCTTCGGGTCGACGACCCGCGCCTTGGGCATAAATGGGGCACTGTCCTCTTCGTTGAAGGACAGGTCTTTTTCTTCGGCATCGGCATTGTAGCCGAAATGGGCGGGGGACCATTCGACGTCGCCAACCAGTTCGCGCGCATATGGATCGAGCAGCAGCTTGTTGTGGTTGAACCGGTGACCAGCCTCGGGCTCGAACGCGCCGTGTACGCGATAGCCATAGACTGCGCCGGGTCCAACGCCCGGAAGATAGCCGTGCCAGATCTCGTTGGTATATTCGGGCAGCGTGATGCGTTCGAGTTCGGTTTTTCCGGTTTCGTCGAACAGACAAAGCTCGACCCGGCTGGCATAGGCTGAGAAAATAGCAAAATTGGTGCCGTCACCGTCCCAGTTTGCACCCAGAGTAGTAAAGTCGCCGGGCAAAACCTGACGGGAAGACGAAAACTGGTCTGACATTGATAGCTATCCTGAATGTGGCTGGGCGGAACGGCTGATGCCACCTGGAAGTTGCGCCACAATACGCAAGCTCCCTATGCAAATCGCCGATCACCAATCCGTGTGTCCCAATGGAACCGCTGACACCCAAGCACGTTCCATATCACCAACACTTGGAGGGTCTTATGGGAATTATCTGGACTATCATCATCGGCTTTATCGCTGGCGTCATCGCCAAATTCATCATGCCTGGCAGCAATGAGCCATCGGGTTTTATTCTGACGACCATTCTGGGCATCGTTGGCGCGTTTGTTGCGTCCTACCTCGGCCAGGCACTTGGCTGGTACGCACCTGGTGAGGGCGCAGGCTTGATCGGTGCCGTCGTTGGCGCGATCATTGTGCTGTTCGTCTGGGGCCTCGTCGCCCGTCGCCGCTAACTCAACTATTGCCAGGAGATCTGTAATGGCTAACGGAACACCGTCACTCGTTGCACTGCTAGGTCTTCTGGCAGTTGCAGGCTACCAGAACCGCGACAAGCTTGGGTCGGCTCTCGGCGGTCTTGGTGGCAATACGAATTCTTCAGACAACGATCGTCTTTCGGATAATCGGAACAATGGCGGCATTGGTGGGATGCTGGGCGGAATGCTCGGAGGCGCAGGCGCTGCAGGGGGTTTGGGCTCAGTCCTGACCGGCGGCCTTGGTGAATTGATGGATCGCTTCAACGGCGCTGGCAATGGCCACAAGGCCAAGAGCTGGATTGAGCCGGGCGATAACCAGACGATCGATTCGAGCGAATTGGAAAAAACTCTCGGTGCGGACACCATCGCCGCCCTTCAGGAACAGACTGGTTTGAGCAGACAGGATTTGCTCGAGCGGCTCGCCCAAACTCTACCAGAGGCGGTCAATCGATTTACTCCCGAGGGTCGCTTGCCCACGGAAAGTGAAGCCAGTCGTTTCCTATAGTTCTAACATTTAGCGGCGAGCAGTCAGTGCTCGCCGCTTTTCCGTTGCAGGGTGAAAAGGTTTGCCATGTCTGACTCCGAAATTGGCGCCCCACCCCCCATACCCGTCTACGTCAGACCAATAGAACGTACGAGCCCGCTCATCACAGCGGGTGTTGTTTTTGCGGCTATCGTCGTTCTCTATCTTGGCGCCGGCATTCTTGTGCCGCTGGTCTTGGCGGTGCTGCTCGCGTTCGCCCTGGCGCCGATGATCCGCCGCATCCGGCGCATGCACGTTCCGCATATCCTGGCGGTCGTCATTGCGGTGCTGCTGGCTTTTTCGATCCTTGGCACCATAGGCTATCTGATCACGACGCAACTCGTGAAGCTGGCCTCCGACCTGCCAACTTATCAGGCAACCGTCACATCCAAACTTCAGGGCCTGCAACATTCGCTGGGCGATGGCCAGTTTATCGACAGCCTGATGGGTGCGATCGACCGGTTGAATGGCCAATTCGAAGCGGCTGAAGCCGCCGGCGCCGTGCAACCCATGCCGGTGACAATTACCAACGGTGGCACCAATCCCCTCGGCTTGGTGCAAGGCGTGCTTGGCTCGGTTCTGGGTCCTCTGGCAACCGCCGCCATCGTCGTGATCTTTTTGATTTTTCTGCTGCTTGAGCGCGAAGATCTGCGTGATCGTTTCCTGAAGCTCGTCAGTCGCGGCGATTTGCGAACCAGCACCAAAGTCATGAATGAGGCCGCCGCCCGCGTTGGTCGCTATCTGCTGGTACAGTTCGGTGTCAATTTCAGCTATGGCGCCATTTTCAGTCTCGGCTTGACGCTGATTGGCGTCCCCAATGCCATTCTGTGGGGACTGCTTGCAGCCCTGTTCCGCTACATACCTTTCGTCGGCACGCTGATCGCGGCCAGTATACCCTTTACCTTGGCTTTCGCGGTCGATCCGGGCTGGTCGATGCTGATCGCGTCGGTCGCACTGTTTGTGTGTCTCGAGCTCATCATAACCAACGCTATCGAGCCGCGGCTATATGGATCGAGCACCGGTCTATCTCCCCTGGCTGTGCTCATCGCTGCCATGTTCTGGGCTTCGATCTGGGGCCCAATCGGTCTGATACTCTCGACCCCGCTGACCGTGTGTATCGTCGTTTTGGGCCGGTACGTGCCGCAACTGGCATTCTTTGAAACCCTGTTGGGAAGCGAGCCGGTGATGAGCCAGCCCGAGAGACTATATCAGCGCCTGGTTGCCGGCAATGTCGAAGAAGCCGTGGAACTGGCCGAAACCTATATCGCCAACAAGGACGTCAACGGCTTTTACAACATGGTTGCCGTACCCGCGTTACAGCTCGCGGAAAGCGATCTTTCGCGGGACGCGGCGGACCTGTCCAATCGCCGCAATGTCGTCGAAGGCATGCGGGCCGTCATCGATGATATCGACATGGAAACCGGTGCCAGACCGGCTACCGACAAGCCGCCACGCGTTCTTTGTATCGGTGGGCGGACCGAGCTGGACGCCGCTGCAGCCCATATCCTGTCGCGCCTGATTGGCGTCAAGAATGGTCACGCTATAACGCTTGCCCCTTTGGTCATCCGACAGGAAAGCATTGGGCAGCTTGACCTTGATGGCGTGGAAGTCATCTGTCTTTGCTATCTCGACGACAATCCGCGTAGTCATGCGCGGCTTGTAGCCAGACGTTTGGCCCGCCGAGATCCAACTCTAAAGATCATTGCCGTTGCCATAGGTGCCAATCTGAGCAGTGATTCACGGCCTGAGGATTGGGGTGTCGAAGCCATCGCCTCCGCCATGCCGGAAGCTGCTGCAGCCGTCGCCGCTCTGATCGGCAATGAGGTCGCAGCTGCGCAGATTGCCCTGCCAGCCATTGATGACGCAGCGCTGACGCAACTCCGCCAACTGGCGCATTCGGATGGACCACTCGCCCATGCACTCGGCGACATAGCCAGTTCCCTCGATGTGCCGACAGCCATCATGGATATTGTCGACAGCAAGTTCAGCACGGTGACATCGCCAAACTCGGGCCAGATTATCAACAACGTCAGCCAGTCGGTGATCGAAACCGAGGCCTTCATTGTGGTGCCGGACGTGGCAAAAAGCGTTGAATTTGCGAACGACACTTTCTTGCTGGAGAATGGCGTGCGATTTTACGCTGGCGCTCCGCTCTACGGCCCCGATGGCACTGTGATTGGTGCCCTCGCGTTACTTGACCACAAGCCCCGCGTTTTTAGTGACGAGGATCGGGAAAAGCTTGAGCTTGAAGCACTTAAACTCATGGTTCAGATCGGCAACATTGCCAACACCGAGACAGTTTGACCGGTCTACTAGGGCCAACCATCACATAAAAAAGCGACCCCGGCCGTGTGCATGAGC
>Ga0247806_10001681_pt1 | contig 10573 bp, 10 predicted proteins | sample UWRJL059202B1_FD_179935 | JGI IMG/M metagenome (GOLD analysis project Ga0247806, IMG submission 179935) | Plant litter microbial communities from Arlington Agricultural Research Station in Wisconsin, United States - UWRJ-L059-202B-1 | ecosystem: Environmental > Terrestrial > Plant litter >... | reverse complement strand
ACGATCGAAAAGCGGGATGACTTCCTGGTGGTTGATCGCAGTGGCACAGGCAATAACTGCGATGAGCATTTTTTCAAAGAGGATCAACGCTTGATCCTTGCCCCCCACCAATAAGAGAAGGTCTGATCACTCGACGACAGAGTGACAGGCGAGAGGTAAAGACTGTGGAAGCACATCTGTTCGAATGGCTGAACCTGAGCGTGCGCTGGGTTCACATGATCACTGGCGTCGCCTGGATCGGCGCGTCGTTCTATTTTGTCTGGCTGGAAAACAACCTCAATCGGGTCAACCCGAAGAACGGTCTGGCGGGCGATCTCTGGGCGATTCACGGTGGCGGGATCTACCACCTGGAGAAATACAAACTGGCTCCACCGACCATGCCGGACAACCTGCACTGGTTCAAGTGGGAGGCCTACTTCACTTGGTTGTCGGGGATCGCGCTGCTGTGCGTGGTGTTCTACTCCAACCCGACCCTGTACCTGTTGGCACCTGGCAGCAGCCTGAGCGGCCCTGAAGGGGTTCTGCTGGGCATCGGTTCGCTGTTCGCCGGCTGGTTCATCTACTCCTTCCTGTGCGACTCGGCCCTGGGCAAACGCCCTGCCCTGTTGGGTTTCATCCTGTTCGTCCTGATCATCGGCGCGGCCTACGGCTTCAGCAAAGTGTTCAGCGGCCGGGGTGCTTACCTGCACGTGGGCGCCATCATCGGCACCATCATGGTCGGTAACGTGTTCCGCATCATCATGCCGGCACAACGGGCACTGGTGGCGGCGATCGCCGAGAACCGCACCCCGGACCCGGCCCTGCCGGCCAAGGGCCTGCTGCGTTCGCGACACAACAACTACTTCACCTTGCCTGTGCTGTTCATCATGATCAGCAACCACTTCCCGAGCACCTACGGCAGCCAGTACAACTGGTTGATCCTGGCCGGGATCGCGGTGCTGGCGGTGTTGGTGCGTCACTACTTCAACACCCGCCACGACAGCCACAAGTTCGCCTGGACCCTGCCAGTCGCGGCCGTAGGCATGATCAGCCTGGCGTACGTTACCGGCCCCGCGCCGATGACCAGCCCGGAAGTGGCCAAGGCCCCCGCGCAGATCCAGTACCAGCCGCTGCCGGAAACCGCCGTCGGTGGTGGTGCGAAACCGGCCGATGCCACGCCAGCCGCTGCACCTGCAGCCCCGGCCCAGGCAGCCAATACCGGTCCAGGCTTTGACAAGGTGCACAGTGTGATCCAGGAACGCTGCGCGGTCTGTCACTCGGCCAAGCCCACCAGCCCGCTGTTCAGTGCCGCCCCGGGCGGCGTGATGTTCGACACACCCGAGCAGATCCGCCAGAACGCCCCGCGCATTCAAGCCCAGGCAGTCACCACGCAGATCATGCCACTGGGCAACATCACCCAGATGACCCAGCAGGAACGTGACCTGATCGGCGCCTGGATCGTGCAGGGAGCCCAGACCAATTAAGTAGCGAAAAGCATCGCTGGCAAGCCAGCTCCCACAAGGATCACCTGAATCCTGTGGGAGCTGGCTTGCCAGCGATTGGCCGCATCGCGGTCCTCCCTGCTGCACAAAATCACAAGAATAAAAAGATCCGAGGTGTTGCATGTCCGTGTCATCCGAAGCGCGCATCCCCGACGCACCCGCTATCGCGCGCCTGCCGTTGTTGCAACTGATCCTGGTAGGTCTGCAACACGTTCTGTTGATGTACGGCGGCGCCATTGCGGTGCCGTTGATCATCGGACAGGCCGCTGGCCTGAGTCGTGAAGAAATCGCCTTTCTGATCAATGCCGACCTGCTGGTCGCCGGGATCGCCACCATCGTCCAGTCAATGGGCATCGGCCCCATGGGCATTCGCATGCCGGTGATGATGGGCGCCAGCTTCGCGGCGGTCGGCAGCATGGTGGCCATGGCCGGCATGCCCGGCATCGGCTTGCAAGGCATCTTCGGCGCGACCATTGCCGCAGGGTTCTTCGGCATGCTGATCGCACCGTTCATGTCCAAGGTGGTGCGTTTCTTCCCGCCTCTGGTGACCGGTACCGTCATCACTTCGATCGGTTTGTCACTGTTCCCCGTCGCGGTGAACTGGGCAGGCGGCGGCAGTTCCGCCGCACAATTCGGTTCCCCCATCTACCTCGCCATCGCCGCCCTGGTGCTGGGCACCATCTTGTTGGTACACCGCTTCATGCGCGGGTTCTGGGTCAACATTTCGGTGCTGATCGGCATGACCCTGGGCTACATCCTCTGTGGCCTTTTGGGCATGGTCGACCTCAGCGGCATGACCCAGGCGCCCTGGCTGCAGATCGTCACGCCGCTGCACTTCGGCATGCCCAAGTTTGAATTGGCGCCAATCCTGTCGATGTGCCTGGTGGTGGTGATCATCTTCGTCGAGTCCACCGGGATGTTCCTGGCGCTGGGCAAGATCACCGGCCAGGAAGTCTGCCCGCGCATGCTACGTCGCGGCTTGCTGTGTGATGCCGGCGCCTCGTTCTTCGCCGGCTTCCTCAACACCTTCACCCACTCCTCGTTTGCCCAGAACATTGGCCTGGTGCAGATGACTGGCGTGCGTTGCCGCTCGGTCACCATCGTTGCGGGGGGGTTGCTGATCCTCCTGAGCCTGCTGCCCAAGGCCGCGTTCCTGGTGGCCTCGATCCCGCCGGCAGTGCTGGGCGGCGCGGCCATCGCCATGTTCGGCATGGTCGCGGCCACCGGGATCAAGATCCTCCAGGAAGCCGACATCGCCGACCGGCGCAATCAATTGCTGGTCGCGGTGAGTATCGGCATGGGCCTGATCCCGGTGGTCCGGCCGGAATTCTTCGCCCACCTGCCGCTGTGGATGAGCCCGATCACCCACAGCGGCATTGCCATGGCCACCCTCAGCGCGCTGACGCTGAACCTGTTGTTCAACATCCTGGGTGGCAGCGAACGGGCTGCCATCAACGATTGCGCCGCTCACCCGCACTGATGCAAACGCAACATCCCCTGTAGGCGCTGGCTGCCAGCGCCTACAGGGTTGGCGGCTGCCTGCAAGAGCAAAAATAAAAACAAAAAGGGAGCAACAGATGATTCGTACACACACAAGCCTACTGTTGGGCACCAGCCTGTTGGCCGCGAGCCAGGCCATGGCCGGCGACCTGCTGCTGTGGCAAACCAACAGCCTGAGCTACCTGTACGGCAAGAATTTCGCGATCAACCCATCGATCCAGCAGACCGTGACCTTCGAGCACGCTGACCGCTGGAAGTACGGCGACACCTTTCTGTTCGTCGACAAGATCTTCTACAACGGCAAGGAAGACCCCAACAAAGGCCCCCACAGCTTTTACGGCGAGTTCAGCCCACGCCTGTCGGCAGGCAAGATCTTCGACCAGAAACTGCAATTAGGTCCGATCAAGGACGTATTGCTGGCCATGACCTATGAGTACGGCGAAGGCGAAAGCGAAGCCTACCTGATTGGCCCCGGCTTCGACCTGGCGGTGCCCGGGTTCAACTACGTGACCCTGAACTTCTACCGACGCCAGACCGAAGGGCCGCGCCCAGGTGACGGGGTCTGGCAGATCACCCCGACCTGGTCCTACACCATTCCCGCCGGCCGCTCCGACGTGCTGATCGACGGCTACCTCGACTGGGTCGTGGACAACGACCAGAACTCACGCGGCACCTATCACGCCAACCTGCACCTCAACCCGCAGATCAAGTACGACCTGGGCAAGGCCCTCAATGGCCCGGCCAAACAGATCTACGTCGGGGCCGAATACAGCTACTGGAAAAACAAGTACGGCATCGAGGACAACGCCAATCTGGACACCAACCAGAACACCGCCAGCCTGCTGATCAAGGTGCACTTCTAGAATGGCCCGCAACGGTGCCCCAGGTTTGATACCGGTGCGCTGTTGCGGGGCGCTTGAGCCGTGGCGCGGGAGCCAGTATTCTCCGCGGCCGTCTGAATCCGGTATAAAAAAAAGCCCGGATTTAATTCCTGACCAGAAAGCCAACTTATCCCGGCCCTGGACGGTCACGAGGCTAGACAGACAAAAGCCCAATGGACGCTTGATCGACTGTTTTCGAACAGCCGACCAGGCGTTTTTTGCCTTTTTAAATGCCTTGGCCCAGCTCTTGCTAAGAGCTGTAAAGCTGACCGATTGGATGGTTTTTGCAGCACTGAAAAAAGGCGCCACACCAGAGCGCCGTCAAAAAAAACGTGGAACACCTACTTTGGGAGCAACCGAATGAAACGTACGTGCACTAGCCTGATGCTCGCCGGATCCTTGCTGGCAGGGGGCCAGGCCATGGCCGGCGATCTGCTGCAGTGGCAGAACAACAGCCTGACCTATCTCTACGGCAAAGACTTTCAAGTCAACCCGCGCATCCAGCAGACCGTGACCTTCGAGCACGCCGACGCCTGGAAGTACGGCGACAACTTCTTCTTTATCGACAAGATCTTCTACAACGGCAAAGAAGATGCCTTCGCCGGTGAGAACACCCACTACGGTGAGCTCCAGCCGCGCCTGTCATTCAACAAGATCTTCGACCAGAAGTTCGAGTTTGGCCCAATCAAGGACGTGCTGCTGGCCATGACCTACGAGTTTGGCGAAGACGACACCGAGTCCTACCTGATCGGTCCGGGCTTCGACCTGGCCATTCCAGGCTTCGACTACTTCCAGCTGAACTTCTACAACCGCCACACTGAAGGCGACCGTCCGGGTGACGATGTCTGGCAGATCACCCCTGTGTGGTCCTACACCATCCCTGTCGGCGGCTCCGATGTGCTGATCGACGGTTTCATGGACTGGGTGGTCGACAACGACGTCAACAGCAAAGGCGAATACCACGCCAACCTGCACTTCAACCCACAGGTCAAATACGACCTGGGCAAGGCCTTGAATCTGGGCGAGAAGCAGTTGTACGTCGGTGTCGAGTACGACTACTGGAAAAACAAGTACGGGATTGAAGACAGCCAGGGCTTCAAGACCGATCAGAGCGTGACCAGCTTCCTGGTCAAGGTGCACTTCTGAGTCTGGACTGACCAACCGGTATCACCCTTCACCCGCCCACGCGCATCGTAGGCGGGTGAAGGGCGATGCCTGTCAGGCCGGAATCACCGGCTCCCGCACCCCAAGAAACCGACACAACTCCTCCCGCTTGGCCAAGGCATCGCGCCGGCCGAGTTCGATCAGCTCGCTGCAGTATCCCGCCTCGAACAGCAGGTAACTCAACACCCCTGCCCCGCTAGTCTTGGTTGCCCCCGGGCCGCGCAGGAACAGGCGCAGTGCCGCCGGCAATTCCTGGCGGTGCCGTGCGGCGATCTCGTCGATCGGCTGGCTCGGCGCAATCACCAACACCTCTACCGGTGCCACACCCAGGGCGCGGGTTGGCGTGCCATCGGGCAGCAAGTGGCTGAACTGGTTCAGGCGTTGCAACAACTCGATGTCGCTTTCCAGGCTGTCAATGAAGGTGCTGTTGAGCATGTGCCCGCCGATCTGCGCCAAGGACGGCTGCTGGCCGGTGTAGGTGCGCAGGGAGGTGTCGGGATCGACGCCGCGCGGGTTGCCACTGACACCCACTACCAGCACCCGGCTCGCCCCCAGGTGCAACGCCGGGCTGATCGGCGCCGACTGGCGTACCGCGCCGTCGCCGAAGTACTCATTGCCGATTTTCACCGGCGCAAACAACAGGGGAATGGCCGAACTGGCCAGCAGGTGCTCGACGCTCAACCGGGTCGGCACGCCGATGCGCCGGTGCCGCAGCCAGGGGTCGATGCTGCGACCGCCCTGATAAAAGGTTACCGCCTGTCCGGATTCATAGCCAAAGGCGGTGACGGCCACAGCGTGCAGTTGTTTTTGCGCGATGGCCTGATCGATCCCCGACAGGTCCAGCCTGGTGTGGAGCAGATCACTCAAGGGCGAGCTGTTGAGCAGCGCCACCGGCACCTTGGCGCCGATCCCCAGCAGACTGTGGGTGACAAAACGACTGGCCTGGCTAATCACACCGGGCCAGTCGCTGCGCAGCACCTGATGGCTGCGAAAGCCCTGCCAGAACGCGGTCAGGCGTTCGATGGCGGCCGTGAAGTCCATGGCCCCGGCGGCCAGGCTGACCGCATTGACTGCCCCAGCCGAGGTGCCGACGATTACCGGGAACGGATTGGCCGCGCCGGCCGGCAACAGTTGCGCGATGGCCGCCAATACGCCTACCTGGTACGCCGCCCGAGCCCCGCCGCCGGAAAGAATCAAGCCTGTCACCGGTTCAGCCGAACTCATCGCCACACTCCCTGGTGCTGATTATTGACGGTAGGCCGTCGCGGGCTCAACCACGCTTGTCGTAGAGTTTCGGCTCGCCCGGCGGCCGGCTCTTGAAGCGCCGGTGCGCCCACAGGTACTGCTCGGGGCAGGCGCTGACGGCGCTTTCGATCCACTGGTTGATGCGGATGCAGTCGGCTTCGTCGCTGGCCCCCGGGAAATCGCTGAACGGCGGGTGGATCACCAGGCGGTAACCGCTGCCGTCGGCCAGGCGCTCCTGGGTAAACGGCACCACCAGCGCCTTGCCCAGCTTGGCAAACTTGCTGGTGGCCGGCACCGTGGCCGCGAGAATGCCAAACAACGGCACAAAGATACTTTGCTTGGCGCCGTAGTCCTGGTCCGGTGCGTACCAGATCGCCCGGCCTGCGCGCAGCAGCTTGAACATGCCACGCACGTCCTCGCGCTCGATGGCCAGGGAGTCGAGGTTATGCCGCTCGCGGCCACGACGCTGGATGAAATCGAATAGCGGGTTCTTGTGCTCGCGGTACATGCCATCGATGGTGTGTTGCTGGCCTAGCAGCGCCGCGCCGACTTCCAGGGTGGTGAAGTGCAAGGCCATCAGGATCACGCCCTGGCCATCGCGCTGGGCCTGCTTGAGATGCTCCAGGCCTTCGATATGGGACAGGCGCGCCAGGCGCTCGCGTGGCCACCACCAACTCATGGCCATTTCAAAGAAGGCAATGCCGGTGGAGGCGAAGTTTTCCTTGAGCAGACGTTTGCGTTCGTCGGGAGTTTTCTCGGGAAAACACAGCTCAAGGTTACGTTTGGCGATGCGCCGACGGTCGCTGGCGACCCGATACATGCCGGCCCCCAGCACACGACCAATGCGCAACAGCCACGAATACGGCAACTGGACAACCAGCCACAGCAGCCCTAGACCGCACCATAGCGGCCAAAAACGTGGCGAAAGAAATGCAGCTCGAAATTGCGGGCGATCCATTAACGATTCCGGACGGACAACAAGGTCGCGCATTCTACATCGGTTCGACCCTGCTTGCGGGCTGCGGGCGTTCTCGTTATAAGTCTCGGCACTTTTAGTGACAAGCCGTTGTATGCCAACCATGAGCCAAACCGAACTGCTAGACCAAGATCCCGTGTTCCAGTTGAAGGGCAGCATGCTCGCCATTACGGTGCTGGAGCTGGCCCGCAATGACCTGGAAATCCTCGACCGGCAGCTGGCTGCAAAGGTAGCTCTGGCACCTAATTTCTTCAGCAACGCCCCGCTGGTGCTGGCCCTGGACAAGCTACCGGCCAGTGAAGGCTCGGTGGACCTGCCGGCCCTGATGCGCGTGTGCCGCCACCATGGCCTGCGCACCCTGGCCATCCGCGCCAGCCGTATCGAGGACATTGCCGCGGCCATCGCCGTCGACCTGCCGGTGTTGCCACCGTCGGGGGCCCGCGAGCGCGCACTCGAGCCGCTGGAAGGTGAAGTGCGCAAAAAACCGGAAAAACCACCGGAGCCGAGCATCAAGCCGACGCGCATCATCACTTCGCCAGTACGTGGCGGCCAGCAGATCTACGCCCAGGGCAGCGACCTGGTGGTGGTGTCCTCGGTCAGCCCGGGGGCGGAACTTCTGGCCGATGGCAACATCCATGTATACGGGCCGATGCGCGGTCGTGCGCTGGCCGGGGTCAAAGGCGACACCAAGGCACGGATTTTCTGCCAGCAAATGAGCGCTGAACTGCTGTCCATCGCCGGTCATTACAAGGTTTCCGAAGATCTTCGTCGCGACCCGCTCTGGGGGGCCGGCGTACAAGTCAGCCTGTCGGGCGACGTGTTGAACATCATTCGGCTTTAACGGATACTGCCGCATTTTCCAAGCATCTCTAAAACGTAGTGAAAACGGCTCAAACGAAGTAGGAAAATGGCATAGAGCGGTGTTTACCGGAGGTAAACCCTGCCCCAGGCCCGATTCCAGCCAAGGCTGTCCGACTGCAGTAGTTTTCAAGAGATGTTTTTCGGGGCTAAAAGTCCTTTTTCCTTAGGGGTGAAACACCTTGGCCAAGATTCTCGTGGTTACATCCGGCAAGGGTGGTGTGGGTAAGACCACCACCAGCGCCGCTATCGGTACCGGCCTCGCTCTGCGTGGTCACAAAACAGTCATCGTCGACTTCGACGTCGGCCTGCGTAACCTCGACCTGATCATGGGTTGCGAGCGTCGCGTAGTGTATGACTTCGTCAATGTGGTCAATGGCGAAGCCAACCTGCAGCAGGCCCTGATCAAGGACAAGCGCCTTGAGAACCTCTACGTCCTGGCAGCCAGTCAGACCCGCGACAAAGACGCGCTGACCGTCGAAGGCGTGGAAAAGGTGCTGATGGCACTCAAGGAAGATTTCGAATTCGTGGTCTGCGACTCCCCGGCGGGCATCGAGAAAGGCGCCCACCTGGCCATGTACTTCGCTGATGAAGCGATTGTCGTGACCAACCCGGAAGTGTCCTCGGTACGTGACTCGGACCGCATGCTGGGCCTGCTGGCCAGCAAATCGCGACGCGCCGAAAACGGCGAAGACCCGATCAAGGAACACCTGCTGTTGACTCGCTACAACCCTGAGCGCGTCAGCAACGGCGAAATGCTTGGCGTCGAAGACGTCAAGGAGATTCTGGCCGTCACCCTGCTTGGTGTGATTCCAGAGTCGCAAGCCGTACTCAAGGCTTCCAACCAAGGCGTGCCAGTGATTCTCGACGACCAGAGCGACGCCGGTAAGGCGTACAGCGATGCCGTCGATCGTCTGTTGGGCAAAACCGTGGAACACCGGTTCCTTGATGTTGAGAAGAAGGGATTCTTCGAGCGCCTTTTTGGAGGTAGATAATGAATCTTTTTGACTTCTTTCGCGCCAGCAAAAAAACCAGCACCGCGTCGGTAGCGAAAGAGCGTCTGCAGATCATCGTGGCGCATGAACGCGGCCAGCGCAGCACCCCTGACTACCTGCCAGCCTTGCAAAAGGAACTGGTCGAGGTGATCCGCAAGTACGTCAATATCGGGTCCGACGACGTGCATGTTGCACTGGAAAACCAGGGCAGCTGCTCGATTCTGGAACTCAATATCACCCTGCCAGATCGCTGAGTCGATCCGGCTGGAGCCACGGCGGCTCAGGTCCCCCAGGTTTGCTGGAGGGGCCTGAGTCGCCGTTGGCGTTTGTTACGAGGCTGTTTTAATGCCGTTGTCCAATATCCACATCCTCCACCAGGACGCCGCCGTCCTGGTGGTGAACAAGCCTACCCTGCTGCTCTCGGTGCCTGGCCGCGCCGACGACAACAAGGACTGCCTGATTACTCGCCTGCAGGAAAACGGCTACCCGGAAGCCCGAATCGTCCATCGCCTGGACTGGGAAACCTCGGGGATCATCCTGCTGGCCCGCGACCCGGATACCCATCGCGAACTGTCTCGGCAATTTCACGACCGTGAAACCGAAAAAGCCTACACGGCGCTGTGCTGGGGCCAACCGGAACTGGACAGTGGCAGTATCGATCTGCCGCTGCGCTACGACCCACCGACCAAACCACGCCACGTGGTCGACCACGAGTTCGGCAAACATGCGCTGACCTTCTGGCGCGTGCTGGAGCGCTGTGGCGACTGGTGCCGGGTGGAGCTGACGCCGATTACCGGACGCTCGCACCAATTGCGCGTGCACATGCTCTCCATCGGCCATCCGCTGTTGGGCGACGGGCTGTACGCCCACCCCCAAGCCCTGGCGGCGTATCCTCGGCTGTGCCTGCACGCCAGCATGCTGAGCTTTACCCACCCGCAAAGTGGTGAACGCCTGCGCTTTGAGTGCCCGGCACCCTTTTGAGCGCCTTGAAGCCCTTTCAAGCAACCCGTCGAAACCTGAAGGACGCCTGGACCGATGACGCCTGACTCCCCACAACCGTCGACGCCCCTTGAGAAAGCGCCGCAGCAGTTGCTCTATCTAGTCTACGGCGACAAGGACGTGTACCGGCGCGAAGCCAAGTTCAGCATCCTCACGGCGCTGGCCCAACTGAAAAAGGCCGAGCCGCTGTGCATCCGCGTCCTCACCGATCGCCCGCAGGACTACGCCGGCTGGCCGGTCGAAACCATCGCCCTGAGCGATGAGATCATGACCGCCTGGCAGGGCAGCAACGGCTATCACCACCGGCGCAAGGCCTGCGCCATTGCCTATGGCCTGACCCTGGCGCACAAGACCCTGTTCGTCGACACCGACACGCTGTTCCTCGACAACCCCCTGCGGGTGTTCGAGCACATTGGCCCCGGCCAGTACGTGATGGATCGCTTCGAGTACGATTGGCGCACCGTATGCGAACGT
>Ga0247806_10001678_pt1 | contig 10578 bp, 10 predicted proteins | sample UWRJL059202B1_FD_179935 | JGI IMG/M metagenome (GOLD analysis project Ga0247806, IMG submission 179935) | Plant litter microbial communities from Arlington Agricultural Research Station in Wisconsin, United States - UWRJ-L059-202B-1 | ecosystem: Environmental > Terrestrial > Plant litter >... | reverse complement strand
ATACGCACAATATACGCGCTTTTTTTTAGGTAAAATGACGTGGTTCGACTAATGTTGCAGGGTTGATCAACACGTTTGAAATCCAGTTGCTTAAATACTGGATAATTCATTTCTAAAAATCGTTATGGACGAATTAGAATAGCCAAGTACTACAAACTTTTAAACGCACAGTATGAAGAATCTATTTTTATTGACAGCCACTTTGCTGTCCTGCGTATCTACAATTGCTTTTTCCCAGGAAAATGAACTACCTGCAACCGGTAATGTCGGGATCGGAACTTCTGAGCCTACCCAGAAATTAGATGTACGCGGCGCAGCGCGCATCGACTCTACCCTTCGGATTGGCGATTCGCTAACCGTTCAGCATTCTGCACATGTCGGAGAAAACCTGGTCGTTACTGGCAATACTTACCTGGAATCCGACTTTTACGTTTCCGGCGATCTCCACCTGAATGTTTCACCGATCGAAGACGAAGTGCTGCTTGTCGGCGCCAATGGCATTCTGAAAAGCGGCGGGAACCTGCAAACGGCCGTATATACTGAAAATATCTCTGTGCAGGATCATTGCAAGGATGGCAACTACGGTTACACGCAACCTGCAAGCCCGGTATGGGTGAATGGTCCGGGAAAGCTGTACACATCGCGCGCCTGTGTTCCGGATATAAAAGTCGGCATCGGAAATAATAATCCGCAGGCCAAGCTGCACATTACCTTAAACAACAATGCGACCGGCGTCAATACCCATGCGCTTTTGGTTCAGCGCAACAACGGCGATAAGATCCTGCAACTGACCGAAGACGGACTTTTGCTGGCTCGCGAAATTAAGGTAGATGTTGCCAACTGGCCGGATTATGTGTTCGGCGGAGAATATGTCCTGATGCCGCTTGAGGAAGTCGCCGCGTATATTGCGCAATTCGAACATCTTCCAGGCATTCCTGCGGCTCGTGAAATGGAACAGGAAGGCATGAACATTACGGAAACGAATGTGCTGTTGCTCGAAAAGATCGAAGAACTCACCTTGTACCTGATCGAGCTTCAAAAACAGCTGAAAGTGCAACAGCAAAAGATCGACGTACTGGAACAAAATCAGATTCACAAATAAGCATATCCGCCATGAAACAGTTACTATTATGGATCACCCTGTTTTGTTGGACAAGCGGGTGGTCGCAGGATCTCGTTTTTCAGAATTCAAAAGATTTGGCTGCTTATGCTTTTTCTACAACTAATTTCAGTAATTTACCATCAGAATACCTTATAAACAGGACGGTGGATTTGGATGAAAAAGCATATCAACGCTACTTGCGTGGTCGCACAGACCAGGTGAAAGGTGTGGATAATATTCATTTGTTCGGATTGCTCGAATATTGGGATACGCGCCAAACCTCGAATTTTAAAAGAGATTCGGTTCTCTTTCCGGTTTACGACCACTTTTTCACGATGGACGAACAAAAACCACTGCACATTCCGCTTTTTGTTGTCGATATTGAGGCAGGCAGGGTCAACGACAATACCTGGAACGATTTTATTGCTTCGACCAATTCGGATCCGTTTCCTGCATTGTCAGCGGCGGATGTATCGCTTCGGTACCTGGAGACGGCATCTATCTTCCTCGATTCATTCGCGTACAGCAATGTGTATCTCGATTTCAATGAACAGACATTTTTCTCCAACCGGGGACGTCAGGTCGTGGATATTGTCCTCCGCAGAAAGGGATTGATCAAACATTTGGTGCCGGGTATTCCGCTGAACATTTCAGCATGGCTGGATGGTGAATCGCTGATCGAGATCAAAGTGGTTTTCGACGACGGAACAGCGTTTGTCAAACGACAGCTTGTGGAAATGACCCCGATCCCGAAAGAAAAAGGATATGCATCTATCTTTGGCAATTCATATGAATATGTGTTTGGGGATGCAGGTTCTCCAACTTCGCTCGGTAATCCGGAGATCCATTTTTCGACCTATTATGCCTGTGCAGATAAAAAAATGCGCAAACCCTTTTTGTTGGTCGCCGGCTGGGGTCCGCATACAGATAAATCGCTGATCAACAACAACCAGCACTGGCCGGCAAGTAATGCCAAGCTTGTCGACCAGTTCAACCAGGAAGGGCTGATACAGGACCTGCACAACAAAGGGTTTGACCTCGTTCTTGTTTCCTTCTTTCCGCCCAATGCGTCGATATTGAAGAATTCCGCCTTGCTTGAAAAATTGATACTCAAGATCAACGACCGGAAATACGCCAACAATTCCTACGCCGAAAACATCATCATGGGTTTCAGCGCCGGCGCGTTGGCCACGAAGCTCACCTTGCAGCAAATGGAGAAAAAACACCTCGAACAGGGCGCACCGCATCCACACACGAAGCTGTTCATATCCAATGATGGAGAAAATGGCGGCGCAAATGTGCCACTCGGCATGCAGCACGCGGTGAGGTATTTGAAGGAATATGAATACAATTCATTTGTGACGGATTACAATACCTACGCACTGGACTATATATTGAATGCGCCGCTTTCGAAGGAGCTATTGCATTATTTCCATTCGGCTACTGGTTCCGGCAATACACCCGGACAGGGTCCTGACCCGATGAGAACTGCTTATCTGCAGTATCACGCCTGGAACAATCACGCGATGAATGCGCACAATCAAGGTTATCCGGCATTTCAAAGAATGATTTCGATTTCAAACGGCTCGAGTGTGCCAAGTTATAACTTCAGTACATATACTTGTAGCCACGAGCCGTATCCATCTGAAACCGGCGCTATCTTCTTCAAACAGTCGGGATCGATGATGGGCTGGGTAAACCGGCGTTTTGAAGCGACTTTCCTGAAACACGGTGTACACCGCGTCTTTTACTATGAATACAAACCCTTGTTCAAGGCCTGGCAATTGGGATACGAAGCGAAGACGAATAATCCGATGGTGCTGGACAATGCGCCCGGAGGAATTATTTTCATCCGGCAAAACCCTTTGACCAATATTATCAAGGAATTGAAGTCCGAATTGACTGGTACGCCTGACATTGCTACGAATTTATTGTTCTCTTTCACGCCGACCGTGCTGACACATGACGTGAAGAATTTGGGTGGTCAGATTACAAATGGTTATCCGAATTATAACTTCAAGAATAAGAAGTTAATGTATGAAAATGAATACAATGCTCAACCAAACATAGCTATCTCATCAAACTTTTATGGTTATCCCCATTTAGGTTATCCAGGTTCTCATTACGACATTGTGCCGTTTGACGCACTATTTACCTGGAATCAAAACACGGAACATTTAATCGGTGACAGGAAATCACCTGACTTTTATGAAGGAACCTGGTCTGCGATGAAACCGGTGTTGAAGAATTTCATCCTGGATGAATCGGAACACTGGAATATCTACCTGCAAAATAAAAGCATTGGCCATTATGCGCGGACCGATTTTGCATACCGCGTGGATTATGATGCGCAATACGGGATTTATTTAGGCGAACATGTGACCCAGAAAACAGATTTTGTCGTCATGACTTCCGAGCCTAATGCAATTGTAGAGGCGCAGGCAGGTGCAGAGATCATTTTCAAAGCAGGTGTACATCTGAAGGCCGGAACCACCTTTCATGCCTTTATCGGTGATGTCGCCTGCGAAAAATCCATGGACAATGCTGATAGTAATCCAGTTTCGGCAGGTGAACCGAATGAAAATGGCGAAAAAGCGGTACCGGAGGATAAAAGGAATACAACAGAACCGCGGGTATATCCCAATCCAAATCAGGGAGCTTTCGCAATCGCTTGGGATGCTGTACCAGAAGGAACAGATTTACTAATCCGTCTCTGTGATTTAACCGGTAAACAATTATTCTCAACCCATAGTTCTATCGGAATATCTGTCAAACATGAGCTCAAGGCAGGTTTATACATTCTAAAAATTAAAAAAGACGAAATATGGTATTCGCAAAGACTCATCGTCGAATAATAGTTGGGGCGAGCATGATCGCCCTGCTGTTATTTACCGGCTGTAATAAATTGAATACCAAGGATCACATGATCTTTGGTATTACAGCAGTCATGCCACATGATGGTACTCCTGTCGCGGGGGTAGGTTATCGAATTGTGGAGTATAAATACAAATCGAGGTTTGGTAAAATGCTTGGAGAACCTTCACCGACAGGCTGGGAATTGCACGGCCTGACTGATAGTTATGGCAAAGCATCCGGGAACTTTAAAGGAGTGATCAAGGTCAATTATGAATACAGAATTTACTTTGATTATACAAATATGGTTTTACCTGCTGGCATCAGTGAGTATACAGTAGATGGGCCTGAATATGCGCTTCTCCAACGAAGTTTTCCGGAAGCCAATTCGTATGACGTTAGCATCATACCTTACATGATGACAAAATTCAATTTTGTTAACGCAAATTGCCATGACTCAGGAGACATATTTAGGTATAAAAAACTCAACATTGATGAATCTCCTCATGATGATATTAATAACTCCACATGGCTGGAAGGGCCCACCTTGAATGGATGTGTCAATCTTGAAGGGGATTATTTAAATCGGCTAGCCGGTCACTATGTTTTCAAATGGGAAGCAATTCGGGGAAATGTTTTGTCTGAAGGGATTGATACTTTTTATCTATCTCCAGGAGGTAACGCGATTGTGAACATGGAATGGTAAAGACATGAGTACCAAAAGAAAAAATAGGGTATTCGGAAAGACTCATCGTCGAATAATAACCGGGGCGGGCATGCTCGCCCTGCTGTTATTTACAGGCTGCAATAAATTGAACACGAAGGATCACATGATCTTTGGTGTTACAGCAGTCATGCCACATGATGGCACTCCTGTTGCGGGGGTAAGGTATCGAATTGTGGAGTATAAATATAAAACGAGGTTTGGTAAAATGCTTGGAGAGCCTTCACCGACAGGCTGGGAGTTGCATGGACTCACCGACAATTACGGGAAAGCATCTGGAGTTTTCAAGGGGGTAATCAAGATTAATTATGAATACAGAATTTTTTTTGACTATACACATATGTTGTTACCTTCCGGAATGTCAGATTATGTTGTTAAAGGGCCTGAATATGATATTCTTCAGAGAAGCGCACCAACAGACAATAGATACAAAATTACTATATTGCCTTACATGCCAGTCAGATTCAATTTTAAAAATACGGCCTGCATAGATGTCAATGACACATTCAAATACAAGTTTGTTAACATTGATGAAAATCCATATTCTATATTTTATGAGAATACGCCTTGGTTTGAAGGACCTGAGTTAAATGGGTGTGTTGATTTAACGGGTAATTATGCCAATCGGTTAGCAGGTCATTATGTTTTTAAATGGCGAGCTATACGAGATGAAGTTTTAATTGAGGGTTTAGATACATTTTTGGTGGCTCCAAACATCAATGATAATGTATATATTGAATGGTAAAGTCATGAGTACCAAAAGAAAAAATAGGGTATTCGCAAAGACCCATCGTCGAATAATAGCTGGGGCGGGCATGCTCGCCCTGCTATTATTTACAGGCTGCAATAAATTGAAAACCAAAGATCACATGATCTTTAGTATTGCAGCGGTTATGCCACATGACGGGACTCCTGTTGCGGGCGTACGGTATCGAATTGTGGAGTATAAATACAAAGCGAAGTTTGGTAAAATGCTCGGAGAGCCTTCACCAACAGGTTGGGAATTACATGGTCTGACCGATAACTACGGAAAAGCATCCGGAAACTTCAAAGGTGTGATCAAGATCAATTACGAGTATCGGATCTACTTTGATTATACGAATATGGTTTTACCTGCTGAAATTTCCGATTATATTATCAAAGGTCCTGAATATGACATCCTTAGAAGGAGTGCTCCACAAGATAATTTTTATACAATTGGAATCATACCATACATGCCTGTTCAATTTAAATTTATGAATGCCGCATGTGTAGATCACAATGATATTTTTCGATATAAATCGAAAAATATCGAAGATAAACCGTACTCTAATTTTGATGCATATCCTTGGCTGGAAGGCCCCACTTTGAATGGATGTGTCAACCTCGAAGGAGATTATTTAAATCGGCTTGCCGGTCACTACGTTTTCAAATGGGAAGCAATTCGGGGAGATGTTTTGTCTGAAGGGATGGATACTTTTTATGTCTCGCCCGGAGGTAACGCGATTGTGAACATGGAATGGTAAAGACAAAAAGATATTCATTGAATATTAAATAGCCTTATCGCATAAATAGGGATACGGACATTTTCACCCCAAATAGCGATGCGCTGATTAAAACCCTAAAAAGGAAATAAGATGAAAAATACAATAATCGTATTTGCCTTGATTGGCATCTACATGGGTTGTTTTGCCCAAAAATCAAGTAGAGATCAGGGACTGTTTTCCCTGGCACCGAAGCAAAGCGTTCGGTACACCTTTCCGAAACGGATATGGCTAGATGTTTCCGGACAAATGGGAATGGTTTCCGATCAGATCGCACTGGGAGCAGGATTGAATTTACATTATCTGAACAAAAACAGGCGGCACTTCCAGGTGCGCTATAATTATGTCGAGAATATGCAGTTTTTATCCTCGACCTATGCATATGCAGTTTCTGACATTGGTTACATGACCGGATGGTTGCGTGCACGCAAATATTCCGTGATGGAAGTTGCGATTGGCATCAGTTGTGTCGCCGGGAACAAACCCGGCAGGGAAATTCCGGATTACTGGGGCAGCGATTATGCGCAGGATTCTTTTGTAACTGTCGGCATTCCGATCGAAGCAGATATTAAATGCATGGCCAAACGCTATTTCGGACTTGGATTGGTCCTCAAGGCAAACCTGAACCCGGCGGCCAGCTACGGCACTTTGGGTGTTGAGCTCACTTTGAACGGGCCGAATTAAAAATGGAGATCATTTGAAACTCCGTGTAATGCATTATTCAATGGAGTTTCAAATACGCTCTTTAATCTTTCAGGATTGCTCGAGGTAGTTTTTAAGTGATTCCCCAAGTATAAAATTCCAACCTTCGGTAAAGCTCGCTACAGCGAAGTTAGGATGGTCCTTCGGGAAGCTTTCCAAGCCATCGTGACTCAGTTTTAAACGCGTTTTCTCTGCCCCTTCCCGGAAAAGCTCCCAGGTGACTACCGAGTAGCCTGAATTGTGTTCGGGATAAGTCCAGCTGTAGCTCAGTTTGTGAGGTGGCTCTACCTCCAAAATTTCGCAAACATGCAGGTACTGCTCATGGGCATCACCTCCGGTAAACTCGAACCGGAAACCTTTTTCGGCTTTGAATTCCCGGAGTTCAAAATACCATTCCTTCATTTCGACTTTGTCCGTGATCGCAGACCATACTTTTTCCAGCGGTGCATCGTAGACACGCTCAACAACAAGTGGTTTTGTTTCCATGTATTTGTTTTTTAATTTGCTCTAAATCAACAGCAATCAGATGTCAATTTAGAAGATAAGATGTGAATAAACAATTTTTTTGCTTTTTTTGGATCTGCAACGTAGCACAGTAAGTTTAGGCAAATGAGACTTGCAGTATGAACAGTTTTTTTCGACAATCCACAGATCTGAAGAAAACTGTTTAAAAATCAAAGAAACCGTCTAAAAACAAGTTGTCGCACACATTTAGGCTTTGCAATTTAGCTTAACTTTGCACCCGTTCAGGCCGAATAGCCTGTTTTTTATTTCATCATTCTCAAATTTCAAACATGAAAAACAAATCAATTGTGTGCATCTTCTTCCTGACCGCAGGACTTTTTCTTTTCAACGGATGCGCAACCAGCGGTCTTTACAATGCGAAAGGAACTGTTGAAAAAATCGAAATGGGTAAAGATGGATATACGGCGACGCTGAAAGGCGAAGATGGAAAAGATTTCGATGCGCTGATCAGCGTAATCCGCCTGCAGAAAAAATACCAGTTGCTGAAAACCGGTGACGTGGTCAAATTATACGGCGATACCATCCACTTCGATCAGAAAGTGCGTATCCTGGTGGAAAAAATCAAGTAAATACAAGTTTTTTTTGCGCTTGCAAGGGGAAACATCTAAGTTTCCCCTTTTTTTACCTCAAACATCAAACGCCATAAGTTTCCGGCTGATTGATTCATGCTTTATTTGTTTTATTTCGGGTTTACCTTCACTTTCTTTTTAGTGCGTGATTCTTCGGTCTTGCTTTCTTGTTTATCTGATTTCTTGCGTTTGGGAGTCTCCTTTTTGTATTTTTCATCCTCACTGCTTTCGTGTTCGGAGGATGCTGATTCAAAAGATACATCTTTCTTCAGAAGAGACTTTTTGGGCATGGGCTTTTTTACTTCTACTGATCTGCTTTCATCCGAGCTGTAATCAACTAATACTTCCTTTTTGGGAACTGTTTTTTTATGTTGGGTTTTGCTGTTTACAATCGTTTTCGCTTCTCCTTCACTGCTTTCGTCGGAGCTGCTGATCTCTTCTGCACTGCTCGCATCGGAATACAAATCTTTCCGCATGTTCTTATACTTCCTGTATCCTTTTTCTTCTCTGAATTTGGCTTTTGAATCAAAGGCGTCATGAAACTTATTTTCCTTTTTTTCATTTTTAGGCTTAAGCGCTTTTTTACCGGGTTTGGCATTTTTTCCGTAAACGGTATACGGGTTCATTTGCATCAGTACCTGTAGTAGCTCATGAATCCGGTCTTCCTGACCGGCAGGCTTCTGAAGCAGTTTTTCGAGCTGGTCGTAGTATAAATCGTAATCCAGGATCATCCTTTTGTAAGTCGCAGGTTTAATCGTTACCGGTTTTTCTCGGTCGAGCGCTTTTATAAACTTCGGTTTGGACAGTACCTGCTTGTCGCGCAGGGTTTTGAGCGGTGTATCTTTCACCCGTTTTTCCAGCCGGTAAGAAAGCGATGAATGACTCAGGGAATGCGGACCGGCGTTTCCTGTTGCGGGTATCGCATTGTAAGAAGCTGTATGGTAATAAGTATGGTTAGTCGCCACGCGCGCATGGGGATCAAATTCACCTTTTAACTCTTCGTCATAAGCCCATGCTTTGTTCTGGTCCTTGAATTCCTTTTTCAGATCATAAGAAGAAACATAAACGGTTTTGCCGTCCAAACCAATTTTCGAATGCACGATGCGCTGCGCAACTTTCCTGCCTGTCACAGACTTCTTTTCCCAGGAATTCCCCGGCGTGATAACTTGTCGCTGTGCAGCAGCTTTTGCGCCCATCACATCAGCCTCCTTTTCCAGGCCCGGATCGTCGTTGATTGCCACTTTCGATTTTAGCTGTTTGGTAGGTCTCACCCTGCCCTGCTTTTGCTGTACAACATGCCAGGCTTCGTGCGGCAGGTGTTTTTCCTGACCCGGAGCGAGATGGATATCATTTCCCTGCGCGTAAGCGTGAGCCTGCATGTTGGCCGGTTTTGCAGAATTGTAATGCACTTTGACATCGTCGAGTGCATGTCCCGAAAGGTTTTCAATACCGGATTTGAGCTGGTCCGGCAAACCGGTGCGATTGGCTTTTTGATCTGCCATTGCCTGCAATTGGGCTAGTTTGTGCTGTTGCGGACTGCCAGCTGCGAGATCGCGCATTTTCAGTTGCGCGGCAGTATCGGGGCGGTTGCTGAAGAACTGCGTGCTCAGCAAATCTGCCGTATCTGTTTTCCGTTGAGCAATTGCCTTGTCGCGCTTGTTGGATTTATCTTTGTGCATACGTATCTGTTTTTGAAAAATCAGGAAACCTGGGTTTGTACCTGTCCTGCCTGTGAAATGGTGATCATGCCTGCCCAGATGCAATTGCAGCTACAGGTATTATTGAGTGATGGCATATTGGCAATCAGCACATCGCTCGTCCCGGGAGTCCAGGGAGCTGGGGTTACAGGAATGCAGGGCATCGGCGTAAAAACACCAAGTGCTGCGGCAGTAGCGGCAATTACCGCTGGATTGGAAGGCGAATTGCACATCCCGAATGGCAGGATATTCAACAACGGAATGTGGTCCATGATGGTCGCTGCCGGCATGCTGTTGGTGAAAACGCGGTTGGTCGGCAATACGACAAGTGAGCTGGGTGCAGCTCCGAAAGAACAGGCGAGCAAAGCGCCCATGCATACTTGTTGTGGCATATCAAATAGTTTTATGGTCTTTACTGTATTCTCGTTTGATCCCGGTGATGATATCCGTCAGGTTGATCTTCCGGTCGTGCTTCCGCGCGGCCTGTACCGCACAGTAGCGCAACACATTCAGCATTTGTCCGCCGGACAGCTCGTAGCCGGAAATCTCCTGCATCGCCGTTTCGGGCGCATCGATTTCAAAATTGTCGAACAGCAACTGGTTCCAGAGTTGTTTGCGTTCATGGCCCGTCGGTTTCGGGAAATAGATCGTACTCTGGAAACGCCGCGCAAAAGCTTCGTCCATGTTGGTCTGGAGATTCGTGGCGAGCACGACCAATCCGGGAAAATCTTCAATGCGCTGCAACAGGTAAGCGATTTCCTGGTTGGCGTAGCGGTCGTTCGAGCCTTTGGTCTGGGTACGCTTGCCAAACAAAGCATCGGCTTCGTCAAAAAAGAGGATCCAGTCACGGAACGCGGCTTCATCGAAGAGCAGGCCGAGGTTT
>Ga0247806_10001676_pt1 | contig 10584 bp, 7 predicted proteins | sample UWRJL059202B1_FD_179935 | JGI IMG/M metagenome (GOLD analysis project Ga0247806, IMG submission 179935) | Plant litter microbial communities from Arlington Agricultural Research Station in Wisconsin, United States - UWRJ-L059-202B-1 | ecosystem: Environmental > Terrestrial > Plant litter >... | reverse complement strand
TTCAGCGTCTTGGTCTTGCGCTGGAAGTAGCCGGTAGCCGCAACGATATCCCAGTCGCCAATGTGGCCGTTGATGCTCAGCGCTGCCTGATACCACCGATCGTCGACCTGGGTCTGGTCGTAATCGTGGACCTCCAGATCGCCGACCCGCGGATCGAAACCGAAATAGCCGTCGGCGACCTGCCTCTGCGCGGTGATCTGGGGCGTGATCTGCCAGCCGGGTGCGGGCTCCCACAATGCCTGGATGCGCCCCCCGTAATCCTCGACCGGGTTGTAATCGTCCTTGGCGATCGCCGAATTGTCGAGCGCGTAGAAAGTTGCCGGGTTGTCATCTCCGAGTTGCAGCACGGACGAACTGCCATCGTTAAAGGTGCCGTTGTTGGGCACGTTGTCGATATATCCCCCGTCCTGGCGATAGAAGCCCATGGCCCGCACGGCGATCGTGTCAGCCACCGGGATATTGACATAACCTTCTGTCTGGGTGCCGAAATCTCCCGCGCCATATTTGTTGGCCTCGACGTTGAAACCGGCTTCGAACAAGCCAATCTCGGGCTTGTTGGTTATGTAGCGGATGGTCCCGGCGAGCGATCCCGCACCGTACAGCGTTCCCTGCGGACCCGAGAGCGCTTCGACCCGCTCGATATCATAGACGTGGATGTCGGGCACGCTGGTCCCGGTGATGGGAATGTCGTCGAGGTAATAACCGACCGAAGCATAATTGCCGCCCGCAGGGACGATGCCGCGGAAATAGGCCGTTTGCCGCCCCGGACCAAGCCCGGCGAAGGACACCGAGGGGAGCAGCGCCGCAAGGTCGGACAGGCCAGTGACCTGGCGGTCTTCAAGGGCCGACGCATCCAGGGCCTGCATCGAAATCGGCACGCGCTGGATGCTTTCGGACTGGCGGGTGGCGGTGACCACGATATCGCCCAGGCCCAGCGGTGCTTCAGCGGCATTGGCGTTGCCTTGGCCCGCGACAATGACCGCCTCTTGCGCGAACGCCGACGGCGGAATTAGGACAGATGTTACAAAAGCGGAGGTCGTAAGCAGGCGTACAAGACCGCTGTGTCGCGGCGCAAGATTCCGGTTCATTATCAAAAGCCCCCATTAAGCCCGTGAGTCCCTGCCCCCCCCCTCCGGCTGTCGATCCGACCCGGATTCTATCTGCTGCACCTTCCGCTCGTTTTCGAGCCTCGCTGGAGGCACAGTTCTGCTGCCCCGGAGCCGTCGCCTCCAGGAACTCCCCCGGCATCGCCGGTGGTCTCAGCTTTACAAATCGGGATAGGCGCTCTCGCATTTGCAACAAACGAGACGCGCGTCCTAAATCCGATAATTGACGGCCCGTTCCCGCTTGTCAAGCGGCCCGTTGGAGAAATTTTGTGTCGTAGATTGTCGACGTGACGACATTTCTGGTCTAGTTTGTGTGCGCTGCACAAGAGCGCAAACTTGCCGTGCCGCGGATGCACACGGCTGGACGCGATCGATCTCATCCAGGAGATGCACGATCGGTCCGCCGGATGGTCGGCCCGCAGGTCACGAACGAATCCGCTCGACAGGCTGGCATTGCGAAGGATGAGGCCAATGATTTCAAATAGCGCCAGCAATGCAAACGTCCGTCCGCCCCAGGCTATCCTGGCCGAGGCAGCTGCAACGCTGGACGCCCGTCCGGAGTTCGCATTGGCCTGTGCCGAACAGGTATTGACCAACGTTCCGGGCTTCCCATCAGCGGAACTGCTCGCCTGTCAGGCCCTGCGGCGCTTGGGCAGGCACGGCGCCGCGCTCGCGCGTCTTGCCGTTCTTGCGCGCAGTCACCAGCGCATTCCGGCGGTCATGTGGGAGCTGGCTCAGGTGGCGAGCGAATCAGGTGAGGCCCGGCAAGCGATCGACGCGCTAGAACTGCTGACCGGGCAGCAGCCGACTGTCCCGGGCGGCTGGTTGCTGTTGGCCAGGGAATTGCGCAAGGTCGGCAGAGCCCGGGACGCGTGGCAGGCCGATCTTTGCGGTATCCATGCGTCATCGCGCGATCGCGAGTTGCTCGAGGCGGCAATCGCCATGAACGAGGGCCGCCTCGATGCCAGTGAAGCCCTGCTCGAAACCCGACTGCAACGCCTGCCCGACGACGCCCCGGCGATCCGCCTGCTGGGGGAAGTGAACTGGCGGCGGGGCGATCTCGACGCGGCGCTGGTGCTGGTCGAGCGGGCCGTTGGCCTGACCCCGGGGTTCGACGCGGCGCGGGATTTCCTGGCTCGCCTGCTGCTCCAGGCAAACCGTCTGCCGGAAGCTTTGCAGCATGCGCAGGTGCTGGCTGCGTCTCCGCGGCATAACGATGGCTACGAGCTTCTCCGGGCCTCGGTACTGGTGCGGCTGGGCGAACAGCACGAGGCCGGAGAAATCTACGACCGCCTCCTGGCGCGCCGGGCCGACCAGCCGCGGGTGTGGCAGAATCTCGGCCATGTGCTGAAAACGCTCGGCAAGCAGTCGGACGCGATCCACGCCTATCGCCAAGCGGTGCGGTACCAGCCCGATCTGGGCGAGGCCTGGTGGAGCCTCGCCAATCTCAAGACCGTCAAATTGGCCGAGGACGACATCGCCGCCATGCGCCAGATGCTCGACTCCATGCCGGAGGAAGGCAGGGCGAACCAGATCGAAGACCTGTTTCACCTCCATTTTGCACTGGGCAAGGCGTTTGAGGACGCGCAGGACTACGCAAGCGCGTTCCACCATTACAGCGAAGGCAATCGTCTGCGGCGCACTAAAATCCGCCACGACGCCGATGATTTCTCGGCCGAGATTATCCAAACGGCGCTGACATTTACCGCACACTTTTTCAAGAACATGGGCCAGGGCGGCTGCCCCGCGCCTGACCCCATCTTCGTGGTGGGCTTGCCGCGCTCCGGTTCTACGTTGGTCGAGCAAGTGCTCGCCAGCCACAGCCAGGTGGAAGGGACCATGGAACTTCCCCACATGATGATGATCGCCAGCCGCATGCAATCGCGGATCGACAACGGCGAATTTGCCGATTTTTCCGCCATGATCGCTTCGCTGACCCCCGCCAACCGCGCGCGGCTGGGGGAGGAATATCTCGACAGCACGCGGCTACACCGGCGGACCGACCGGCCTTTGTTCATCGACAAGATGCCCAATAATTGGCAGCATGTCGGGCTGATCAGACTGATCCTGCCGAACGCCAAGATCATCGACGCGCGCCGCCATCCGATGGCCTGTTGCGTTTCGGGCTGGAAGCAACATTTCGCCCGCGGGCAAACCTTCGCCTATGATCTGGTGGAGATCGGCCGCTATTACCGCGATTATGTCGAGCTGATGGCCGCCTATGATTCGGCAGACCCGGGTGCGGTGCACCGCGTATTCTATGAAAATATGGTGGCAGATACCGAAAACGAAGTAAGGAAACTGCTCCAATATCTGGGCCTTGAATTCGAGCAATCCTGCCTGGAATTTTACAAGAACGACCGCGCCGTGCGAACCGCCAGTTCGGAACAGGTGCGTCAGCCAATATCCCGAAGCGCAGTCGATCACTGGAAAAACTACGAAGCTTGGCTCGGACCTTTATCAGAGGTCCTGGAGCCTGCTGTGTCCGCTTACCCAGTTCTGACAAGAAATTCGCAGAAGCCTTAAGCACTGGCAAACACACGAGGGCTGGTTTTTGGGACCTCCTTGATCGGGACTTCGTTGTTTTCGATACTCGGCGTGCCCCAACTCGATCTGATGTCGGGAAAAGGTTTCCGCATCGGCTGCAGGATTAGCGCATTGGCTCATCGTCGAAAGTGCCGTGGAGCATGTTCAGCAACGACATCTGCGTGTCGAGGTGGCGGGAACTCACATCGAGATCGTCGATCTCCTTTCAGGCACAGCTGCAAGCCTTTGATCGAAGGGAGCTCTCGCCGTCGGCGATAAGCTATTGTGCCTGTCATCGGGCAAACTACGCATAGCCGGGCCGGAGCTAGGTCACTGGAGAGGCAGGTCCAATCTAGCCACAAGCGACCGGTGGATCTGCATCGTACATGACGGCAGGCGGGGACGGTCCGGAACGTCTTCTTTCAATGGGCTCGATTGGGATAGCGGACGATCCAGACGATGAGCGGGAGTGCCAGTTACCCGTCTTAATTTCGGACGTTCGGGTTAACGTGCTCCCCTGAAATGGGACCGCTTTTTGGTAGAGTCCGACGCCAAGGAGCCGGACGAGATGAAGCGAAGCAGGTTCAGCGAAGAGCAGATCCTCGCGGTTTTGAAGGAGCAGGAGGCGGGGATGCCGGCAAGGCCACGCTCGATTGCGTGACGGGCTACGGCAAGGTCAAAGGCGGAATCTACTTTGCCGAAGATCCACGCCAGCACGATCTGGTAATCCGGGCCCTGGGATTTCGTATGCCTTGATGACCTTTCACCCATCGAAGCGCGAAAGCAGGGTATCGAAGCGGTCGGTCTCTTTGGCCTGAAATATGTGGCTAAGGTTGACCTCTAGAATATGGAGATTATCTTGCCTCGACGGACCACCATATGGTGACGAAGTTGCGTTGCATCTGATGTCCAATCGGGCCCGTCTAACAGGCAACCGTCTGAGCGCATTGAGTTTCTCTGAAAAGTCCAGTCGATCCCCCCGCTTAAAAGTGGTGCTAGGTCCGCCCGGCTCGGGTTGCGCTCAAGAGCGGGTGCCATCGCATTGTCATGACATCATTTTCAGGCGGTTGAGCTGACCTCTGTGCAAGGGTGGATTAGCGGGATAGTCTTGAAATCTATGACTTACGAAGAATTAGTATCGGAAAACGCGCGTCTGCGCGCAGCCCTTGACGAAGCTTGTGCTGGCTCGCATCGGGCTGGCAGTCGGCGGATGTACCGCGAATCCAGCGCCAATAGCGAAGCATTGCGAAGCGCGATTTTCGAAAACGCGATCGATTTTGCGATGGTCGTCACCGATCCGGCCGGAGTTATCATCGACTGGAATCCAGGCGCAGAAAACGTGATGGGGTGGACCGCTGCGGAAGTGCGAGGCCTAAGCGCGGGAATCTTCTTCACGCCGGAAGATCGCGCACTCGGCCAGGTCGAAGATGAAATGCGCCGGGCGCTTGAGGAAGGCCGCGCCACAGATGAACGCTGGCACGTGCGCAAGGACGAGCAGCGGTTTTGGGCATCGGGCGAGATAATGCCGCTCCTGGGCAGCTCCGGCGAACATTTCGGCTTTGTGAAGATTCTTCGCGATCGTACGAAGGAGCACCTCGCAGGCGTCGCGCTTGAGCGAACTCAAGAGCGCTTTGAAACTATCCTGAACACGATCGACGCAGCCTTCGCCATCGTCGAAGTGAAGTTCGACGCGGACGACTGTCCCATCGACTACCGCTTTGTCGAAGCCAATCCGGCTTTCGAGCGCCAGTCTGGGGTGAACCTTCGCGGCAAATGGGTCACAGAGTTCGCACCCGACTTGGAAAAGTTCTGGTTCGATACATATGGCCACGTCGCCAAGACCGGCGAGCCGACCAATTTCGAGAGCTATGCCGAAGCCTTCAAACGGTGGTTCGATGTTCGCGCCGTCCGGGTCGGCGATCCTGTCGATCGGCGGATAGCGATTTTTTTCAACGACGTAACGCTGCGCCGCGAGGCAGAGGGGCGGCTACGGGTCAGTGAAGCGCTGGCTCGCGAAAATGTGGAACGGGTCCAACTCGCCTTGGCAGCAGGCGCGATCATCGGCACATGGCATTGGAACCTGCAGACCTACCAATTCACTGTGGACGAGGCATTCGCATCCGCCTTCGGCTTGGATCCGGCGCTTGGGCGTCAAGGCCTGCCGCTCGACGACGTTATCGCGACGGTTCACCCAGATGACCAGGCAGGATTGATGCGAGCCATCGACGAAGCGATTGCGCGAGGCGGCGCATACGCTCATCAATACCGCGTTCGCCGCAGCGATGGGAACTTCTACTGGATCGAGGCGAACGGACGTGTCGATCATGACGAGGACGGGACGCCGTCGAGCTTTCCCGGTGTGCTGATCGACGTGGAACACCGCCGCACCGTCGAAGCGGAGCGCGACAATGCTCTGGCCGCCTTGCGCGTGCTCAATGATACGCTCGAACATCGTGTTGCCGAACGCACGGCCGATCTGATGCAGGCCGAGGATGCGCTGCGCCAGTCGCAAAAGGTCGAGGCGATCGGCCAACTGACCGGCGGGGTCGCGCATGATTTCAACAACCTGCTCACAGTGATTCGCGGGTCCGTAGACCTTCTGCGCCGCCCTAATGTTTCCGATGAACGCCGCCGAAAATATATCGACGCGATCTCCGATACCACCGATCGCGCTACCAAGCTGACCGGGGCAACTCCTCGCTTTCGCGCGCAGGCAATCGTTGATGCCGGAAGTCTTCGACGTAATTTCCAGCGTGCGAACGCTCAGCGACATGGTGCAGACATTGGTCGGCGCAAGGATCAAGGTTGTGCTTCAGCTGCCGTCCGAACCTTGCTACGTCGATGCCGATCGCAGCCAGTTCGATACCGCCATCGTCAATATGGCTGTCAATGCGCGCGACGCGATGAAGGGGCAGGGCGAGCTGACCATAACGGTTTTGCCGGTGACCGACATGCCCACCATACGCTCGCACCCGGCAGTCCCGGGCGAATTCGTTACCGTGTCGCTCACCGACAGCGGTCCGGGCGTCCCAGCAGACAAACTGGACCAGATCTTCGAACCCTTTTTCACCACCAAGGGCGTCGGCGAGGGAACCGGTCTTGGGCTTAGCCAGGTTTTCGGCTTCACCAAACAATCAGGCGGCGACATCTTTGTGGCAAGCTCTGAAGGGGAAGGGGCGACCTTCACTATCTACCTGCCACGTGTGGCAGGCGTCGGTGGTGTCGCTGCCGAAGCCGGTGACAATTCGCTGCCGCTTGGCGAAGGCGCCTGCGTCCTCGTGGTGGAAGACAACACCGAAGTCGGCTTGTTTGCCACGCAGGCTTTGGCGGAGTTGGGCTATAACACTGTATGGGCAGTCGACGGCGCCAAGGCGCTTGCCGAATTGGCGACCGGAGTGGACCGGTTCGATATTGTGTTTTCCGATGTCATGATGCCGGGCATGTCGGGGGTGGAACTTGGACGAGAGATCGGCCGTCTTTATCCGACGCTGCCGGTAATGCTGACAAGCGGTTATAGCGAGGTATTGGCACAAAGCGGGACGCACGGGTTCGAGCTGCTGCACAAGCCTTATTCAATCGATACGCTGTCCAGGGCTATCCGGAAGATGTCGCGGCGCGGCTGATGCCTCTCTGTGGGCCGTGAACAGGTGTAGCTATCTTTGCCCGAGCACACGAGGGCCGCTGCCTATTTTTACCCGCCCCGGCCGAAAGGTGGGGGCCAGCCTAGGTTGACTGGTCTGCTCTAATGTCGGCGCGATCAATAGCGCGGTCGCTGACTCTAAAGTCTGCTTGTCTGCGGGCGGTGGTTTGCGAAAAATTTTTGATCGATTTAGCAGCAATCGCCTGAACGCACCCAGACCCGCCAAGCTGCAGCTGGCCTAAGTCTCGTCGCTTCAGCCATGAATGTCCGGCAGCTATCGACGGGTAAAACTATGCCAGTGAATGACGCCTTTTCAGGCGGTGGTGGTCTTCTACGTGAGCGAGTGGCTGGTCCCGCTTGACCTGACGACCAGCAGACATGTGCGACTAAGCCGGCGCACGCCGACGGTGTCCGGAATATTCTGATCGGCCCATTCCGGCCATCGCGGAGAGCTTGGTCCGCCCTCGAACAGTGCCAGCCTTCGGCGCCACCAACGACCGGCAATGATCAGATCTCAGTGCGTGCTGAAAGCGTCAGGACACCATAGACATCGACGCCCAAGATCCCTTGGTGCCCGTTACGCCGCGCGAGGTGCGGAGCCACCGATCTCCCAAGCCCCGCAGCTGCCCCGCCGGATGGTGCACAGTTTCTCGCCATCGCACCATAGCTCGGCCGAACGTTCGCTCGCTTCCCCGTGTGCGATAATCAGCGCTTCGGCGGCATCGAAGGCGTCGAATTCAACTTCCTTGGCGACGCCCCTGCCATCGTCGAAGAACTTCAAGCGATAGGTGTGAAACAGCTTGGGAGGAGCAGATGGGCCAGCATTGCGAGGGGTAGCGGGCTGCATGTGCTCATCCTTTCGTGCGTTCAGATCCCATCAATATTTTGCCCGGCCCGGTCGAATCCATAACCTGAATTATCCGGCTCAAAAATCAGCCTGAGGTGCCAGATGTCTCCCGCCACCAGAAGCAGGCGGGAACCCAACATAGGTTATGCACGCAACCGCAATCTTTTGTTACGACGGACTGGGAGGATAGATGTTATAGAGGGTACATCGCCAAAGCACTACGTGTCAGTAAATGGCGACTGAGAGTTGTTTCGTGCTCCCGCCCTCGTGACGGGAGACGGCGGAGTGCCGACAAAACATCCTCTGGACCTATTGGTACGATCGCTGGCGCTGCGCAGCCCGTTGACCGCATCGGATCGCCAGGCCATTTGCGACTTGCCACACGTCGTGCAAGCCCTTGATCCGGCAAGTTATCTCGTGCGCGAGGGCGAACCGCCTTACCGCTGCGGCGTGCTGGTAACCGGCTTCGCCTATCGACAGAAAATCACCCGCACCGGCGCACGGCAGATCATATCGCTCCACATTCCCGGTGATGCGGTCGATTTCCAGAATATCTTCCTCGATGTGGCCGACCACAATGTTCAGCTCTTGACCAGAGCAGAGGTGGCATTCGTGCCCCGCGAGGCGTTGCAGCAGCTGGTGCGTGACAACGATCGGATCGGCACGGCGGTGTTCGTGAAGTCGCTTATCGAAGGATCGATATTTCGCGAATGGGTGGTCAATGTGGGGCGCCGGGCCGCGCGCGAACGGATTGCGCACCTGCTTTGCGAACTGGGCGCCCGGCTCGATGCAATGGGGTTGGCAGAGGAATACGGCTACGAATTACCGATGACCCAAGAGGAACTGGGCGACGCGGTAGGCCTGACCCCGGTGCACGTCAGCCGCACACTCAAGGACCTGTCTGCTGACGGTCTGATTGTGCGCAACAAGCGGTCCATCGCCTTTCCTGACTGGCGGCGGATCCGCGAGGCCGGCGATTTCTACGAACGCTATCTCCACCTCGCCCCGCAACATTCGGCGGGCTAACCCGTTGCAGGTTGGCCACGGCACCGAACGGTCGCCAGCTATCGCTCGACTTCATCTGGCGAGACATTCTACCAAAAAGTCGACAAGCACGCGTACGCGGGCCGGGGTGTTGGTGCCGCCGACGAACACCGCATGGATGAGCTCGACATCGCCGGGATTATACGCTTCGAGCAGCGGAATGAGGCGCCCGGCGGCAATGTCATCGGCAACGCTGAATGTGCCTACGCGCGCCACTCCGACCCCCGCTGCGGCCAGTTGGCCAAGCGTTTCGCCGTTGTTGGCCTCGATATTACCGCTCACCGCCAACGAGAAGTCGCGACCATCGCGGCGAAACGGCCAAACCGGTTCGACGCGGCGGAAATTGAAGTTCAGGCAATTGTGCCGATGGAGATCGTCGGGCACTTCCGGCATGCCGAACCGCTCGAGATAGTCGGGCGCCGCGACAATCACGCGGCCGCTCTCGCCCAGTTTGCGGGCGGTGAGCAAGCTGTCGGCGAGCTGGCCGAACCGGATCGCGACGTCCGCCTGTCCTGCGGCGACATCGACGATCGCGTCGGTCAGCGCGAAGTCGACCAGGATGCCGGGATAGAGCCGGGCGAATTCACCGAGCAGCGGCACGATGCACAATCGCCCGTGCGACAGCGCGGCGCTGATCCGCAGCCGGCCGCGCGGAGCGCCCTGATCGGCGATCTGCTGCTCGGCATCGTCGAGGTCGGCGAGGATCCGGCGCGCGGTTTGCAGATAGGCCAGCCCCTCGGCCGTGGGCGTGAGCGCCCGGGTCGAGCGCAGCAACAGCCGCACGCCAAGCCGCGCCTCGATCCGGTCGATCGATCGCGCTACGGCGGAAGGGGAGAGCCCCAATCCGCGCCCGGCACCGGAAAAGCTGCCTTCGTTGATCACCGCTGCAAAGATCTCCAGCGCGCGGGCGCGATCAGCGCCGATGGTCGTCTTTGCGTCCATGTCAAAAATCCTTCGCCTTGCCGCCCGCTAATCAGGCGGTGTCCGACCGTCCATCTGTGCGGGGATATAGCAGTGGAGTTTGCAAGATGGACTATCGTCAATTGGGATCATCCGGCCTCAGGGTTCCCGCGCTCAGCTTCGGCACCGCCACCTTCGGCGGCACGGGGCCGCTGTTCGGCGCCTGGGGGCGGAGCGATGAAACCGAGGCGCGGCGGCTGGTCGACATCTGCCTCAATGCCGGGGTCACGCTGTTCGACACTGCCGACGTCTATTCGAACGGCGCTTCGGAAACCGTGCTCGGCGCGGCGATCAAGGGGCGGCGCGAGCAGGTGCTGATCTCGACCAAGACCGCGCTGCCGATGGGCGACGGCCCCGGCGACTGGGGCGCATCGCGCGCCCGGCTGATCCGGGCCGTAGACCAATCGCTGCAGCGGCTGGGCACCGACCATATCGACCTGTTCCAGCTGCACGCCTTCGAC
>Ga0247806_10001675_pt1 | contig 10588 bp, 8 predicted proteins | sample UWRJL059202B1_FD_179935 | JGI IMG/M metagenome (GOLD analysis project Ga0247806, IMG submission 179935) | Plant litter microbial communities from Arlington Agricultural Research Station in Wisconsin, United States - UWRJ-L059-202B-1 | ecosystem: Environmental > Terrestrial > Plant litter >... | reverse complement strand
ATCAGCACCTGGTCGTTGGCGGCTGCGGCTTCCTGCGCGCCGAGCAGAACGCGGCCTGCGTAGGGGGTGGTGGAGATCTCGTCGCTGATGAAGCCGATGATCTGCGAGCGCTTGCTGCGCAGTCCGCTGGCGAGTCGGTTGGGCGTGTAGTTGAGGCCCTCGGCCACCGACCGCACCCGTTCCCGGGTGGCGTCGCTGATCTGTCCGCCGCCGCTGAGCGAGTGCGACACGGTCGTCACGGAGACGCCGGCCGCGGCCGCGACCTCTCGAATACCCACACGCTTGCTCATCATTGAACCCATTCCCAAAAACGTTTTTGTTGATCTGGATGTGAGTTTACATAAACGTTTTTGTGGATGTCAAGGACTGTGGGAACGAATCCTCGGAGCGGGTACGATCAGCAGGTTGATCGGCGAGCAGTTAGTGTCGCGCACGAAGCGTACGGCGGCTGATGCACCTTGCGAGTGATCACTAAGTGGGGCCGCCGTGCGCCAGCGGCCCCGACTCGGCGCTACGCGATCCTGAGTGCTCTGGTCTGTTCATCGACACGCGCGTAGCGCGAGTCCACGAATGCACGGAACTGCCCGAGAAGGTCTTCCTCGGTGGCGTGTGCGCGCCGAGTGACTCGAAGATTCGTGACGCGCCCGCGACCAAGAGCAGCCTGAAGCTGTAGGTTTTCCTTCGAAATTCTAAGGAGCTTGCCCGACTTCAGCGTCACTGCCTGCTCAAGCTGCGCGTAGCTCAGCACGCTCGTCTCGTAGTATCGGCCCGCGGACATTAGCAGCCTCGGTCGGGCCCAGTGCTTCGGTACAAGCAGTAGCGGCTTTCCGTCCGCGATCGGGAGGTCGACGAGTTGATAGGTCCACTCCCGCGTTTCTGAATCCCACACCTGTCGCTCGAAGGATCCGACCCGATGCGGACCCGCGGTGAACTCGGGATGTTGGGCCAACATGTCGGCCGTGAACCCAGCCAGCGCGGAGAAGACAATCCTCGTCGTCACGTCGGATGTGATGTCGCGGTCAATCCCGTTCACGAAGAGAGGCAGGTCTTCGATCTGTCGCAACAAGCCAATACGAAGGAGGGCCTCAAGGTCCGTAGTGAGGGCGTCCCAGATCCAGGACCCCACATCAGCGGCACCTCCGTGCCCTCGAAATCCGCGGCGAGCCAAGCCGAGTCGGGTCTCCCACGGTTCCTCAAAGTGTTGCAATAGTTGTAGCCCACGCTTGCTGTCCCCGTTGAGCGCACTCATGGCGACTTCTAAAAAGAAAGTCTCTGTTGAATGGTTTGCGGCCTTTACCCATCGATCGCCGGGGTCCTGCAAGCGAATGGCGTGAGGGTCGACGAACATGCGGTTGTCTACGCCAACGTTCACGTTGAGGAATGAAACCGGTTCAGCGATCGCGTAGTGGTCAGTAATTGTGGTCATGGCTTCCTTGGACTGGATTCGTGCTCGAGTGTCCGGGGAAAGAGAGTCGTGTGAACGCAATCTTCGTTACGCTGAAGAAGACCTCAACAGTCATCAACGGCGTCCTCGTGGCAGGCCGGGCCTGGCTCCAGTGCGAATGGAGCCAGGCCACAAAAGTCCCGCATATAAGCAACTATATACATGTATAAAACACATTCGCTATAGGCGGATATACTTTTTTATATGCATTCAGAACTTAATCCCTTCGTTCCCGGTTCTGGGCTGACGCCCCATGAGCTCGTTGGCCGGGACGAGGAGATCATTGCTTTCGATCTGACTGTGGCACGAACCAGGGCTCGGCGGCCTAGCCGCGGGATGGTTCTGCACGGCCTTCGAGGCGTCGGCAAGACAGTGCTCTTGAACCGTCTGCGCGAACATGCCGAGCGCATGGGTTGGCTCGTCGTCGAGCTGGAAGGCCGACCAGACGGGCGAGAACAGGAAAAGGTGCGTTTTGGGCGCGCACTGCTTCGAGGTGCAAGTCGGTTGTACGAGGGGGCGCATCCAAGTCAGTCACTACTCGATGCACTGGGCTCCGCAAAGTCATTTGCTAATAGTCAAGGTATCCGAACAGATGGGCTGGGGTTTCAGGCGGTCGCCGGCCGCAGTGATTCGGGACAGCTCGAGGTGGACCTTGAGGAGCTAGTTGAAGACCTCAGCGTGGCGATGCGTGAATCGTCTAGCGCTACTGGCATTTTCATAGATGAGATGCAGGACCTCGATCCTGAGCTCCTTTCTGCTCTTCTTTCTGTCCAGCACCGAGCAGGACAGAAAGGGTGGCCTTTTTACATCATCGGCGCCGGTCTCCCCGGACTGCCGGCCAGTCTCAGCGGGATGCGCTCCTACGCGGAGCGACTGTTCGACTATCGCCATATCGGACCCCTAGATGAGGGTCACGCTCGAGAAGCCTTCGTCGCACCGGTGGAACGGTTAGGGGCATCAATTGAAGACGGCGCGCTCAGGCAACTTCTTGATGCTGCTCGAGGCTATCCGTATTTCATCCAGACATACGGCCAGGCGGCTTGGGATGTCGCGGAGACGAAGATGATCACCGAGACGGATGCCGTCAGGGCTATCGCCTTGGGGAACGCAGAGCTCGATATGGGATTCTTTCTGTCCCGCTGGGAGCGCGTGACTCCTTCACAACGGGCATATCTGCACGCAATGGCTGAGCTTGAAGGCGATGTCTACACCACCTCGGATATTGCCGAGCGTCTCGGTAAACCTTTGAGCAAGCTCAGTGTTGTCCGTCAGTCATTGCTAGAGAAGATGTTAGTTTTCGCACCGGAGCGCGGGAAGTTGGCATTCAGCGTCCCTGGAATGCCAGCGTACATACGTCGTCAGCACGACGAATAAGAGTCTGGTGTCGACCTCCTGGTCGGTCTCATGTTTAGCGGCGCCATCGTCTCGTCTTCGTTAAGTGCTGGGCGAGCTGGCGGATGAACTGGTGCTGGACCAGCGAATCGATCGCCATCTGCGCCGCACTGGTAACCAACGCCAGGAGGAGTCAAGACGGGTGGGCGGAAGCACCGTTGTCCGTGAAGTCGCTGCAGTCAAGGGCCGTCACCGCGTGCACCTTCCTGAGGTGCAGGTCGAAGTAGCAGGAGTCCGGGTTGCAGGTCCGAGGCGAACACGGCGGTGGAGTCGAGAAGTTCGTTGACCTGTGTCTTCAAGCAGCTGGGCCCTTCACTCCGGGGAGGGGTAGTCCATGCGCCTATTGTTTGGTGCCGAACTGTGGTCACCGCCCTGAGACGCGAACCAGCCGTCCGTCGGGGTCAAGCCCGAATGCTACTGCCCTCTTGCCCGAACGGTCAACGTAAGTGCCGAGGGCCTCCGCGGTTCGGTCGATGTTGTTCACTAGGACATCGACGATAGTGCTGTTGGGGGAGCTTGCCGGCCAATCTCCGTCGACTTGGCGAATGCGTATGCCGGTCGCGATTAGCACTTCTCCATCGTTGACTCGAACATTGCGCCCGAAAATCTGTGAGTAAAATTGCGCAACCCGATACACGTCTCGCGTCGCCAAAGTAATTTGTGCAAGGGCAGGGGGTGCGTCGATAGGAGCGTCGAGTACTGCAGATCGATCCTCAATCTGAGGGCGCTCAGTGGGAATTTCTGCCCTCGTCAAACCCGGAAACTCGGCTTTCCTGTCAATCAGCAGCGTCTGACCGTCTTCGAGGTTGAGGAAGGCACGGTGCATACCCGAGCCTTGGTCGAGGAGTTCCATGGAAATCACCCTGTACTCACGCCCGTCGGCAAAAATCCCCGATGACGCCGCTTCTTCGTTGAATAGGGCGGCGACAATGCGCCTGCCAGACTTGTCGATCGGCATCGCTGGCCACGCGGCAACGGGAGCGGTGGCTCCCCTGTGGAGCGCTGTTGCGGTGTTTTCTATGTAGGTCGCGTCTTGCAGTTCTTTGAACGGTCGTAGCCAACCTGTGCCATGGATTGAGCCCAATAATGCCCCGACCATGGAGCAAAGAGTGTCAGTGTCAGCGTCCCGTAAGAATGCCGCTGATACGAGGCCACTCAACGGCCTCGCAGCGGAGCGGCTCGCGATGAAAATAGCTGCGGCGGCGGTCGCGTGTCCTGCTCCGCCATGAGGTCCGAGAGCACCCACAGCTTCCATGAGGTGATCCTCGTTTGCCATGGAACCCATCGCAATCTCGCGTTCGACAATGTCGAATAAGTCCCTGGTCTCACGGGCCGCATCGTTCCACGTTCGGGAGTATTCGTTGATTTCAATGAAGTCCCAAATTCCCTCGGGAAATAGTCGATATGCATCGTCGAATTCGAGAACTCCCAAACGTGCCGCGTCAACGAGCGACCCGTAATCCAAAGTCCCTTCGTTGCGGTAGCCGCCACTGAGCGCGAAGGCATAAGCGAGAGCCCCAATGAGTGCACGAGGATGACCGTGCGTGCTCAGCCCATCAAACAGCACTCTCTGGGCAAGTGCGTCTGGCGAGTCCTGTCGATTCGTAGTCCAGATCACGTGCGGTGCGATTCGCATCGCAACACCGTTGCCTCCCGCGTTGAGCCATCGTTTAGCACTGTCCGCTGAGCGAGAAGAACCTTCACCAGCCCAAGGCGGTCGACGCTGACTCCAACTGGAAGCAGCGGCTAAGACCGCTCCACCTCCGCCACGCTGGTATAACCTCCAGCTCGGGAGTTCAACTTGTTGGAGCCAATCGAGCCAATCTGGCCCTTTCAGGGTCGCCCTTGCCACCGCACAGATCAACTGAGTGTCGTCACTGTATTCGCCAGCGCGCACGGGGTCGATGTACGTGCCACTGAAACGATTTCCACCTCTTCTAGCCCAATCTCTAAACCGAGGCTGAGGCTCCGCGCTCATGCGAGCCGTTTTTCCGCCAACGATGCCTCCGCGCAATTCTTGGGGCCAACCGAGGGCATCGCCTGACGCAGCTCCGAGGAGCATGCCGACAGCTCTATCAATAGCGGTCATTACGAGCTCTCTTTCCAAGCCGATTCAGAGATCCGACGCCCGTTCCTCACGGCAGCACGCACGGAATCTATGTCAAACAAACCAGGAGCGACAATCCAGTTGAAGATGTCAGGATCATGGTGCAGAAATTTCAATCGATCCCGCTCATGTGTCCCGGCGCTTGAGCTAGGCACGACAATACTCAACACAGCCGACAACGGAACCGGCGCTGGTACCAGAACCTCAGATTGCATGTCCGTAGGCGAAGCGAAATTGTGTGAGGGGGCACGCGGAATAGTTCTCGCCCCGGTGGCAACGCTGCCCGAATAGCATTTGAAGAAGCCGCTCTGGCCGGGAAGTAGCGTCACGTCATTTCGAGCCGCATTGGCTGGTGCGAAGAGGGCGCCTGCAATGGCGGCGACTCTGGGTTTGAGCATTAGGTAAACCCAGTCTGGAAAATTGGCGTTCCGTGCCTTGACCTGCCTGAGGTAGTGCACGTTGGGGTATTCGATGCTGCAGCTAATCTTGTCGGGGTGGCCGTCGCTCCGCCACGGGTCCGTTTCGGCATGCAGAACAACGTTCTCAGTGGCTAGGTCTTTCGCGCTCCGCAAGTGGGCATCCACGATCAATCGAGGAAGATTTCTCGATGCGGTGAAATGGACGAGACGGCTAATGCCTCGAAGCTCGATCGCTTGTACAACGGCTGCGTCGAGTGTTATCGGATTCATCGTTCTTCCACTCTGTGCCATACAGGGTCTGCCGAGTTTGGTAGCAAGTCCGTTAGCTCACCGACGTAACCGAGCAGAAGTTCGGTTCGAGCCCTGGTGACTCCTACGTATAGCCGCCGCGCCGCGCGCGCGCGTGCTTCATCAGACCCAAAGGCATCCACCATTTCCTGGGGAGGTAGTCGGTCCGACGATACGAATGGGAGGATCACAATTTCGAACTCCAGCCCTTTGGCTGCGTGGAAAGTCCCGAAGTAGACGCCGGGAGTGTCGTCCCAGGTTGGCATGTGCTTATCAAGCAACTGTGCACCAGAAACGCCGGATACGGCTTTCTTGGCGTCCGCCCGAGTCTGAGCTAGGACTGCAATTCGTGCAGATTTCCCCAGCGTTCCCGCTCGCCTGGCCATTTCGGCAGCTAGTGACTGGGAAGACTTGGCCTTGAACAGTGTCGGCTTCGCGCCGGCAGCGCGGCGGGGGGCTACGGGCATAACGATATCGGGCGTATCTTGAAAGTGAGGCATTGACGCCATCGCTAGCGCCACCGCCGCAATTTGCGGGGTATTGCGATAGTTGTCGGTGAAGGATTCCACCTTTCCCACGGTGAGCCCGACCGAACGCCACGACGTTCGTTGTCCGTATAGCTGTTGGCTCTCGTCCATGAAGAGGGTGAGACTTCCCCCAGGCTGAATCGCCGCGGCTAACGATCTGATCGCTTGGGGTGACAGGTCTTGGGCTTCGTCAACGACAATGTGACGGTAGCGCCTTGGGTCTTGGTTATGGGCAAGAGCGCGGCTCAACTCGCCGGGAATTCCCGGCCAATCATGCGACTTCCCGTTCTCGTTGCGGATTTGAAGGTAGCGGTTGCGCAGCGCCCAGACAGATCGCCGCTGCGCAGTCTGGAGCGCTTCTTTTCTTCCGAACCGTTGCGCTTGAAGGTAGGCGTCTTCAGTGTCCAATCCCACGCCCGCCAACCAATCAAGTTCGTCCTTGAAGAAGTCAAAAGGCCTGTCGTAGAAGTTCGGACGCGGAATGGTGCCTGCAATCTTCTCGGCGATCGCCTGCTTCAGGTATAAATCGGCATCGTCGTCAGCGATGCTGTTCCAGCTCATGAGTCCGAGGGTGGAGAGGTAGCCGCGAGCAAATTTGGAATATGTTTCGATGGTGACGCCGGTTACCTCACCGTCGGCGAGATAGCGCAAGTAAGTAACTAGAGAATTGGTGTGCGTGATTAGCAGCGTCGGCCCTGAATTGGGACTCGCTGCCCGAGCAAGGTGGCCTGCCCGCACTATCGCCATCACAGTCTTGCCCGAGCCAGCTGTGCCCTGTATTACGTAATGGCCGGCGGTGGTCATGTATGCCACTTGGTGTTGCCGGCCGCTCAGAGTGGGAAGGGGCATTCGTGGTTTCTCTCATCACATGCCGACAGCCTTCGGCGCGTAGTCGCGTCAGGACAGGGCGACATTGGCTGATGAGCGCCTGTATTTAGGCACGCCCAGTGCTGCAAACTCTAGCCCTACGCAGGACTGTCAAGCGACTACCGCATGGCCGACAAGCGATCCGCTGTTCTGCAACGGTTCCACATGTCACTGTTTCCTGGTCGTTTCGATAGGGCACCCGGCTCGCGGCATGGTTCGTGTGGCTCTACTGGGAGTAGGGACAAGTAGAAGTCACGGGCATCATCCTGATCGAGGTTGAGAATCCAAGAGCTCCGATTTGCAGGGGTACTCTGCGTACTCGGTACTCGAGTGGTGGTGGTGGCTACTGTCGGCGGGGTACTCGGCGGGCAGCTCTGCGACGGCCGGCCCCTCAGGAGGGTCGCGCGGGATTCCGTGGTGGACGCGCGGCAAATAGCCGGCGACAGCGGGGCATGGCTACCCCTTCTGGCCCCGGTGTGCGTCACGTCATCAACCTACATTGGTGTGGCCGGCCCCTCGCACCCACAGTCAGAGCACCTAATATCATGAGCGCAAGACCGAAATTTTGGGGGGCGTAATGGCCGACGAGAACGAAGAGCCGCAGCTCGACGAGGAGCCCGCAGCGGCTATTGAGTCGGAAGGGCAGGATCAGCGTACGGAGCCTTCTTCGGAAGATGACGCAGAGAAGCTGATCAAGAATGCTGAACCCGTGTTGCGAAAGCTCCGACTGAACCCGGATATGGCTGAGCGAGCGGGCGAAGGATTTCGCGCGCTCAGGGAGGGCCTAGGTGACTTTCTTGTAGCGAGCGACCGAGGCGCAGGACGACACAAAGACACGGCAGACAAGATCATCGATCTGGTCAAGCGTGAGCTAGACCGGGAGGGCTTGAACCCGCAGGAGCGGCTGGAGTTCATACAGGCCGGTGAGCGGATGGTCGGTCAGGTCGGTGATGTAGAGGAGGACGTGCGGGAGTCAAACGAGCGCACCCTCACGAAGGTTGTCGCCATCGCCGCCGGAGCCGTCGTGGGCGCTGCGCTGCTCGGTTATCTGGCGAAGGAGGGGAAATTGCCGATTGCTCCCCCTGTCGCCTGACACAGAATTAGAGTTGCGCCCGCCCGCCAGGCCGAGCAGAAGCGTTCATTGCTGCGCCGCGGCGGCCTGAACGTCAAGGCCGCGGGGACACTGATATGCGCAACCGACCCAACGAGCTTGAGAGATGACGGCCGCGAACGCGAGCTCACCAACGCTCTGGCGCCCCTCTTCGTAGGTCGAGAGCCATGATCTGCCACTATGCGCAGTATGGAGTTAGAAACAGTAAAGAAACTTCCGGCAGCCGACCAAAGAATTTTCTTGCTAGGCAGAGTGGTGGCGCAGACGTCCAGTCTTGATATCGCGCTTAGGTTTGTGAATTCGGCGCTGCACGGACATCACAACGTGGACGCCTATTTAGATGCGCCGGACAACTTCAGTAGAAATGTGCGCTCTTGCTCTCAGCTCGCTAGAGCACATGTCGACCTGGAGGAGAGCACTCGGTCAGCGGTCCTGGACGCGATAGCTGCAGCGGATACCGTGTACAAACAGCGCAATAGGTACATGCACGACTTCCTACGGGAAGACTTCATAAGCCAAGGATGGGAACTCGCGCGGCTGACGCGCCAGCCCGACGAAATAGCAGAATCCATGCCAGTAAGTTTCGACGCTATGGTGAATCTCATTCTTGAACTGACTACCGTGACCTGGCGGCTGCGGGGCTGCGGGCTATACGTTCTCGGCGGCCAATGGGAAGCAATGGCTCTCGGCGCCGTGCAAGGTCTCTGGGATGGCAAGGCTACGACATCGCGCTAAAGATTCCATTGCTGATTTCCCGGTCCCTATGAGTCCCTAGGCCGAAACATTTCCACTTTGTCGGGCCACGGCCGAGCCGGTGTCCGTGGATTCGGTGAGGTGTCCTCGGGCACGGCCACAGAACCGGAACGAGCCATTCACGCCGTCGAATAGAAACGGCTGCGTGACGGTCCCAATCGTTGGTACACCAGGCCGACATCGCGCCGAGATCGTCGTCCAGCTCGGCGGCCACCTGAGCTGCGGCGAAGCTGGTCGTCGACCAGGGCAGCCTGGAAATCTATTTGGCCGGCGTGTGTCTTGACCTAGTCCCGCTGCCCTGCCCCACATGTGATGGCGCCATCACCAACGGATCCACACGTGTGCTGCAGGTAGGGGAGGGAGCTACCCCTTACGCTGCCCCCGATACCCAAACGGCGTCACTCCGTGCACCTTCTTGAATTGGCGGGCGAAGTAGAAGCTGTCGGGGTAGCCGGTGGCGGCGGCGACCGCGGCGATGGACTGGTCGGTGGTGTCCAGGAGTTCGCGGGCCCGGGCCATCCGCAGCAGGGTTTGGTATTGCAGGGCGGGGTAGCCGATGCGGCTCTTGAAGAGAGCGGCGAAGTGCGAGCCGCTCAGGCGCGACATGGCGGCAAGCTCGGCGACACTCACGTGGTCGTCGATGTGGGTGCGCAGGTATTCGGCGGCGCGGTCGATGGCGGCGTAGCGGCCGTCTCCGGTGGAGCGGTCGGACGCGAGCAGCGCCATCAGGTGCCAGGCGGCGCCGGCAGCCGCGAGCAGGCTCGCGGTGGTGGTGTCGCGCTCCATCCACTGCAGCACCTCGGCGATAAGCGCTACCACCCGGTACACGTCCGACGGAGTTCGGATCGGCGCATCCGGGGTCATGCCCGCCGCGGTGAGAAACTCCGGCAGGTCGCGACCGGTCACGTGCAGCCACCAGAGCGTCCACGGGGTGTCTTCGTTCGAGCCGTATGAATGCGGATGCCCCGGCGGCAGGATGATCACCTGGCCGGCGGTGACCGGAAACCGACCGGCCGGTGTTTCGCACCATCCGCTGCCCTTGGCGCAGACGATGATCACCGCCTGCGAGATCGGGGTGGTGCGCACCCGGCCGTGCGAATGCGCCTCGGGGAAGTAGCCGCAGTCGGTCACCACCAGGTGGGAGGTGCCGGGCTGCTGCAGGGCCTCCCGCACCCGGGGGCGGGGGAGTACGAGCATGCGCTGGCCTGGGAAACCGTCGGCGATCGTCATTCGCCCAGTGTGACGGCAAATCAGCGTTTCGTCCAGAAAGCCCGGAGAATTCTCCTACGCATCCGCGGAAGCGCCTCATAATCTTGCAACATGCTCAACGCCGAGAACGACTTCCCCGCAACGCCTGACCGCGTGATTCCGCCCATCCAGAGCGAAACCCCGGTCACCGATGGGGAGTCGACGATTGAGCTGCCGCCCGTTCCGGCCGAGTTCGCCCGCGACAAGGTCGCCGCGTGGTCCGAGCCCCTGATCATCGATACCTACCTCCCGGTCGAACCGGAGGACTACCCGGCCTTCCTGGAGAACCGGGTCTACCAGGGCTCCTCGGGCAAGGTCTACCCGCTGCCGTTCCACGAACGCATCGAGCAGGAGAAGCGCCCGTACGCCTGGGACGCCATCCACCTCGAGAACGAGTGGGTGCGCCTGGTGATCCTGCCGCAGCTCGGCGGC
>Ga0247806_10001674_pt1 | contig 10596 bp, 8 predicted proteins | sample UWRJL059202B1_FD_179935 | JGI IMG/M metagenome (GOLD analysis project Ga0247806, IMG submission 179935) | Plant litter microbial communities from Arlington Agricultural Research Station in Wisconsin, United States - UWRJ-L059-202B-1 | ecosystem: Environmental > Terrestrial > Plant litter >... | reverse complement strand
GCACGGTCTGGATTTGTCACAAAAAATGGCCAGTCTCAGCGGAGGCCAGAAGACAAAAGTTTTTCTGGCTGGGATTGCCATTCACCAGCCTAAAATCGTGTTACTGGATGAGCCCAGTAATCATTTGGACATCCCGGGCAGAACAATCCTTTATGATTACATCCGTTCGACAAGCAATACGTTGATCGTAGTAAGCCACGACCGGACTTTACTGAATCTTCTGGATACGGTTTTCGAACTTGGCAGAAAAGGCATCACCATTTATGGCGGGAATTACGATTTCTATGCTGCACAGAAAAAAGTGGAAAGCAACGCCTTATTCCAGGATTTAAAAAGCAAAGAAAAAGCGCTTCGAAAAGCCCGAGAAACCGAGCGGGAATCCATCGAGCGCCAGCAAAAGCTTGATGCGCGCGGAAAGAAAAAGCAAGAGAAAGCCGGACTTCCAACCATTGTGATGAATACCTTCAAAAATAACGCAGAACGCAGTACGTCAAGAATAAAAGATATTCACGCCGGGAAGGTGGATGCGATCACCCAGGATTTGAGCCAGCTGCGCACAGGGCTGTCCGATATTGATAAAATGAAAATGGGTTTTGATAATTCCTCTCTTCACAAAGGCAAAATCCTGATCACAGCTGAAAATATCAACGCGGCTTACCAAGGACAAACTTTATGGAAAAAGCCTCTGAGCTTTCAACTGGTGAGCGGAAGCAGGATTGCAATCAAGGGTTATAACGGCTCAGGAAAAACAACGCTTATCAAGCTGATATTGGGAACGTTAAAGCCCGTAGCCGGCGCCTTGCACAGAGCCGAAAACCGGGCCGTTTACATCGATCAGGATTATTCGCTGATTGATAATAGTCTGAGCGTTTATGAACAGGCGCAGCAATTTAACTCCGGAGTTTTGCAGGAACACGATATTAAAATTCGCCTTAACCGCTTTTTATTTGGTAGAAATGATTGGAAAAAGCAATGTGTGAATCTGAGTGGCGGAGAAAAAATGCGTTTGATATTATGCTGTTTGACCATCAGTAATCAGGCTCCGGACATGATCGTGCTGGATGAACCTACAAATAATCTGGACATTCAGAATATTGAAATCCTGACTGCGGCTATCAATGAATATCAGGGAACGCTGTTGGTTGTGTCTCACGACAGTTACTTTCTGGAGCAGGTAAATATCCATGAAACGATCGATTTAAATTAAAACAACCGGCAGTGAACACATTCAGAAATGCGATTATATTATTTCTCAATGTGTTCACTGCTGCGCCTTGCTTTCTATATGTGACAAATAGCTATTACACAATACCTTAACCCACCAAAGATTCCTGTGAAGGAGATCATTACATCTGTGTTGCCGGATTTTTTTAGCAGTCGTATACATATTTACGTTTGCCTTGCCTGGATATAGATTCCCGACCAGATTCGTATTCAGCAGCCTGTCATTTCCGACATTAATAGGCTGACTGTAAAAAGCAAATGAGCATGATAGAAATCACATTTCAAACTGGATATGAAGACGTTGCCCATTTTAGTAAATTTTTCAAAATAACAGCGGAATCCGTTTACCAAATTAAGAAAGCAACTGCCTGTTATGAAGCTGAAATGATTGAAAATTAATGAGCTTTACAAAAGCTCATTAATCTAATTACTATCTCATCTTGCGTTTAAAATAAACACAATGCTTTTAAAAGTAAATTTGGACGAAATTCTCCCCAAAAAATACGTTCTGCCCGCTTTTCTTACCCGAATAAAGACGAAATTATGGACCTGGCAAAAGCTTCGGATTTCCTGAGGTAAATTGTGTCCTGTATTGGTAATGATTCCGTTGCTCCACGTTTGGGGAAAGTCGTTGTCAGGTGATCTTGTCTATGCAGATCGTCGCGTCTTGCCATTTTGATTGTCTGATTTACCCCCTCGCAACTATCTATCTTATAGGTAACTTTGCATTGAACAAACTGTTTGATCTTATGCTTTCAACACCAAAAAAAGAATACAGAGAAAAACGTTTCTATCTCTCTATTTCGAAAACTGTTCACATTCAGGAAGTGCCAAAAATTCTGCCTCCCTTAATTCCAGAGGTAAGAGGATGGTTCAAAGCTCACGGCATTCAGCCGGTTGGTCCCGAGTTTTTTTTATTTAAATCAATTAATCAGGATAATTTGCTCGACTCCGAAGTTGGACTTGGAACTGCTGAGAACTTGACCGGAGATGAAGAAATTCACGCTGGTTATTTCCCGGCCGGAACCTACGCAAGCATCATTCATACCGGGCATTTTGACGGCCTTATGGAAGCGCACAAAGCACTGGAAGAGTGGATTTTGGAAAACAATCTTAGAGAAAAGGTAACGACCTCCAAGAACGTTACACACTGGGGAGGCCGTATAGAATTCTATCTCGTTGATCCGGATGACGAACCAGATTCCAGCAAGTGGAAAACAGAAGTGGTATTTCTGCTGGAAGACGTACCTGAATAATTTTCTCCGGAATCCCTACATCAGGAACCCATAATTTCCCGCCGGTGCGCCAGTCCCCAGAAGTGCAGCTCTTCCATCACTTTCTCGAGAGATTTCCCATGAGTGGTAATCGTATATTCAACTGTGGGTGGAAATGTGTCGTACACATCCCTTTTAATCAGTTTATTTCCTTCCAGATTCTTAAGTTCTTTCGACAGTGTCTTATCGGTTATCCCGTTTACCTCTTTTGAAATTTGTTTAAAACGTTTCGGACCAGAGGATAACGCGAACAATATCAACAACTTCCATCTCCCTTCCAGTGCTTCGAGCGCATCTTTGATCGAAAGAGCATTTTTCGGACAGCCACCAGTGGTCAACATTGTTTTAAGGGATTAAATTTTACGATACTATCTAATTGGAAAGCGCTATCCAAAGTGGAAGTGCTTTCTTCCGGATAGCAAATGTAAATACTTTTGACCATTCACTAAAACAAAAAATGATGACACGATCAACGTCTTTAAAACTTGTTAATACTTCCCTCTGGCTCGTACAAGGTCTTTTGGCCGTTAGCCTTGTCTGGTCATTTTTTATGAAATTTTTCCAACCCATTGAAGTGCTGTCGTCCATGTGGCCCTGGACCTCCCAGGTATCCCCCATACTGATCCAATTCACGGCAGTTGTGGATCTGTGCGCGGCAATCGGGTTGATACTTCCCTCGCTTTTGCGCATACAGCCCCGCCTCACCCCGATCGCCGCCATAGGGATTATCCTGCTCATGATTTGCGCGAGCGTATTTCATATCCTGAGAGGCGAAGCATCTCTGGTCGGGCCTAATATCATTTTTGCACTGCTGGCATTTTTTATCGCATGGGGAAGATATAGAAAATTTCCGATACGGTCGAAGTAACCGCCTTACTGTGCCTAAAAGGATTTAAACCGAGAAAAGAGGAATATTACTACCTAGAAATCAGGCAAATACTCTTTTTTTCGGTGATTATTGGACTTAGTTATTTACTGGCTTATTTTTCAACAGAATAATATAGTAAATTAGCTTATCATTATACTTGTAGATGACATAAAGCCTTTTTACCAACTTATCGAAAGTTAGTCCGACATTCACCCGACGAGATTCAAACCTTGTCAGATGAATATCATTATTCAGCAATGTAAAAACTCAGCCTGGTTTGAATTATGGAGTCGTCATCAAATACTTCGATAAGCTCAACATCTGACTATAAAATTTTAATCGTCGAAGACGAATATATTATTGCCAATGATCTTGAAATTATACTCCATGGCGCTGGCTATCCGGTGATCGGGATTGCGAAATCGGTTTCTAAAGCCAGAGACTTAATTGAACGGGAGCGGCCGGATATGGTCTTGCTTGATATTTATCTGAAAGGTGGCGAAACCGGCATTGAACTAGCCAAACAACTCGAAAAAAGCAACATTCCCTTCATTTATACATCGGCTAATGACAACCAAAGCTTGTTGGATGCCGTAAAGGATACCAAACCGAGTGGATATATTGTCAAACCCTTCCGAAAAAAGGATATCTTGTCGGCACTTCAAACCGGACGAACACTTCACGCGCAAAGCTCAACAATGACTGCGGATGCATTCAAGGCATTAGAAAAAGAACTGGTTGAAAATCTGGAAGATACCGAAAACTGGAATGATCGTCTGTTAACCACCGCACGGTTGATTCAAAAATACATACCTTTCGATCTTTACACAATCCGGCATTACACACATACAAACTCAGAAATTTTCAGCTACCACCGTGTCGGCTTTGATGATTATCAAATTTTAAGCGTCAACGCTATTCAGAAGAGAACCAGTCCAAATGCGGAGTCTGAACCATTCAACTTAAAAACTATTGAGCCCGAAGTGCTGTCTGTGTACACACAAAAGGAGCTTGCTTCCCTTTGCCGCAAGGATACGTATATCGAACTTCTGGTAAAGACATTTAGATTGGAGTCTGCATTACTAATGCCGCTTAATTCCAATGTTTCGGGCCGGATTTCCATTTGTTTTTTAAGTAGAAATCCGGATATGTATACAGCTCAACATCAGTTTTTGCTCGAAAATATCAGGCAGTCACTGCTATTAACAGCCGAAAGAATCCTGAAAGGTCAGGCTTTATAGCAAAAACTCAACAGCGAAATTATGTTGTAATAAGATAGTAAACGCATTTCTTTCCGGTCAACGTTTTGGAAAATAACTCCGCTGGTTAATCTTTGAAAAGGTTACAACAATCAAACCGCCTATGTATCCCGGTCACCTTTATGACTTTCCTCAGCTTATTTTAAGTCGACTACGAGCGATTTCTTTGCTTCTTTGGTCATCGTTTTTCACCTTGTTAGCCGGATATACAGATGCGCAATCCATCACAACAATTAAGGCTGGCAGTCTAAAAAAGGACTTGCAGCTGGTAAAGGCCGATACAAACCGGGTGAAGGATCTGCTGCTTTTAAGTGATTACTATGCACAAAAAACGCTGAATCCTAAACAGGATCTGGATAGTGCCTCAGCACTTGCAAACAAGGCACATGAATTAAGTCTTCGTTTAAAGTATATCAAAGGCGCAGAAAATGCTACGGTTTTAAAAGGCAGGATATTTATCAAACAAAAAAGGATTTCAAGTGCATTTCGTCTGTTGAATGGGCTGAGCGATACCAGTCGCATTGAACTGCTGATTGGATTGGGAATAAAAAATTTGCGCCCAACCTTTACCCAAAAGGCCAAACGCGACAGTGCAATGCTGTTTTTTTTGCAGGCCGAACGGATCAGCCAAAAAATTGGCAGTCAGAAATGGCTGGAAGAAAGCCAATGTATGATCGGAATTACCTACCTGCTAAATAAAGACTGGCAAAGCGGAAAGAAATATTTCACCAAAGTGATCGAATCACGACAAAGAGCTGGCGACAAAGCAGGTGAAATAAAAGCTTTATTAAGAATGGCCACCACGACATTCTGCGACGATTGCCGCGAAAATATGATAGCTCTGGAAAAAGCACTTTTACTGGCACGCCAGATCGGCGACCGGGCACAGGAAATGCTCATTCTTATGGAAATGGGTTATGAATATTTTCAATTAAATGAAGCAGATACCAGGGAAGCGGAGCTCAAAGCTTTTCAGGTCCTTACCCTTCAAAAGAAAACCGGTTTTAAACCTCTTATCCAGGCTTATCATGCGCTGGCAGAGATTAGTGTGTACAAGGCGCCCGGAGAATATGGCTATTTATCGAACGCCTATTATTTCATGTCGGATGTCAGCCAGACGAAAGGTGATTTAAAGCAAAAGCTCTTTTACATTCTTGAAGTCGTCAAAAGCGTCGAAAAGAGTGGACTGCCCGATGAGCTTGACTATGCATATTACAAACTTGGAAATGCCTATTACGAACTTGGCCAGTTTGACAAAAGCATGGAATATCACCGAAAATCGTTAGCACTGAGCCATCAGAAAGGACAGCTATTTGTTCAGGTTGGACTGGCCACCCGAATGGCAATGACGTTATTGAATCAGGGAAAAGCATCGGAAGCGCTGCGTATTTTACAGGAAGTGACCAGTAAAAACATGACCTATACCTATGAGGATAATCTTCTTATCGCACAGACCTATGGAGCATGCTATAACGCATTGAAACAATATAGGCTGGCTGAAAAATATTACCTGGAAAGTGTGGCATGGAGCAAGGAGACAACATCCTATTTTCAGTATATGGCGTGGCGGCGCATCAGCCAGTTTTATGTAGCAAGCGGGCAGTATACCAAGGCGGATATTTATCTGAACAGGCTTCTCGCAGCGCCTTCTACGAAGATAATTCCGAGCCACCAGATTGAAGTCCAGTTGATGAGCTTCAAAGTTGACTCTGCTCAGGGAAACTATCCCGCGGCAATCACACATTATCAGAAATATCAGGCTCTTAACGATTCCATTTTTAATGAACGAAAAAGCAACCAGATTACGCAGCTTAGTATCCAGTATGAAACAGAAAAGAAAGATCAGGACCTAAAACTAAAACAACAGGCCATTCAGCTTTTGACCGAACAAAGCCAGCTCCAGAAAAACCAGTTGCAACAGGCTGCAACATTGAGGAATGGTATGATTGCAGGAGGTATCCTGCTGATTCTTCTTCTGGCGCTGGGATTCAGCAGTTACCGTCTCAAACAGCGAAACAACAGGTTGCTGGAAGCGAAACAAATAGAAATAAACCGCAAAAACCATTCACTGGAACTTATTGTCCAGGAAAAGGATCACTTGCTCATTGACAAGGAACAGCTTTTAAAAGATAAAGATCATCTTTTGGAAGAACGCGAATGGATGCTGATGGAAATGCACCATCGGGTAAAAAATAATTTGCAGATCATTTCCAGCCTGCTCCATTCCCAGAGCTCCTTTTTGAAAGATAAAGTTGCTCTGAGCGCGATCCGTGAAAGCCAGAACCGGGTGCATGCCATGGCGTTGATTCATCAGAAATTATATCAGACAAACCGCTTATCGAGTGTTCCAATGGTTACCTATGTACAGGAAATTGTCGATTACCTAATCAATTCTTTCAATATGACTGACACGGTTCACAAAGAAATTTCGGTAGCTCCGATCGATCTGAATGTAACTTTTGCAGTTCCTTTGGGATTGATTCTTAACGAGGCAGTGACCAATTCGTTGAAATACGCATTTCCGGGAGGCCGTGTCGGTACCATACAGATTGAATTTATTGAAGAAGGAAACAAAACTTATCGTCTAATTATTGGTGATGATGGCATTGGATTTCCGGCGGACCTGAACCCATCGAAGAGCCGCACACTCGGAATGAGTTTAATCCGGGGTTTAAGCGAGCAGATTGACGGCATACTCCATATCAGCCAGCAGAATGGTGTACTGATCAGTTTAACTTTCGTAGAAGAAAAAAACACCCGAGCCCAGGCATAAACAGCTACTTCCCTAATAATTAAATAGTGGTATATCAAGCTTTTATATGCCTTTGAAAAGATTGACTTCCAAAAAATAATCGTATAGTATATTTTTGTAGTCAAAGTAAAAAGAATAATCCATGACAAAAGCAGAAGCGGCCGAAAGAATATCCGGGAAAACCGGTATCCAAAAGCAAGAAGTTGAAAAAATTCTAGAAGCATTTTTTTTAACTGTGAAAGATTCCATTAGTAGTGGAGAGAACATTTACATCCGGGGTTTCGGAAGTTTCATAACAAAACAAAGGGCGGAGAAGACAGCCCGGAATATTTCACAAAAGTCAACAATGATCATTCCGGCACATGTGATTCCATACTTCAAACCTTCATCTGAATTTGTAAGTCAGGTTAAAGAAGGGCTTTTAGTGAATCAATAATTTCAGCCTCATCTGAGCGGGCCGGTTTGTAAAAAATGAACCGGCCCGCTTGTTTTTTAAAGACTACGGAGCAAAACCTTCCATCAGCCAGATGCTATACTTATTCTGCTTCTGAAAAAACCAATCGCCTCTCAAAACAATCCTGACTTCTTATTCAACAATCTTCTGAATACGAATAAGATATAGAATCAAAGTCGATTCAAAATCTTTCCATACAGCTTCCAAACAGGCATTTCCTGAATTAAAATCAGATTAAAAATTGTGGCTAAACAAATTAAAACTCGACTGTAACCGTACAGTATACGTTATTTTATATTTACTTTGTAATTAGTCTAAATAATACAGAAACATTTTTATGATTTTACCTTTAGTCTTAATGAATGCTCACATCCCTAATAGAATATTGAAAGTCGAATGGTTTTTACAATATAGATCGGCTCCTGTTTTACTTTTACTATTTTTTGCGATTACAAATTTCACAGTCCGCGCCCAGTCGCATCAGACGGGAAGCATCAAAGGTATCGTTACCACCATTGACGGAGCGCCGGCGCAGGGGGTTGCCGTCAAGCTCAAAAACAACTCAAAAGGCACCATAGCTAACACAAACGGCAGTTTCGAATTTAAGAACCTCCCGGCTGGAAACTACACCGTCGAGTTTTCAATGATCGGTTACGAAACTTCGGCCGTCGAAGCTTCCATTACAGAAGACAAACCAACGGCTGATCTCTCCGTTCAACTTGATTTTTCCTCCCGTAAACTCGACGAAGTGATCATCAGCAGCGGGGGAAACCGGTTTGCAAAAAAAGAAAGCGATGACGTTTCAAAAATGCCCATCTCAAACATGGAGAACCCGCAGGTTTACAGTGTGGTAAGCAAGGAGCTGATGAAAGAACAGATCGTAACCGATTATAACAGTGCCTTTAAAAATGTACCTGGCGCAGGGATTGCAGAGGTCCGGAATCAGGGAAGAACTACGTCCATATCCAGAGGTTTTGCAACTCCTCAGCTCGTTCGGAACGGCGTGGGAAGTTTTACATATTCCTCAATCGACCCGGCCAATCTTGAACGAATAGAGGTAATTAAAGGCCCTTCGGCTACACTATTCGGAAGCACTTTATCCTCTTTCGGAGGCTTGTTTAACAGGGTTACCAAAAAACCGTTTGATACTTTCAAAGGAGAAGTTTCTTTCTCGGCAGGGAGCTGGGATTTAAATCGTCTGACGCTTGATATCAACACGCCGCTTAACGAAGATAAATCAGCGTTGCTTCGTGTTAATACGGCCATGCATAGCGAGAGAAGTTTTCAGGATGCGGGTTTTGCGAGGAATTTTCTGATCGCCCCAAGTTTTTCGTATGCTGTAAATGACCGGCTTACTTTACTTCTGGATGTAGAGTTCAGCGGGTATAAATCCACATCGCCCATGCGTGTCACACCTTCTACGAGAGGGAAAGCCAGAAGTATTACCGAACTGGGAATCCCTTATAAATTGTCCTTCGCCAATAATACGATCAATTACTCAGGACAGCAGTACAACATTTTCGGGCAAATCAAATATAAATTATCACCACAGTGGACCTCGCAGACCGTGGTTTCGAGAACAAGGTCTTCTGCTGATGGAAATGTGGTCGGCCTGACTATTCTTACAGATTCGACGTTACGGCAGACCGTTACCAATCAGGACTATCCATATTACGGTACTAACTTTCAGCAAAACTTCATTGGAGACTTCCGCCTTGGCCCGTTAAGAAACCGAATCGTGGCTGGTATCGATGTGTATAGCCTGCGCGCTACCAGAAATGATGCGTCTGTCAATATGCCAGCTATCAATTTTAAAAAACCGGGTGCCGCCTATAACAACTTCAACCTCGGAAAGGTAGCCCCGTTATTAAATGCGGCAACTTTTACCAATTTCATTTCGATCAATGAGCGTACATACAGTGCATATGCATCGGATGTATTGAACATTACTGACCGGTTACTGGCAATGGCCAGTCTTCGTATTGACCGTTATGCCAATCTTGGAAGTTATTTCCCTGCAACGGATTCTACGGGCGGAGATTTCAAGCAGACCGCGTTGTCGCCAAAGTTTGGTGTGGTTTACCAGATCGTGAAAGACAGGATCTCTATTTTCGGTAACTATATGAACGGGTTCAGCAATGTGAGTGGGTCCGACTTTTTTGGAAACACTTTTAAACCAAATCAGGCAAACCAGTTCGAAGGAGGTGTGAAACTGGATTACCGCTTTATCACGGCAACATTCAGCTACTACGATATCTCGGTGACCAATGTTACGCGCGACGATCCGGATCATGTTAACTTTTCAATTCAGGACGGAACGCAGCTTAGCAAAGGTTTCGAAGCGGAACTGATTGCCAACCCGTTTTCGGGACTAAACATTGTGGCCGGTTTCACCTATAACGACAGCAAATATACCAGGAGCAACGAGAACATTCAGGGTTATAGACCAACTACGGCAGGCCCTCCACGCATGGCAAATTTATGGATTAGCTACCGGCTGGTTAAAGGAGCTGCCAAGGGATTAGGACTTGGATTTGGCGGGATTTACGGCAGCGAATCATTCCAGAGCAACAGTAAAGCTTTTACCTTTACCATCCCATCTTACACGGTTTTGGACGCTTCCGTATTCTACGACAAACCTAGATTCAGAATTGGATTGAAAGCTGATAATCTGACCAGCGAGAAATATTGGTCTTACCGTTTGGCAGCACAAAATCCATTGCGTGTTACGGGCAATATCACTTTCAAGTTTTAAAGTGTAAGCG
>Ga0247806_10001673_pt1 | contig 10599 bp, 8 predicted proteins | sample UWRJL059202B1_FD_179935 | JGI IMG/M metagenome (GOLD analysis project Ga0247806, IMG submission 179935) | Plant litter microbial communities from Arlington Agricultural Research Station in Wisconsin, United States - UWRJ-L059-202B-1 | ecosystem: Environmental > Terrestrial > Plant litter >... | reverse complement strand
GAGATGTTTTCACCCAATTCCCAGCCATGAGAAGTCGCGCCTTCGCGCAATTCACGGTCGGTTTCGGAGAGCGTGATGTACAGACAACGCTCGCCTGCTTGTGCACCTGCTTGCAGAAAATGCAGGGCTACGGTGGTTTTACCTGTGCCGGGTTCGCCTTCGAGTAAAAACACATGCCGGCGAGACAAGCCGCCTGCAAGAATGTCATCCAGGCCGGAAATACCGGTTTCTGCTTTTGATGTAGTCAAGAATCGCCCTCTTGCGACCTTAGGAGGTGTGGCATAGCCATTGATCTGGCCGCTGTGCTGGTTAATGCCGTTAGCACAACTCATGTTACGTTTACCCAATACTTGACCGCTTGGCGCGACGAGCGTTCATAGTTTCGCTGCTAGCAGGCTGATTCCACTCAGTTGCGCAGGTCCAGTTTCCCCTTCTGTGAGTGGTGCTTGCCCCCGATAAGGTTTAGGTGTTTTACCTGCAGGATTACAGTGACCCTATCGCGGGCAAGCACCGCTCCCACAGGATGGATTCCATCAGCCAGGTCAAACGGTCCAGCATCTGTCACAACCACTGCCTTACGATCAGCGCCACAGGCTTGTTATAGTTCCCCGGCTAGAATTCGCTGGCTAACAGAACAACAAAATCAGTGAGGTCTCCGTGTCTGACTACCAATCGTTTGTCGTCGAAGTCAACGATCACATTGCTCACGTGCAAATCAATCGACCGCAAAAGCTCAACGCCATGGATGCGGCATTCTGGTCTGAAATCATTGAGATTTTCCAGTGGGTCGACGACACCGACGAAGTTCGCGTGGTAGTCCTGAGTGGTGCCGGTGCACACTTTTCTTCGGGCATCGACCTGGGGCTACTGGCCTCTGTCGGCAATCAGTTGGGCAAGGATGTGGGCCGCAATGCGCGAACGCTGCGACGGACCATTGAGCGCTTGCAAGCCTCTTTCACCGCCGTGGACAATTGCCGCAAACCGGTGCTGGCAGCCATTCAGGGTTACTGCCTGGGTGGGGCGATAGATCTGATTTCCGCCTGTGACATGCGTTACTGCGCCGAGGATGCGAAATTCGCCATTCGAGAAATCGACATGGGCATGGCCGCCGACGTCGGCACGCTGCAGCGTCTGCCACGGATCATCAACGACGGAATCATGCGTGAGCTGGCGTACACCGGCCGCACGGTCGAGGCCCAGGAAGCGCAGAGCATCGGCCTGGTTAATCGAACCTTTACCGATGCAACCGCTCTGCTCGAAGGTGTATTTGCGATTGCCGCCCAGATCGCGGAGAAATCCCCGATTGCGATTGCCGGCACCAAGGAAATGATTACCTACATGCGCGACCATCGCATTGATGATGGCCTGGAACACGTTGCCATCTGGAACGCTGCCATGCTGCAATCGGCTGACTTGAGGTTGGCCATGGTTGCGCAAATGAGCAAACAGAAGCCTGTATTCGACAATTAATCAGGAGTTTTTCATGTCAGGCGTGCGACGCTGGACCACTGCTGTATTGGATATCCAGGTGCCCGGCGGTTGGGCGGTCGTTCACAGCGGGCTTGGCTTTATGCTGGATGGCAATGGAGTGCTGTTCCCTCGGGAATGGCTCCGACGCTTGGACCTCCCAGTCGTTGGCGAGCACGGTATTGGTCACCTGGATGGCGAGCCGGTTTTTCTCCTGTTACTCAAAGACGCGGTAGCGGTCGAGGGCTGTAGCTGGCAAGGGCTGCGTCAATTCATGCTGGAGGGAGACTTCCACATCTTCCAGATGCTCGGATACGCCGCGCAAATCAGCACTTGGGCACGGGAGCATCGGTTCTGCGGCAGTTGTGGTGCGGCCACGGTACAAGTGCCGGGTGAACGGGCCATGTATTGCGAGCACGATAATCTGCGCTTCTATCCACGCATTTCGCCCAGCATGATCGTGTTGATCACCCGTGGTGACGAGATCCTTCTGGCGCGCTCGCCGCGCTTCGTGACTGGCGTTTACAGTACGCTGGCCGGCTTCGTCGAGCCGGGAGAGTCTGCTGAAGATTGCGTGCGACGAGAAGTCATGGAAGAGGTGCAGGTCAAGGTCAGGCACATCAAGTACATGGGCAGCCAGTGCTGGCCGTTCCCGCATTCGATGATGCTGGGCTTTCATGCTGAGTACGAAAGCGGTGAGATCGTGCCTCAGGCCGACGAGATCGAGGACGCACGCTGGTTTCGCATTGACGATTTACCGCCATTGCCCGCCAATCGGTCCATTGCGCGCTATCTGATCGAGTCCTATCTGGCCCAGCGTTCAGGCGCCCCCGAACCAGTGTTGCCAGGCTAGGCGGACGGTCAGGCACAGCACCACGGTGATGAACACCGGACGAATGAACCGCGCACCACCTTTGATGGCGCTGCGGGCACCAATGGCGGCGCCGCACATCACCGCCACGCCCATGCTAAGACCGATTAGCCAGTCCACCTGGCCGGAGAAAATGAACACCGACAACGCCGTGGCGTTGCTGACAAAGTTCATGCTGCGTGCCACACCACTGGCCTTCACCAGATCCAGGGGGTAAAGCAGCAGGCTGCTGACTGTCCAGAATGCTCCAGTGCCGGGGCCTGCGACACCGTCGTAGAAACCCAGTCCCAAGCCTTGGGGCAGTTGCCATTTTTTCTTGATCGGCAAGTGAGTATCCACCGGCGCCTTCGGTGTGCCGCCAAACAGCAGGTACAAGCCACAGCCAAAGACAATCACCGGCAACATCTGGTTGATCCAGGCAGCGGGCAGGTAGTGGGCAATGACCGCCCCGATCAATGCCCCGACTGCGGTGCCGATCAGGGCGCGGGTCCATTGCTTCGGCTCGAAAAGCTTGCGGCGGTAGAAGGTGTAGCTCGCGATAGCCGAACCGAAGGTCGAACTGAGTTTGTTGGTGCCCAGCACCAAATGGGGCGGCAGCCCGGCGGTCATCAGGGCGGGGGTGGTCAGCAAACCACCGCCACCGGCAATGGAATCGATAAAACCGGCCACAAAGGCCACGACAGCCAGCACCACAAGGGTGCTCAGATCGACACTCAGTTCAAAGGGCATGGGAAAGACTTTTCGGCAGTTGGGCAGAAGGGCTGCGCCAGAAGGGGGGCATATTACCGATAAGTTTTTGATGTGTCGTCAATTGAGGCTAACTGCGGCACGCCGTCGTCCTGTAGGAGCTGCCCGAGGTTACGAGGGCTGCGAAGGTGATGTGTCAGGCAGATCGCCATTCGCAGCCTTCGGCAGCTCCTACAGGTGATGTGTCCGGGCGGCAGATGACGTCACGACAGAAACCCACCATCGACATTCAACGCCACGCCGGTGGTGTAGCTGGAGGCCTCGCTGGCCAGGTAGAGCACCGCGCCGGCCATTTCACTGGGTGCAGCGACACGCTTGAGGGGGATTTGCTGCAAGGCCATGTTCAGAATCGCGTCGTTCTTGACCAGCGCCGAGGCGAATTTGGTATCGGTCAGGCCCGGCAGCAGGGCGTTGCAGCGGATCCCGAAGGGGGCGCACTCTTTGGCGAACACTTTGGTCATATTGATCACTGCGGCCTTGGTCACGGAGTAGATGCCCTGAAACGCGCCCGGCGACACGCCATTGATGGACGCTACGTTGATGATGCTGCCGCCGCCGCCTTCGCGCATCAGCTTGCCGGCTTCCACCGACATGAAAAAATAGCCCCGAATGTTCACATCCACGGTCTTCTGAAACGCCCCGAGGTCGGTATCCAGCACATTGCAGAACTGCGGGTTGGTGGCTGCGTTGTTGACCAGAATATCCAGCCGCCCGAACTGCTCGCGAATCTGCGTGAAAACGCCGTTGATCTGATCCATTTCGCCGATGTGGCAGGCTATCGCGGTCGCCTTGCCACCTTCGGCAGTGATCGCATCCGCCACCTGCTGACAGCCATCGAGCTTGCGGCTGCTGACGATCACGTGGGCGCCTTGTTGGGCCAGCAGGCGGGCGATGGCCTCACCGATGCCACGGCTGGCACCGGAAACGAAGGCTATCTTGCCGTCGAGGTCGAACAATTGGGTTCTGGACATATTGGCTTCCTTATAAAGTCGCAGTCAAAGCGTGGATTTGCCGATCACTTGCAGACTCATTTGCTCCAGCAGTTTGTTCATGTGGATGAACTGTGCAAAGCGCTTGTCTTGAGTCTGACCATGGAAGAAGCGGTAGTAGATTTGTTGCACGATGCCCGCCAGGCGAAACAGGCCATAGGTGTAGTAAAAGTCGAAGTTGTCGATGCTGATGCCTGAGCGCTCGGCGTAATACTCGACAAACTGGCGGCGGCTGAGCATGCCCGGTGCATGGCTGGGTTGACGCCGCATCATCTGCACCGGAGCGGGATCCGCCGCTTCAATCCAGTACGCCAGCGTGTTGCCCAAGTCCATCAGCGGGTCGCCGATAGTGGTCATCTCCCAATCGAGCACGCCGATGATCTGCATGGGGTTGCCTGGATCGAGCAGTACGTTGTCGAAGCGGTAGTCGTTGTGGACCAGGGCAGGAACAGGGTGATCTGCCGGCATTTTGTCCAGCAGCCAGGCTTTCACGGTCGTCCACTCCGGGGCGTCGGGCGTGCGAGCCTTGTCGTAACGTTCGCCCCAGCCGCGAATCTGCCGCTCGACATAGCCTTGAGGCTTGCCCAGATCACCCAGGCCGCAGGCCTGGTAATCGACCTGATGCAGCTCCACCAGGCGGTCGATGAAGCTTTTGCACAGGGTTTCGGTTTGAGCCGCGTCCAGATTCAGCTCGGGCGGCAGGTCCGAGCGCAGGATGATGCCCTTGATCCGCTCCATGACATAGAACTCAGAGCCGATCACCGTCTCGTCAGTGCAGTGTAAAAACGCTTTCGGGCAATAAGGAAAAGCGTCCTTCAGCTGATTGATGATGCGGAACTCACGGCCCATGTCGTGAGCTGACCTGGCTTTCTGGCCGAACGGCGGTCGACGCAGGACGAACTCTTGATCCGGGTATTGCAGCAGGTAGGTCAGGTTTGATGCGCCGCCGGGGAATTGGCTGATCTGCGGCAGCTCCGCAATCCCGCCCAGGCTGGGGATGCTCGCCTTGAGGTAGGGATCAATGAGCGCGACGTCAAGTTCTTCCCCCGCGCGTGTCTGTGTGGATTGGTCAGTAAGCGCCATGCTTATCCCTTCTACTTATTATGGTGCGGGTTGATCATTGACTAATCGAATGTAGCTAACAAGTTGCAGGCTGTCTTATAGATTGCCGTGTTGCAGGTCGATCATCGGCCTTGATTGCTGCCCGGGCTCGAAGGCGAGCACAACATTCAGGCAAAAAAAACCGAAGCGCGCAGGCTTCGGTTTTCAGAACGTGCCGCCCGATCAGGCCGGGAACAGCTCGCTCAGCTTCATGGCCAGCATCATGTCGCCTTCAGCGCGCAGCTTGCCGCCCATGAAAGCCTGCATGCCCTCGGTTTCGCCGCTGACGATACCTTGCAGGGTTTCCCCGTCCATCACCAGCGTGACTTGGGCGTCAGGGTTTTCGCCTTCCTGCAGCTCGCAGGTGCTGTCTTTCACGATCAGCGAGAAGTGTTTGTCTTCATCGATACGAAAGCCGAAAACCAGGTCCAGACCGGCAGCAGCTGCAGGGTTGAACTTGGCTTTCATGGCTTGAACTGCTTCGGCTACGGAGGTCATGTTTCGATCCTTTTCGTTGGTCTGTGGTCAGTGTTCATCGGTAAGTGATGAGCTCAGGGTTGTTCATCAGTTGTAGGTGAGCGTGGTTATTGAAGCTCGCCAGGGTTACGTCGCTGCCACGAAACCGCAGATGGTTGAGGGACGTGTTGACGATTTGCCAGTTCAGCGCGAAGGCCTGCTGAGCCGGCATTTTGGTAATCAGGTGGAGCAGGGCGGTGATGGTGCCGCCAGATGTAAATACTGCAATGCGCTCGCCAGCGTTGGCGCGCTTGAGAAGGCGCTGCAGCGCGGCTTCGACTTGAGCGACAAAATCGACCCAGCTCTTGAGCCCGGCCGGGTCATGACTACCGTCCAGCCAACGGCCGATGATCAAGGCAAACAGGCGCTGAAATTCTGCCCGGTTTTGGGCTGCGTTGCGCATTACCTGAAGGGCATCGGGTTCATCAGGGAGCATGGCTGGCAGTAGTCCACGAATGACTGCCTCGGCGTCGAATTCGTCAAAACCTGCGTCGATTTCCAGTTCAGGTACTGGCAAACCGGCGCTCACCAGCTGCGCCAGGGTGGTTTCGGCAGTGTGCTGCTGACGGCGCAGACCACCTGCAACGCATCGATCAAAACCCTTGCCCAAACGTGAAAGGTGTTCGCCCAGCACTTGGGACTGGAGAATTCCGGTTGGCGACAGCACGTCGTAATTATCGGCACCAAACGAAGCCTGGCCATGTCGTATCAGATAGATGCTGCCCACGTCCGTGTCGTCTCGGTACGTTGATGTTTTTCGCGAGGTTATGGGGATGCCGATGACGTGTCAATGAAAAAACATACGCTTGTTTGAATTCCTGGTTTTCGAAATGATTGGCGGCTGGTCGCCAACGGGCCGCGCCGGTATGCTTGCGCTATCCGCGACCCTTGCATGGTAAGGGCGCTATCAAGTGAGGAGTCTCTGTGGAGTTTTTAGCCGATTACGCCAGTTTCCTGGCCAAAACGGTCACGCTGGTGGTAGCCATTGTTGTAGTTCTGGTGGCGATTGCGTCGTTGCGCGGAAAAGGTCGACGCCGTGCGGCCGGGCAGATGCAAGTCACCAAACTCAATGATTTCTACAAAGGCTTGCGCGAACGTCTTGAACAGTCCCTGCTCGACAAGGATCGTTTGAAAGCATTGCGCAAGGAGCAGGCCAAAAGCCTGAAGAAAGACAAAAAGCTCGCCGAGCCCAAGCCGCGCGTCTACGTGCTGGATTTCGACGGCGATATCAAGGCTTCCGCGACTGAAAGCCTGCGCCACGAAATCACCGCGTTGCTAACCCTGGCAACCGACAAGGATGAAGTTGTACTGCGCCTGGAAAGTGGCGGCGGTATGGTCCACAGCTATGGTCTGGCGTCCTCGCAATTGGCGCGAATTCGTCAGGCGGGCATTCCGCTGACCATCTGTATCGACAAGGTCGCCGCCAGTGGCGGTTACATGATGGCCTGCATTGGCGACAAGATCATCAGCGCTCCCTTCGCCATCCTGGGTTCGATTGGTGTGGTGGCGCAGTTGCCCAACGTGAACCGCCTGTTGAAAAAGCATGACATCGACTTTGAGGTGCTGACCGCCGGTGAGTACAAACGCACGCTGACCGTATTTGGTGAAAATACCGAGAAAGGCCGTGAGAAGTTTCAGCAGGATCTGGACATCACCCACGACCTGTTCAAGAACTTCGTTGCCAACTACCGTCCGCAACTGGCGATTGACGAGGTTGCTACCGGGGAAATCTGGTTGGGTGTCGCGGCTCTGGACAAGCAGTTGGTGGATGAACTCAAAACAAGTGATGAATACATCGGCGAGCGGGCCAAAACCGCCGAAGTGTTCCACCTGCATTACGTGCAGCGCAAAAGCCTGCAAGAGCGTATGGGGATGGCGGCCGCTGGCTCGGTGGATCGCCTGCTGGTCAGTTGGTGGAGTCGCCTGACCCAACAACGCTTCTGGTAAAACGCTGCAAACCGAGCGCTGCCTGCACTCCCAGGCGGCGCTTTTTTGTGCCTGGGATTTGCCGCAGGCGCGGTAGCTATGCAACACACTCGACGTGGCGATATCGATGAGACTGGCGGTCTATACGCAATAAGGAAATTGCCTCAATGCCAACCACTGTCGACTATCCAACAAACCATCCCTTGATGGACACTTTCGTCGCCGCCCACGGCGCAGTCATCAAGAGCCCGGCGGGTTTCGCACAAGCGCTGATCAAAGCGCATGCCAGCAAGCACTGGGGGCTGGACATTGATCCTGATGCCATCTGCCTGACGATTCTCAGATTCAATGCGCCGCCAGCCTTGGCTCCTTACCCGGCCGTTGTGCAGCATGCGCTGACCTTGACTGAAGCCCTGTTGAGCAACCTCCAGCGCCGCTCAGCCCTGGCCCGATGGTTCGATTACATTCAGCCCTGGAGGCCTGGCGGCATTGCGCTCAGGCGGGTGGACACGCTGGTGCCTAACTTCACGGTGCACACCTATGAAGGGCTATACACACGAACCACCCCGCAGCTTTATGACGCCTCGACGCACCTTGATATCAGCCCGGACCTATTCAAGCAGTTCATCAACGAAACGCATTTGCCCTCGCAGTACCACGCTTATCTGGAGCAGCTGCTTGCCACCCATGGACAGTATTTCCCGGTACTGGCCAAAGCTGCTTATCTCAAAGCGGTCTTTTATCAGGTGCAGGAGCAGACACTGAGCGAGGCAGATCGACAGCTGGCACTTGAGGCGGTTGGTCTGAGTTCGTCGCAGTCCTGGGAAACGCTGACACCGGCGAAGCTTTCAGAGAAGTTTGCGGCTGCCAGCCATATCGTCGTGTCGCCCCTGAAAGTGCATCACTACACCGCCACGGATATCCTGCTGATTCAGGACCAGCGCAGCCGACGCACGCTCCTCTATATTCCGGGCAATTCCTCACCGCTGCACGGCTTTGAAAACCAGCACAAGGTTGCAGAGTGGCTGGCCTGCCAGTGTCGTGAGCCGAGCAAGCGTCTGGCGCTGGCGACTCATTTTCAGGAACGGGACATTAGCGACGGTCTATTCATCAGCGGCCTGCACAGCGCTCTGGAAGGTGTGGCCGATTACCCACACTGGTTCAGAGGTGGCAGTTGGCCGCCGCGGCAGTACGTACACGCCGGCAAGAAAATCTTGGGCGACCCCTTCGACTCTGTACGAGATAGTCTGCAACGGCGACTGAGAGCGGATGCCAGGTCAATCATCCATAGCCGCCATGAGGCATTGCTGGAGGGCTTGGCTGAAGGGCTGACGCGAAGTCTGGTGTTTACTGGCCTTATTGCGTTGATGGTGCCCGAAGCGGTGCCCTTTATCATCGGACTTTCCACCACGCTGATTGGCGTCGGCGCAGTTCAGGCCCATCAAGGCAAAACGCTCGAGGAGCGCCAACAGGCGGCACAACGCATAGAGTTCGGTCTGTTCAATGCTTTGCCACTGGCGCTTGAAGGCGTAATCAACGTAGCCGTCAGCGCTTCGGGTTCAACGCCGGTTGTTGAGGAACTGACGACAGCCGAGTCTGCGCGACCCTCAACCGGAGTCGGCAGTGATTCTGCCAGCCCCTCTGTGTTGCGCCCGCGTTTTGAGATGGCGCCGCCCAATCTGCGAGAGCTGGGTCCTGACCTTCGCCAGTCTCTGCGAGCGTTCGAGGCTGCGCCGGATTCGGTACAAGGCGCGCCGAACATCCACGGCCCCAGCGGCATGCTCGATATCTATCATGCAGACGGCCATTACTTCGTTCCCATCCATGACAAGGCGTACGAGGTTTGCTGGGAAGAGTCCGCGCGGCAGTGGCGAATCACTTCACCTGACGGCACGGGAAAGCAGGGGCCGTTCATCAAACAGCTGGAAACCGGTCAGTGGGATATCGATCTTCCTGGCCTGAAGGGCGGAATGGACAACTTTTCAGTGCCAGCAGCCGGGCCCACCAGACCAGTGTCCTCTGCAACAGTGCCTTCCACAACACGGCCCTCATTGCACGCACAGGTGCAAGCGCTTTACCCCGGCTTCAGCCATCAGCAGGCTGCCGAGTTCATCGCCGGTTTGCGGGCCAATGGCACTTCCATCGAGATCCAATTGGCAAGGCTGTCCATGGATTTTCAGTCCCTGGATCGCAGTCTCGAACGCTGGGTGAATGGCCCGATGAGCTGGCAACGAGTGACCGAAACCCATTCGGTGCCGGTTACCGCCCTCTCACGGCGCAATGCGGCAGACATCATCAAGCGTTGCTGGCAACGACAAACCCCAGTCACGGGTGTCGCCGCCCGGCATCTCAACGGTTATATGCTGGACCTCTCAGGCTTGGTGATCGGCGACCTGCCTTACCTGCCTGGCGACTTCAGTCATGTCACCGCGATCAATCTGTCGCATACCTTAATGTCCCAGCAATCGGTGAGTGCTCTGGTGACCAAGTGCCCGGCGCTGAACTGGTTGAATGCCGAAAACAACTTTTTGTCAGTGGTACCCGTCGGTATTCGTAATTTGCGACACCTGACGCGCCTGACGTTGGCTAACAACCGTATCGTGCTGACCACCGACATGGTGCAGACCCTTCGACGCCTGCCCAATCTGAGGCTGCTCAATCTTGAGCGCAACCCCATCGGGCCGCTGCTGGATGTCAGTGAAATGCCGCAATTGCTCAATCTTTTTTTGCGCTCTACCGGCCTTCAGGATGCTCCCGCTGGCGTGTTTGAGATCCCCAACCTGATGGCGCTGGATTTGCGCGGTAATCGCATCACGACGTTGCCTGATGCGTTCTATGAATCTCCAGGTGCTATCCGGCACACGCTGCTCGATGGCAATCCGCTCTCCCCAGGTACCGGCGCACGCATCTCCGCGCTGGGTGGCCCTTGGGTATTTACCGAGCAGGCTGATAACCCCGAGTTCTGGCTTTACCAGACCCCAG
>Ga0247806_10001672_pt1 | contig 10616 bp, 6 predicted proteins | sample UWRJL059202B1_FD_179935 | JGI IMG/M metagenome (GOLD analysis project Ga0247806, IMG submission 179935) | Plant litter microbial communities from Arlington Agricultural Research Station in Wisconsin, United States - UWRJ-L059-202B-1 | ecosystem: Environmental > Terrestrial > Plant litter >... | reverse complement strand
TGCTTGTCCATATTTTCCTTGATGAGGTGCATCGGCACGTGGCCAGGGCCTTCGATCATGACCTGGATATCGTGTTTCCACGCGATCTTCGTCAGCTCTCCCAGGGTTTCCAGCTCGCCGAACTGTGCCGCGTCATTCGCATCGGCAATCGATCCCGGACGTAAGCCATCACCGAGTGAAAATGCCACATCGTAGGCTTTCATGATCTCGCAGATCTCTTCGAAATGCGTGTACAGGAAGTTTTCCTTGTGGTGCGACAAGCACCATTTGGCCATGATGGAACCACCACGGGATACAATTCCGGTTACACGGTTCGCAGTCAGCGGCACATAGCGCAGCAAAACACCTGCGTGGATCGTGAAATAATCCACACCTTGCTCTGCCTGTTCGATCAGCGTATCGCGGAAAATTTCCCAGGTCAGGTCTTCGGCTTTCCCGTTGACTTTTTCGAGTGCCTGGTAGATCGGAACGGTACCAATCGGAACTGGTGAATTACGTAGGATCCATTCGCGTGTTTCGTGGATGTTCTTTCCGGTGGAAAGATCCATGATCGTATCTGCTCCCCAGCGGCATGCCCACACGGCTTTTTCAACTTCTTCCTCGATGGAGGAGGTCACTGCGGAGTTACCAATGTTTGCATTGATCTTGACCAGGAAGTTACGGCCGATGATCATCGGTTCGCTTTCCGGGTGGTTGATGTTATTGGGAATGATCGCGCGGCCGGCTTCAATCTCTGCACGCACAAATTCAGGAGTAATCTTACCGGTCGGCGTATTGGCGCCAAAGCTGTTGCCTTTGTGTTGCGGCCAGATCTCTTTCTGTTCTTCGATACGCTGGTTCTCGCGGATCGCAATGTATTCCATTTCTGGTGTGATGATCCCTTTTTTGGCATAGTGCAACTGGGAAACATTGTGTCCCGGTTTCGCGCGGAGCGGCTTTTTCAGGTGCTCGAAGCGCAATTCTTTCAGTGCCGGGTTTTCGAGGCGTTCGCGGCCATAATCGGAACTGATCTGCGCCAGTTCTTCGACGTCCCCGCGTTGCAGGATCCATTCGTGGCGCAGGCGTGGAATGCCGACGCGCACATCGATCTCGATATTGGGATCGGTGTATGGACCGGAAGTATCGTATACCGTTACAGGCTGATTTTCTTCTTTGACAAAAGTCCCGCCGTTAAGTACAGGTTTGGAGTCCGTGAGGGTGATCTCGCGCATGGCGACCTGGATATCGTGGATTTCTCCCTGCACATAAATCTTTTTCGATCCCGGGAACGGGGTCCTGCTCAGGGAGCTTTCTGTGGGCAATGATTCTTTTTTCATATTATATTTTCTTTTTCTGGTGTTCGGATTTTGAATATGACTTACGATACTAGCCGCCTGCGGTTGCTGTGATGACCAGGATGTCGTCCCGTTCTTCCAGCTGATGTTCTGACCAGCGGTCGCGGGAAACGACGTGGCTATTGACCGCAACGGCGATACCGGTTTTGTTGGCCAGCTGCTGACTGGCGAGCAGATCTGCCAGTGTGTGATCCTGTGTGTCGAGTATTTCTCCGTTGAATTGAACCTGCATGTAAGCGTAATTTTAAAGTCAACTTTAGGTGGAGCACCTTTGGAACCTGTCCGGACGGACCAAGGAACTTTTCCTTTCGACGGTATAAACCGTATCAAGTTCAAAGGGTATTTCTCAGTCGTCAGCAAGGCCTCTGACACCCCTAAAGTTCTTACGAAAGTACGATGAATTCCCGACAATACAAAAGGTGGTTTTATTTTTTAAGGAAAAGAGGGAAAAACAAAGGCACAAAAAAAGGTCTGATGCACGTGCATCAGACCTTTCGTATAAGTTGTTCAGGATTACATCACAACGACTTTCTGAGTCAGTTGGAATTCACCCTGCTGGATTTTCAAATAATAGCATCCTGCGGACAATGGTGTGTTCAGCTGCAGGTTGTGTTTTACAACTGTGTTTGCAGATTTGTTCACTTCTGTAGTCAGCACTTTTCCTTGTACATCCATCAGTACGAACTCAACCGGGTTTTCATTCGCAACATAGTCGATGGTAATACCTTGCTGTGCGGAAGTCGGGTTTGGATAAACCGTCAGGTCCATTTCGTTCAGCGGGTTTTCATCTACGGTCAGTACACCTGCAATGTTTACATTGTCAATGTAGAGGTTGTTGGAAGCATCTGAAGCGATGAACTCAAATTTGAAGCGGGTACGTGTATCTGTAGCGTTCAAACCTGGCAGGTTTACAGTAGCTGTTTTCCACTGTGTATTGTTTGCAGGCACAAAGTTTTGGTTTCCTGCATTTCCTGCAGTCAGCAATTCACTGGTAGCGATGGTTTTACGCAAAGCCCATGTTCTGCCACAGTTTTTAGAGTAATATACGTACAGTTTCTCTGTAATGTCAGCGAGCTCCGCTCCGTCTGTAGCGTATGCATAGTCAAAAGTCATAGAAACACCGCTTGTGTTGGACAGGTTGTAAGATGGTGTTACCAAAGCATCTCTGTTTCCTCCTTTGCGGAAGTTGTAGTAAGCTTCATCTGTAAAATCCTGTGCACCTGAAATGTCTTTGTAGTTATTCAGTTTCCAGCATTTGGAGTTGGAATATCCGTTTACGTTGGAGAAAGTAAATTTCGCATAATTCTCTTCCGGGTTTTCAACAAGCCAGAAACCGGATTGACCTCCTTCAAAAGTTTCCAGTTGCGGACCTGTGATGATAGACCATGGCTCGGAAATGTGAACAGCATTGTTTACAATCAGACTGTCTGTACCTGCTGCATTGCGTGCAACGAGTGTTACTTTTCTGTATCCGCCGCCTGTGAATGTCACAGCTGGGGTTGCAGATGTAGAAGTTGCCGGTGTACCTCCTTCGAAGTACCACGTTCTGCTGGTAACTGCACCTCTCCAGGAAACGTCTTCAAAATTTACAACATCACCTTCGCAAACCATGCGTGTGTTCGGGTCGAAATCAGCTTTTGGCATCACGAGTGGAGCAGGCTGAACATTGATACCTGTCATCACGAGGTTGGTGTCCTGCCACAGTTTGTTCCTGTTTCCGGCTTCACCTTCGAGGCTGTTGTGCATCGCAGTTGCCTGATCGTGTGTAAACATCACAGAACAGTAAGAATAATCCATGTAGTTCTGGTAGTTTTCTACAACACCTGGCGTACAGATTGTAGCCTCAGTGAGTGTCGCAGGGCAGAAATCGTAACCTTTTGTTTTCGGTGTGTCTTCGATATAGTCATCACCATCGCAGGATACGCCTGGATCATTTGTGCTTCCCCAAGGGTGCGCAAGTCCAAGGTAGTGGCCGATTTCATGTGTCAGGGCGCGGGAATTATTGTCGTTGGAAGTTCCGCTGTTCCCGATGTACTGGTTGAGGATGATGATACCGTCTCTGAAGAAGCTGGAACCGTCTACATCCGAAGGGTAGAATGCATATCCGGCAACACCGTCTCTCATGGATTTAACAACCCAGATGTTCAGGTATTTAGAGCGCTGCCATTGGTTCAGTTTTGAATAATCGTCACCATTGGCTGTCTCGTGCGAGTAAATATGCTCGATACCGTTTGTAGGACGACCAAATGGATCTATGCTCGCCAGGCGGAACTCGATGTTACAGTCTGCGATCAATGTATCAAATCCGGCTACTGCCTCAATCGTATCCGCGTTTCTTTTGCGGTAATCTCTGTTGAGGATAGCTACCTGGTTGTAAACCTGCGCATCTGTGATATTTTCGCTACCGTACTGGTGAACGATGTGGAATACGATTGGAATGATGTAAGGCGCAACTTTCTCACCGCTTTTCGCAGGTTGTCTGGAGCTTTCCATCAGTTTTCGGTAATCTTCGCGCAATTGAGGATCTTTTTCCCACAATTCCTGCGTTCTTTGGGCATGGCCACAAGTAAAGTGGTCAACCTGTGCATTTAGAGACACAAAACCGCCTGCTAAAAATGCTAAAAACAATAAGTTGTATCTTAGTCTCATTTTAAAGTTTTTTAATTATCACAAATCTAGTTAACTTTTGCTTAATTACAAGCGTTTTGTCAGGAAGCGCCCAAAACTGGAAAAAACGGACTTGTGGATGGTGTATGATTTTGGGATGCTAAAAATGCAGTGCAAAAGTCTGCGGGAAGCCGCTAAACCTTCGTGTAAAATGGATTACACGTGCGCGGGCCTTGTTGAGCGCTTACCTCCGCAATTGGTCAGAGACCCGAAAAACGGCTTTATTGACTGGTATAAAAATCAAATTTATTGGCGCAGTTTTCAGGGGAATCAGACGGTCAAAAGTGCGACTTTGCGAGCAGTATCGGAGCTGAGAACGAAAGACGATTGCTGCAGGCATTACTGATTTATTTCCGCGAACCAGGAACAAAAAAAGAGGCTACCTAACCAGGTAGCCTCAGTGAGCTCAATTGTTCCTTTAAAACTTATTTAGAAACAACCAATCTGATGTTTTGTACGCTGTTTTCAGAAACAACTACTGTGTTGTAGATTCCAGCTGGAAGAACACTTGTGTTGATCTGTACGTTGTTTGTACCTGCAGACAGGTTACCGTTGAATGCTTCAGCAACTACTTTACCTGTCATGTCGATTACACGAACCTGTACGTTTGCGGATTCCTTCACAGAAAGAGACAAAGTAGCAGTTGTGCTGGACGGGTTAGGGTAGAGGTTCAGTGCAGAGATAGCAGCAACTTCCTCAAGACCTGCAAATCCACCTGTGAATTTCTCATCGGAGAAATCCGCACCAGTTGCAGCAGTAGAGCTTGCAGACAATCTTGCATCCGGCGTAGTTCCAAGTGCAGCAAAGATGTTTACCCACTGGATCTGAGCGATAGTTGTTGTTGTATCGTTGTTATTGGCACCGAAGAAAGTTGCGTAGAAAGAGTTGGCAGCGCTAACAATTTTAACACCCGTCGTGAAGTTGCTCAGGATGTTGTTTGCAAAAACTGCAGAGTCACCGGTGAAGTTATTTTCTGTAGCAGCACCATCTTCGATAGAGAGTCCTTTTTCCCAGCCTGTAACCAACGTGTTGAATACAGAGATAGAAGAGTTACGACGGATACGGAAAGCTTTTTCGAATTTCTCACCAGCTGGCAATGTGATTGAACCGTCACCTTTAGCACCAATGATTGTAATGTTGGAGAATACAGCGCTTGTTCTAGGCAAAGCGTTTGTACCTGTTGCATCGTTATCTGATTCAAAAGCGTTGGAGTCACCTGCGGCATCAGACATGTCTTTGTCGCGGATGATCAAACCAAACTGAATGCGACCGCTGAATCCGAAATCTGTATCGAAATCGTCATCCAATCCGCGGTAAGCGATCAGGTGCTTGCAATCTACTGTTCCACCGAACCACTCGAAAGAGTCATCTCCGGAGAAAGAAACCTGGATGTAATCAATTTTAGTAGCGTTACCTACAGAACCCATTGTCAAACCGTTGATCTCTTTGTTAGGAGCCAATGGAATACCCGGGAACTCGATACGTACATATTTCAGGGAACCTGAATTGTCATTGTCGTCAGCACCACCGTGCTCAGTCAATCCAGAAGGAGCGATACCTTCAATGTTTGCGATACCTCCAGGCTGGTTGTTGCGTGCCTGTCCGAGCAATACAAGGCCACCCCAGTCACCTTCAGCGCGACTGCCTACAGCTTCGCTGGATGTAAATACGATCGGTTGTGCCACCGTTCCTTCAGCCATCAGCTTACTTCCTTTGGTGATAACGAGTGTACCTCCGGTAGTTTTGTCACCACGGATGATCGTACCCGGCATAATTGTTACTACCGCGTTGTTTTTTACATACACTTTGTTTTGCAGCAAGACAATCCCGCTCCATGTTGTGTTGGCAGTGATGTCGGTAGAGACAGTGGATGTTGGCGCACCATATACAGTGTTCTCCGGATCAAAGTTAGCCCATCCTGATGTCCAGTCAGTTGCAGCTGTATTGTCAGTTACAGGAAATGCCCCTTTGTAGGTGGTTTCGTTCCAGAATGCAGTCTGTGCATTCAATGTCGAACCAACCAATAATGCGGCGAAACTTACGTACAATTTTTTCATTTTTTCTCTTTTTTTATTTGGTACAAAGTAATACAATGGAGTTTGCCGGAACTTGAAGGCAAGGTTACATGTCACTTACCTTTTCGTTAAGGGATTGTTATGAAAATCCGGTGCGAATTGATGTAAATGTAACCTTGCTTCACGGCGTTTGTTAAAAGTTATAATTGATGCTCAATGAAATCGTTTGACCGAAATTCGTTTCCTGCCAGCGGTTGTCCGTGCCGAGGTCGTATTTCTTGTTTTTGTTGAGGTCCTGGTAGAAGATCAGGTCTTGCGCGAGCAAATCTTTGATGTTGGCCTTGAACTCGAATTTCTTTCTGAAAGTCTTCGTGAACTGCAGGTCAATTACGTTCCTGGAGTTTTCCCATACGTGTGGTTCCTGGACGTTCCCGACGATGTAGATCCTTCTGCCGATCACGTTGTAAGAAGCGCTCAAGGTCCACTCTTTGGTTGGGTGCACAAACTGCAATCCTGCATTCACGATGTAAGGTGATTGTCCCTGCATCGGCCTGTCTCCGTCTGAACCAATGATTTCTTTCATGTTGACCTTGGATTTGATCAGGGAAAGGTTGGTGAAGAGGGTCGTGTTGTCTAGGAACTTGTTTTTCTCTTCTTTTCCTTTGCGGGTGAAAACGCTGAGTTTTACGCGGTACTCAAGCTCAGCTCCGTAGTTGGTCACTTTGTCGATGTTCGTGTAGTACAACTCGCTTGCACCGGAAACGCCCGTACGGTTGATGAGCTCGATCGCATCCGTGAAGTCCTTGTAGAAACCGGAAACGCTGAATACCTGTCCTGCACCCGGGAAGATCTCGTAACGAACGTCCACGTTGTTGATGAGCGCTCTTTTCAATTGGGTGTTCCCGGAAAGGATATTGTCCTGTGCGAAGTTGTAGAAGGCAAATGGTGCCAGTTCGCGGAACTCAGGGCGGGAAACTGTTTTGTAATAGCTCAGACGGATGTTCATCTTTTTCGTGAGCGAATAGATCAGGTTTATGGAAGGCAGGAGGTCATTCACAGTTGTGTCGATCTTGCGTGCAATATCGGATCCGTCTTCGATGTAATTGAATTTCTGGTTGTATGATTCCAGTCGGACACCCCCGACGATGCGGAATTTTTCTCCGACACGCAGGTCTGCCATTCCAAAACCGGCATTCAGGATAGAAGCGGCCTGGTAGCTGTCGCTGACATTGGTTGCTTCCTCCAGCTTGAATCCACCGGAGCCATCTGCCTGGCGCCCCAGGTGCTCGGGCGCGAAGATCTGGTCTTCCGGCAAGGTGAGCAGGTTGTTGTCGAATGCAATTCCGGTGGCTTTGAACCTGGAGAAACCGAGGTTGCGCGCAGAGAAGTCCCTGTTTCTGTATTGTTGCATTCCGCCGGCCTTGAAAGATCCTTTCACGAGACCGAAATCAACAGGCAATTCTGCTTCATAGCGTGCGCTGTAAATCTTTTCCGTGATCTCCGACCAGAACATATTGCCAGCTGCTGTTGGGATTGTTCCGTTGTTCTGCACCACAGCAAAATACTGCTCTGTCGTGTCGTCTTCAGAAATTGCGGATTTTTGGTATACAATGCGGCGTGTGTTTGGAACGTTGCGCTTTACATCGCTGTAGCCAGCTGTCCAGTTGATCTTAATTTTTGTTTTGGGCAATAAGTGTGAGCCTTCGAGCTGACCTGTGTACAGTAAATTCTGGGTAAACATGCGGTTCGATGATTTCTCATACTGATGTGGATTGCTATTCATGTCACGCACACCTTTACGGATATTCACACGGTCTTCGGAGTTGATGCTGTACATGTTCTTAAAGCCAAAACGGTTGTTGTCGTTGTGCTTGTAGGCGAAGTTCAGCAAGGTGCTGTTCAGGACAGTTTGTGTAAAAACGGTATCGGTCAGCTCTGATTTCTGAATCACGACACCTGGAGATTGCTCTTCAAAATCCCTGCGTATGTTGCGGTTCGTACTGAAATTGGTCTGGTACGTGTAAGCGGCAACAAAACCGAACTCTCTTTTCTCCTTGAATTTGATATTGCGGCCCAGCGAATATTGCAGGTTCAAGGCGGGCAAAGCCTTGCGCTCATCGATGCCCCAGGAAGGTGTTATTTCTTTCGCATACTCCGCTTTGCTGGCGGCGCTTGATTTCTTGAGCTCTGAAGTGCCTGGGATTTTGGATGAAAGCGCACGTGCGCCGTCGTCCACACCGAGCCAGTCGAACTTACCACCTTTGTAGGTGCTGAAATCTTTGAAAGTCGTTTGCGTATTGTAAGAAGTTCCGATGGAAATGTTCTGGAAATTCTTCTCCTGGATATTTTTCGTGTTGATGTTGATGACGCCTCCCGCAAACTCACCCGGCATGTCCGGCGTTGCCGTTTTCACGATCACGAGGTTGTCAAGCATGATGGAAGGGAAGATATCGAAAGAAAAGGCTTTGCGGTCGCTTTCCGAGCTTGGCAGTGGCGCTCCGTTGATGTAAGCGGCATTATAGCGGTCATTCAACCCGCGGATAATCACAAATTTATTGTCCTGGATACTCGCTCCGCTGATGCGTTTCAATACGTCGCTCGTGCGTGCATCCGGTGTTTTTTTGATGGCCTCGGAAGAAATGCCGTCGCTGACGCTCGCGTTGTTCTGCTGTTCTTTCACGAGGGCTGCATCGCCGGTGCGTTTCATCTTCGCGGTGGCGGTTACAGGTCCGAGCACTTTCACCATCGGGTCCAGCTCGGCGCTGACCTGAACGGTTTCTGCCGGATTGGCGACCGTCACATTGATCTTCTTACCTTTGTAGGCAGCGTGCGTTAGTGCAATCGTGTAGGTTCCCGCAGGAACATCCAAAAAGGAAAAGTTTCCGTCCGGATCGGTTTTGGCTTGTTGTGCCGTACCTTCCAGTACGACGCGTACACCAGAAGTTACTTCCCGGCTCACAGAGTCCCGGATTGTTCCCTGGATTGAAATTTGCTGACCCAGTGAGCAAAAGGATAAAAGGCTGACGATCAACGTTAAAAATAGAGGTGATTTCATTTTTGCGTATGTGTTTATTTGCTGGTGCAAAGTTGGGCCTGTCAGATTAGTTCTCTGTGAATCCTGGGTTAAGAGATTATTAATTAAGAACCGGAACGGCCTGTTTGCAGGGGCTTTTCTTAACAATGGCTTAACTTTACCGCTGTTTTGGCCCGGTTTTGCAAAGCGGGCTTAACATTACTTTAAAAGTCGGTGTGGAAGTTCGCCCTGGAAAGCTTCGCCCATCAGGCAGCCGTGTTGGGCGCTTGTGCTTCAGCTGCCACCTAACCGACATCCTGTTTATTTTTACCCCGGATTTCTGAAAGGCGGTACAGAGCGTTCAACTTATTTCCGTACTTTTGTTATTCATAGAACTTTTAGGGGTGTCTTGTTACAAAACAATTCTGAGAAATACCCTCACAACCTGATGCAGGTAATGCTGCCGAAGGGAAAAAGTGAAGCGCTTTTCAGTGTTCCTAAAAGTTTGTGTAAATGAATAGCTATGGAATTGCCGCGTATCCAGTATATTACCCATCCGGAAGAAGATTTTGAAGACTATGCCTGGCTGCACCGCTTGTCGGAAGGTGGCGTGAAATGGGTACAGCTGCGCATCAAAGAAGAAGATTTCTACGCAAAACATCCCGAAGCCCATTTCCAGGCGTATCTCCACGAAAAAGCGGAACAAATGCAGCTGATCTGCGAGGCACTCGGTGTGTTGCTGACGATCAACGACCATCCGCAGGTAGCGGCGTTTTCCAATGCAGGTGGCGTGCATGTCGGACAGGAAGATGCCGATCCCGCGGAAGTACGTGCGCTGACCGGTCCGGAGCTCGTGATCGGGTTAACTGCCAATTCGATACAGGAGCTCGCAGGAAAAACACTTGCTGAAGTACAATATATAGGGGTGGGGCCCTACCAGGCGACTACGACGAAAAAGACCAGCAAACCGATGCTCGGACTGACCGGCTATCAATCGCTCGTTGCACAATTGCAGGCGCAGGCGCTTGCATTACCGGTTTTTGCGATCGGCGGTATTACCAAAGAAGATATTCAGCCTGTTTTACAACAAGGCGTTTACGGGATTGCACTGTCGGGACTGATTTTCCGCCAGGGACACGCGGTTGGTGCAATCCGTGAGATCATACATGAAATTGAACAGGTATATGGACAAGCTTAAAATTGGTGACAAAGCCTTTACATCGAGGCTTTTTACAGGAACAGGAAAATTCAATTCCAACGAATGGATGGAAAAGGCGATCCTGGCCAGCGGGTCGGAGCTCGTGACCGTCGCGATGAAAAGGGTGGATACACAGGCCGGCGATGATTCCATCCTCGCCCGGTTGAATCACCCGCACATTCATTGGCTGCCGAATACCTCTGGTGTACGCACGGCGAAAGAAGCGATTTTTGCAGCCGAGCTCTCCCGCGAGGCGATGGAAACGAACTGGCTGAAGCTGGAGATACATCCGGACCCGAAATACCTGATGCCGGACCCGATTGAGACCCTGCTGGCAGCGGAGGAACTCGCGAAGCGCGGGTTTATTATTCTACCTTATATACATGCCG
>Ga0247806_10001671_pt1 | contig 10620 bp, 10 predicted proteins | sample UWRJL059202B1_FD_179935 | JGI IMG/M metagenome (GOLD analysis project Ga0247806, IMG submission 179935) | Plant litter microbial communities from Arlington Agricultural Research Station in Wisconsin, United States - UWRJ-L059-202B-1 | ecosystem: Environmental > Terrestrial > Plant litter >... | reverse complement strand
TCCAGCAGCTCTTTAACCACCGATGCCGGCCGTTGCACCACCTCTCCGGCAGCGATCTGGTTGGCAACATGGTCTGGAAGTAACTGTATAATGCTCGACATTGTGTGGTTTTATAACGGTATTATTTACACCCCAAAGTTACGGAAATTTTGTGGGATGGGGAAGGATGCGGGTTTTGAAATCTACCTGATGTATAATTATTTATTTTTTAGATGATTGGTGCTTGCGGCGTTTCGCTATACAACACATTACTTAAATTTATCCTAAACATTATCTTACAAATATTATAGGTATATGAAATTATTTTACCTTGCCGCAACATTAACCAACAAACCAACAGATGAGTTCTAATTTTTTTGATGCCAATAGCTTTTTCATTGATGAAAAAGTAAACATGTTTAAGTTTGAAAACCAGTACAATGTATTTAACGACAAAGGCGAAAATGTAGGTGCCATTAAACAAAAACTTACTACAGGACAAAAAGTACTACGCCTGTTGGTTAAAAAACCAATGCTTCCTTTTTTACTGGAAATTCAAAATGCCGAAGGTGGTGTAGAAGCTACAATATCGCGCGGATGGACGTTCTGGATGTCTAAAATTACCATTGCCGACCCTAACGGAACGGTATTAGGAACTATCAAACAGAAATTTAAATTCTTTAAGCCTACTTTTCTGATATACAACCCGGCAGAAGTGCTAATTGCCGAGATTACCGGCGATTGGAAAGCCTGGAACTTTACCATTCAGGATGCTAAGGGAGCACAAATTGGTGTGATCTCTAAAAAATGGGCAGGTGCCTTAAAAGAGATCTTTACCACTGCCGATAAATATAACGTGATGATAAGCCCTGACTACCTTGACAGGGAAAGCAAAATTGCCATTCTTGCAGGTGCCATAACTATAGATATGGTTCTTAAAGAAAGCAAGTAACTTTTATGATACTTTTTACTAAACCACCCAATAATTACGGGTGGTTTTTTATTTTTTATAAAATAATATGATATCCTGAAATTATTGGTTTATAAAATAATATTTCATAATTTGCATAGATATTATATTCTTAAAATTTATGGATAACATAACCCGTTTATTCGATTTTCCCTACTACCAGCTCGAAAAATATAACCTTACCGCAGCACTGGTAACCAAGTACGGAAACGAGTGGGTAAAAACCTCAACGCAGGAATACCTTGATAAAGCCAATGCTTTTTCGCGTGGATTACTGCGCCTGGGCATACAAAAAAATGACAAAATAGCGGTTATATCTACCACTAACAGGACCGAATGGAATATTACCGATATAGGCATATTGCAAACGGGCGCACAGAACGTACCGGTTTACCCTACAATATCTGAAGAGGATTGCGAATACATACTTAATCATTCGGAATCTACCTATTGCATCGTGTCTGACCAGGGATTGTTTGATAAAATAAACTCTATAAAGGCTAATGTTCCGAGACTGAAAGAAATTTATTCTTTTGACGATATTAAGGGCTGCAAGAACTGGAACGAGATACTTGAGCTTGGCAAAGACACCTCTAACCAGCAGCAGGTGGAAGATATAAAAAATACCATTAAGGAAGATGAACTTGCTACCATAATATACACATCGGGTACTACAGGCAGGCCCAAGGGCGTAATGCTTTCGCACAAAAATATTGTAAGCGATGTGCTTATGAGCGAAGAGCGGGTACCGTTTGTAAAAGGCGAAAGTGTTGCACTAAGCTTTTTGCCTGTATGCCATATTTATGAGCGTATGATACTCTACATATATCAATATGTGGGTGTATCTATTTATTTTGCAGAGAGCATAGAAAAAGTAAGCGACAACATTAAAGAGGTTAAGCCCCATGTTATAACAGCCGTACCACGACTGCTGGAAAAAGTGTATGACGCTATTATAGCAAAAGGGTCGGCACTAACAGGCATCAAGAAAAAACTGTTCTTCTGGGCCGTAGATGTTGGTTTGGAATATGAGCCTTATGGCGCTAATGGGCCAATTTATGGAGCCAAACTATGGCTGGCACGTAAACTTATATTCAGTAAATGGAAAGACGGCCTGGGTGGTAATTTAAGCCTTATGGTTAGTGGTAGTGCAGCTATACAGCCAAGGCTTGCACGTGTGTTTGCCGCAGCAGGAATACCGGTTATGGAAGGTTACGGACTTACCGAAACTTCTCCTGTTATCGCGGTTAATGACCAGCGTAACGGCGGCTTTAAAATAGGCACTGTGGGCAGGCTCCTTAAAGGTGTAGAAGTAAAGATTGCCGAAGATGGCGAGATACTGTGCAAAGGCCCTAACGTGATGATGGGGTACTTTAACGATCCTGAAAAAACGGCCGAGGCTTTAAAAGACGGATATTTTCATACCGGAGATATTGGTAATGTAGACAGCGAAGGTTTCCTTAAAATTACCGACCGTAAAAAAGAAATGTTTAAAACCAGCGGCGGTAAATATATTGCACCACAGCTTATAGAAAACGCTATGAAGCAAAGCCGTTTTATAGAGCAGATAATGGTTATAGGCGATGGCGAAAAAATGCCTGCTGCTTTTATTCAGCCGGATTTTGCATTTGTAAAACAGTGGGCTTCGCGCAAAGGGCTTACTTTAGGTTCTAACCAGGAAATTGCCGATAGCAAAGAGGTACACGACAGGATACAGGAAGAGGTAGATGGCATCAACAAAAAATTCGGGCACTGGGAGCAGGTTAAAAAATTTGAGATAACTCCCGAAGTATGGAGTGTGGAAGGCGGCGAAATGACCCCTACCCTAAAACTTAAACGCAAGGTTGTTAAAGAAAAATACCAGAAACTATATGAGAAGATATATGGTAACTCTGATAAAATTTAATACGTTTAAAACTCTCCGTTATGGAGAGTTTTAAACGTACCATTTATGAAAAGACTTTTACTATTAGCACTTCTTATAATCCTTAACAGCTTTACATTTTTATGGCTGGTTCCACACGCTCAAAAAGATGTAAACAGACTTATAATGAGTAATCTCTTCTATAGTGGTCTTTATTTTTTTGTAGGGTTGACTATATCGTTTATCGCTTGCCATCTTTACTTAAAAGAAAACAAGCTATTGTACTTTGCAATACTTTTGGCCATTACTTGTTTTATATGGTCTTACATAATATACACTCCTGTATGCCAGCCATGTCTTACTAACGGGTAATAATAAATTAAGTACACATATGTTATCTGAAAAAGAAACCACCAAAATAAGCAAATTTTTAAGCCTCGTACTGAGACACAAGCCGGAAGCTATAGGTATTGTATTAGACGAAAATGGCTGGGCAGACGTCAACCTGCTTTTAGAAAAGCTTATCCTTGCAGGATTGGTCGTCGACAGGGAAATTCTAAATCATATAGTAGCAACAAACCCTAAAAAGCGTTTTGCTTATAATGATGCATCAGATAAAATAAGGGCAAGCCAGGGACATTCTATTGATATTGAATTAGGTTATGAACCTGCGGTTCCGCCAGAAATTTTGTACCACGGCACAGCCATACAAAATGTAGATTCTATATTTTTAACCGGCCTCGAAAAAAAGAACCGCCAGCACGTGCATTTAAGCAACGATAGTAACACTGCCCAGACAGTGGGACGGCGGCATGGCAAACCTTTTATTGTAGATGTGATGGCAGGACAAATGCATAAAGACGGGTTCATTTTTTATTTGAGTGAAAACAAAGTTTGGCTTACAGATAATGTTCCCCCTCAATATCTTAGGCATCAAACAAAATAATGTACCGCTTTATTTTTCTTACACATAAATAGTTAAATTAGCAGGAACCAAAAAACCTGCCATGAACAAACTATTATTTTTTTTACTGGTGCTTGTCGCGCCGGTTACTTTTGCACAATCTATAACCATTAAGGGAGTTTTAAAAGACGTTGCAACACAGGCACCTGTAGAGGGCGCAAGCATAAGTGTGCCCAATAGCAATATTGCTACGGTAAGTAACAGCGAGGGTAGCTTCAGGATTATAGTACCAAATGGTACAACAACTATTATTATTAGCCATTTAACCTATAAAACATATTCGGTTACAGTAAATGCTTCCGGTAAGGATATGGATATTTATCTCGAACCTGCAGGAATAGAACTTGAAGAGGTTGTGGTAACCAGCAAACCCGTTAACGAAATACTGGAAGATATTGTAGAGAACTCTAAAAAGCATCTTGAAAAAGCACTGCTCATGAATACCTATTTTAGGGAATTTGCTAACATTAATGGCGATTACACTAAATTTGCCGACGGGTTACTGGATTACTACATAAAACGTAAAAGTGGTGCATCTGACCTGTATGTTAAGCAAAGCAGGTCGTTTAGGCTTAAAGATGCAGGCAATGAGGGCGTAAACAAGCAAATGATAGATGCTATGTACCTTTTTGATGTGCGCGATGCAATGACGTATGCCTACAATTTTAAAGCGATTACACGCCTGCTAAACAGCAAAACGTATGATTATCAGCTAAAAATGAGAACTGATAAAGAAGGCAGGTCGGTTGAGATTATAACCATTACACCAAAGCCCGGCATTAACGAGTTACTGTATACGGGCACAGTGATTTATGACCCGGTTAAAAAACTGATACTGGATAGCGACACAAAAGTTAGCGAAGAACACAGGAAGTACAGCAAAGAGATAAATGTGTTACTTTTTAGGTTTACGCTGTTTGATATAGACAGGAAAACCACTTTTAAAGTTGACGGCGATAAATATATACTAACCTACAATAAAGTGCGCCTTAAAGTTCATGTAAAAATGAAAAACAAGCTGGATGATACCTTTGATTTTACCAGCGATAATGTGGTGATGGATTATAAAGAAGGGGAATTTGAACTTGATAAGTCGAAAAAATATAAAGAGAAAAGTCTTTTTGCCGCCGGTACACATTTTACCGAAGAGTACTGGAAAACAAACAACACGCTACTGCTTACAGATGGCGAAGAAAAAATTATAAAAAGTTTAGAATAAAAATTGCCATGAAAAATATAGCACTTGCTGCCCTACTCCTACTCCCATTACTTATTAAGGCGCAGCAAAAAAAAGTTTTGTCAAAAGGAGATTCCATATACATTTCTAAAACACTTACCGCACAACCGGGAGAGGTATACCTGGACAGCGTTAAAATAGACCTTCCGCATTTATACCTTGACCCTGAAAATATACTGGAAACAAAAGTTTACAAGGGAGAATCGGCTATGGCACATAGCGGTACAGAAGGCGCTACCTTAATAACGCGTAAAGTACAGGGCGATATTATATCATTAAACGATTATGCCGCTTCTTTAAAAGCCGGTTCTGGTAAACTTAAAAAGGCCAAAACAATGAAACTTTATATTAATAATGAAGTTATTAACGATCCTGAAAACTATAAAATAGAAGTGTCATCTGTTTTAAAAGTCAGCATACTTAATTATCACGATAAAGATGCCACCCACGAAGACACAACTGCATCTGTAGTAATAATCATAAAAGGATACAGTGCTAAAAATCATTAATTTTTATTAAGTTACTAAACCATATCGCATCATTTAATGAAGAAAACAGTACTCCTTTTAATACTTCTTATTATACTACAAAGCTGCAACTCTAATAGTACTATAGCAAACAATAAAATAGATGCCAAGCTTCGCAAAACTATCAGTAATAAAAACGATAGCCTTATTGATGCTATGGCAACCAGTAACCTGCAAATATATTACGCATTAGAATCTGCCGAATATAAAAAGTACAGGCAAACCAGCACTATAAGACCCTCTAATCTTTTTAAAAAAGGGATATTTAAGTCTGACTATTCTGTATACGATGAATTTTATGTAACCAATACAGAAAGGTATGTTAAAACAGATATTATCTCTAAAGAGCATGGCTATACGTTTACCTTTAGTAATGATAAACCACAATCATATGTATCTGTTTTAAAAATATCTGGCCACCAGTTCGACTCCCTTCTTATTGTAACTTATGGCCTTACAGATAAGGGCTGGAAAGTGTATGCTGTAGATATATTTGGCTTTGGTAATTGGGGCAAAAGTGTTAATGATTATTATGAGTTAGCAAAGCAGGAAGACGAAAAAGGTTTTTTAATAAACGCCTATACAGCTGCACGCAATGCCAGCGACCTTATAGATCGTGGCAGCGACCAGAAATTGCAATGGAACAACAGTAAGGAGATAATTGACTATGCAAAAGATTTAGAGTCAGATATTAATGATAAATATATCTTCCCCCTTTTACTGCAAAAAATTCATACAAAGCCTACTGTACTAAAAATAGAGCCCCGAGCTATATTAAACCATATAGTACCTACTATAAATTATTATACAACTACAAACATAGCAGATACTGTTCAGCTAAAACAGGAAAAAGAAGCCATAAAATACGAACTTAAAAATATCTTTAAAAAGGATATCAATTTTAATGCTCCGTTAGTTTACAGGGCTTATAATGATCCTAATGGTACCGGCACAAGTTATTATTATATAGATAAAAAATAGCGAAAAGGGGCTGTCTAAAAAGGATAGCCTCCTTTTTATTTACCTGCCTTTATAATATCTTTAATACACCTTTATTACATTACTATAATTTATGAAAATCTCAGCTATTCATGGTTATATTGACCGCCGTATTTTAATTAACTACACTTTAGATCCTGATGTGGCAAGTTCACTGCTACCCGCCCCCTTCAGGCCGCTGCTGCATAATGGCCGTGCCATAGTGGGCATTTGCCTGATACGATTACAAAATATTAAACCAAAAGGATTTAATGACCTGTTAGGCATTTCATCAGAGAATGGTGCACACCGTTTTGCAGTAGAATGGGATGAAAATGGTATTACAAAGCAGGGCGTTTACATTCCGCGACGGGATACCTCAAGTTACATAAACACAATGGCAGGCGGCAGGTTGTTTCCCGGAAAACACTATAAGGCAAAATTTAGTGTAGATGAGCAATCTGGCAATTACAATATGGGGTTTGTAAGCAGCGATGCCACTACCCTTTCTATCAGCGCGTCGCAAAGCCATCTATTTCCACAAACTTCAGTTTTCAAAAATTTAGAAAGTGCTTCGACCTTCTTTCAAAAGGGTTGTTTGGGATATACAACGGCAGGAAAAGGTTTTGATGGCGTAAAACTACATACTTATTCATGGCAGGTCGATCCACTTGAAGTACATAGTGTACAATCATCTTATTTTGAAGATGAAACACTTTTCCCAAAAGGATCTGTTGTTTTTGATAATGCATTGCTCATGAAAAATATAGAACATGAATGGCAAATGCTGCAAAGAATCCCTTAAAATTAAGCTAAACTCCCCTTATGGGGAGTTTTTATTTATACACCCTTTTGAAATTAATTACTATATTTACTAAGGCAGTTTTAGCATCTCGCTAAAAAAACAGACTTATTTTTATTGACAACAGAAAAAAAACATTTATTTAATATGCGTGCATACTATTTATTTGTATATTTGAAATAACTAACACATGAAAGAGAAGACGATTGATTATATACTAAGGGCTACATGGCAGGCAGTATCGCGTATGTATAATGAAGAAGCCTCAAAATATGGCGCCAGCATGTCTATAGGTTTTGCACTCCTGTCTATAGATAAAGAAAACGGTATATCATCTACAGCATTAGGCCCTCAAATGGGCATGGAGCCTACCAGCCTTACCCGCACCCTGAAAAGTATGGAAGACAAAGGGCTTATAGTGCGCAAAAAAAACCCGGTAGATGGCCGTGGTGTAATTATACACCTCACCAAACTGGGAAAAGAGAAAAGAGAGCTAAGCCGCGATACAGTGCTTAAGTTTAACGACATCGTGAAACAGCATATATCGGCAGAAAAGATGGAACATTTTATAGAAGTTGCCGAAGTAATTAATGATCTTATTGCCGAGAAAAAGGTCTTTAACGGTGAACAGTCAGAATAACATAAACAACACAAGTGCTGATGAAATGAGCCTTTCGCAACTTTCATTACACAACTTAAAAATAGAAAATAAATGAAACGCACTATTAAAAAGGCAGCCGTAGTAGGCTCCGGTATTATGGGATCGGCCATTGCTGCCCATCTTGCCAATATAGGTGTAGAAGTGCTCCTTCTGGATATCCCGCCAAGGGAACTTAACGAAGCAGAGCAAAAAAAAGGCCTTACCCTTGAAAATAAAGCTGTGAGGAACAGGATCGTAAATGACCATCTTGCCAACTCCTTAAAAAGCAAACCCTCCCCTATTTACCACCAAAAATTTGCATCAAAAATATCTACCGGTAATACCGAAGATGATATGCACAAAATAGCTGAGGCCGACTGGGTAATCGAGGTTGTGGTAGAACGTCTTGACATTAAACAGAAAGTTTTCGAGAACATCGAAAAATACCGTAAGCCCGGCACCCTTATTACCTCTAATACATCGGGTATTCCTATAAAATTTATGAGCGAAGGCCGCAGCGAGGACTTCAAAAAACATTTTTGCGGTACCCACTTTTTCAACCCACCACGTTACCTTAAACTTTTCGAAATTATACCCGGCCCAGAAACTTCGACAGAAGTATTGGACTTCCTGGCTATGTTTGGCGAAAAATTCCTGGGTAAAACAACCGTAGTAGCTAAAGACACTCCGGCGTTTATAGGTAACCGTATAGGTATTTATGGCATTATGAGCCTGTTTAAACAGGCTAAAGACATGGGATTAACCATAGAAGAGGTTGATAAACTTACCGGCCCGGTTATAGGCAGGCCTAAGAGCGCTACCTTCCGTACGGTAGATGTTGTAGGGTTAGATACACTGGTGCACGTTGCAGAGGGTATTTATGAAAACTGCCCTGATGATGAAGTGCATGAATTGTTTAAAGTGCCACATTTCATCAATACCATGATGACCAACAAGTGGCTGGGCAGCAAAACTGGCCAGGGTTTTTATAAAAAAGTAGATAAAGATATACTGTCTCTCGATCTTGATACCTTAGAGTACCGTGCGGCGAAGAAAGCATCGTTTGCAACGTTAGAACTTACCAAGACCATAGATAAACCTATAGACCGCTTTAAGGTACTTGTAAAAGGTACCGACAAAGCAGGCGATTTTTACCGCAAAAATTTTGCGGGCACGTTTGCATACGTGGCCAACCGCGTTCCCGAAATTACGGATGATCTTTATAAAATAGACGATGCCATGAAAGCCGGTTTTGGCTGGGAAAATGGCCCCTTCGAAATTTGGGATGCCATAGGTGTAGAAAAAGGTATTGAGCTTATTAAAGCCGAAGGCCAGGAACCTGCTGCATGGGTAACAGAGATGCTGGCCAGTGGCAACAAAAGTTTCTACACTATTAAGGAAGGTGCTACCTATTATTATGACCTTGCCTCTAAATCACAAAGGAAAATTCCGGGTCAGGGTGCCTTTATTATACTAAACAACATTCGCGAAAGCAAAAAAATATGGAGTAACAGCGGTGCCATTATCGAAGATCTTGGAGATGGTATCCTCAATCTGGAATTCCAAAGTAAAATGAATACAATAGGCGGCGAGGTACTGCAGGGTATTAACAAGGCTATTGACCTTGCCGAAAAAGAATATGACGGACTTGTGATAGGCAACCAGGCAGCAAACTTTTCTGTGGGCGCTAACCTGGGCATGATCTTTATGATGGCCGTAGAGCAGGAATATGACGAGCTTAATATGGCTATTAAACTATTCCAAGACACCATGATGCGCGTTCGTTATTCTTCTATTCCGGTTGTGGTTGCCCCTCACGGCATGACCCTGGGTGGTGGCTGCGAAATGAGCATGCACGCCGATAAGGTTGTAGCTGCTGCCGAAACGTATATTGGTTTAGTTGAATTTGGCGTAGGCGTTATTCCCGGCGGTGGCGGTAGTAAAGAGATGGCTTTAAGAGCGTCTGACCTTTTCCATAAAAACGATGTGGAGCTTAATGTGCTTCAGGAATATTTTTTGAGCATTGCAATGGCAAAAGTATCAACATCGGCTTATGAAGCCTTTGATACTGGCATACTGCAACACGGCAAAGATGTTATTGTGGTAAACAAAGACAGGCAGCTTGCCGAAGCTAAAAAGCATGCTAAGCTACTTGCCGAAGCAGGATACATTCAGCCTATAAAACGTAAAGATGTTAAAGTGCTTGGTAAACAGGCTTTAGGTATGTTCTTGGTAGGTACCGATAGTATGGAGGCCGGACATTACATATCTGAATACGATAAGAAAGTTGCCAACAAGTTGGCTTACGTTATGGCTGGTGGCGACCTTTCTGAAGCTAGCCTTGTTACGGAACAGTATCTTCTGGACCTGGAAAGGGAAGCGTTTTTATCGCTTACGGGTGAGAGAAAGACTCTTGAAAGAATACAGTTTATGTTAACTAAAGGAAAGCCTTTAAGAAATTAAGTATTAGTATCAAGAATTAAGTATTAAGTACAAAGACTGAGCTATAATGCATCAATTTGAAAAATTAAAGATTTGGCAAAAATCTATGGATGTCGCCGAGAAGGTATATAAGATATCTGCAAACATACCGCTTGATGAACGTTATAACCTTATTTCTCAGATAAAAAGATGTGCCGTGTCCATCCCTTCAAATATT